>JAAUYI010129495.1_pt1 | contig 16725 bp, 6 predicted proteins | sample 7278041 | NCBI WGS metagenome assembly JAAUYI01 (sample SAMN14350216, study PRJNA611818) | marine sediment metagenome | isolation source: surface marine sediment (0.6m) | place: French Polynesia: Moorea | collected 2018-08
GACGTTACGTAGAGATTCTCTTGTTTTATTTCCGAATATCGCATAACCAAAGCTAAAAAGGATGCCAACTATTCCATGCATGATAGAACGGCCGTAGCGCCCTTGGCGCCAGAGGCTTACGGCGGCTGAGCCATGCACCGCAGCGTACTCCTGTCCGCTCTGTTTCGTTAGCAGCTCTTGTCCAGACGCAGAGCGTTTCGTCTCGTAATATACTATCAGGTTGCGAATCGATTTGTCGTTGAATCCTGATTGCTCTGCGGATTTCCATAAATTATTTAGTCTTGACGATTCTCCTACTATTACCATTCCTTCCTTATCGCTGTAGTTATAAACTAACGGTTCAGATTTCTCTCCCGTAGTATCCGAAACTGAAATCGGGTTATTTAGTGTATGAATGAAGAGGTTGAAATCGTCGATTACGCCAGCTGGGTCTGGGCTTGTCCATCTCCCTAGCCAGGGCGCATAGTATCTCGCTCTAGAGTAAGTGAGTCCTGTCTCGCTATCGCGCTCCTTGCCCGTACATTGGGTCCATTTCAAGCCTATAGCGGTCTTGTCTAGTCCGTGCTGATAGGACGTGCTGCCACAGGGATAGTGTTCTTCATAGGTAAGTATGCCGCCATTTTCATTCAGCGCTAAGCGCATAGACCCCAGATGGTTACATAGTTGAAAACAGAGCAGGTGTTCAGCGCCGAGGGAGCCACTTCCTCCCTCGCGAGCCCTGGCTTCCACTAGTGCTAGTCGCTGTTCGTCATCCATTACATGCAGAGTCTCCCGCTCCAGCTGCACTGAGCCGTTGCGGTAGCGGCAGAAGACCTCGTAGCTACCGAGATAGATCCGCTCCTCTCGCTGCCCCCCGGCTCGCAACACTACCTTGCGGACGCGGTCGCCGCCCACGTCGTAGACGTAGTACGCTTTGCCTCCACCACCAAGGTCGACCTCGCAGAACTGATCTTCCAGATCCCACTTCATCTCCTCGAGGTGAGGCATGCGGATCATGTTGCCATGGATATCGTGGCGGTAGCGGTCGGGCAGTGAAGTCGGATCGGGATCCCCCGGCAGGCTGGTGCTGCGCAGGCGGTTGTTGCCGTCTTCGTAGGCATAGTGTCGCGTCCAGACATCGTTCTTCGCGCGGTGGTGCACGCTCAGGATGTTGCCCACTGCGTCGTAGGCGTAGTGCCGGCTGTAGCGGCGCATGGCGCGGCCGTCGTGGGGGTGGCGGAGCTTGGTGCGCGTGCAGTCGTTGAAGTCGTAGTGAGGCTTGAGGTCGGAGCGGGGGTTGGGGTGGTCGCAGCCGGCCTGGCCGATGTGCTCGCGGCCCTCGGCCTGGATCAGCCGGTAGAGAGCGTCGTAGACGTACTTCGTCGAGGGATCGACGAAGGCGTTGTCGAAGAAGATCGTCTGCTGCGCCCGGTCACGGATTTCGGTGATGTTGCCGGCCGGGTCGTAGGTGTAGCGCAGGTTCTGCAGCTGACGGCCGGGCCAACCGGGGGGCGGGGAGCGCGGACAGTCGTTGGGGAACCTTGCCGGATCGCGCCTGGTGCGCAGGTGGGTCAGGCGGAAGGTCTCGGGGTCGTAGCTATACCTGGTCTCGACCCGGTTGCCGTAGACAATGCGCGTGCGCTGCCCCTTGGCATCGTAGTCGACGTCGGTCACGAAGGCCGTTGGCGTGGGGTCGCCACGCAGCTCGACGTGGACCGCCTCCAGGAGGTTGGCTTCGTTGTAGCCGTACCGCGTCACGCTGCGGTCGGGGGTCTGCTGGCTCGTCGGACGATCGAGGGCGTCGTAGGACGTGTAGGTGGTGAGTCCTTTCTCCGGGAGCTCGAGCAGGGATTCCGCCTTGGCTTCCAGATCGTCTGGGTGGCTCGACGCCGCCACGGCGGACCAGTCCGCCCGCCTTCTGTACTCCCGTGTCAGCCGGCGAGTGATGCCCAGGAGGTTGCCCTTGAAATCGAAGGCTTGCTCGCGGCCGGTGATCGGATCGCGGGTCACGTGCTCCACGACGCCGGCGCCGTCGTACTCTCGCACCACCTCGCCCCGCAGGTTCAACTCCCGCGCCCTGGGGTGCGCCTCGCCGTAGACGGTACGCTCGATCAGGACCTTAGCCGGGCCCGCAGTGCCCACGAAGAGATGCGTCGGCCGGCGCAGGGCATCGTAGCCGGTGCGGAAGGCGTGATCGCGGCTGTCCCACGCGCGGATCGGATCGCCGCTGACGTCCGCCAGCATCCAGCGCTCGCCAGCGTCCATGCTGTTCTGGTAGATCAGCCTGCTCTGCGCCCCGTCCTCGTCGTCGTCCGCTTCTTCCTCTTCCGGGCCCCAGACGGCGTAGGCGTACTCCATCACCCGGTTTCCGCGAGCGTCGGTCACCCGGCGCGTATTGCCTTCGATATCCAGCTCGACGACGGTCGGGTACTTGCCGTCCGGACCGTTGTTGGCAAGGGTCAGGAAAGGGCGCCCCAGCGTGTCCAGGTAGGCTACGCCGGGCGTAGCGGCGTGGGCGGCGGCCTTGGCGGCGGCGTCTTTCTCGGCCTGCCCGAGCTGCCCGTCCTTGCGCGCCGTGTGCCAGGTCGGGAGGTAGTCGGCCTCGGGCAGCCGGCGGAAGAGCCGGCCGACGTCCGGGTCGGCCCTGGGATCGGCCTGCAGGACGGTGTCGTTGACGTCCCAGGTCTCCTGCCGCCACGGATCGAAGACGACTTTTTCCCAGGTGTGGTTCGGATGCAGGGTGGCAACCACCCGCCCCACGGGGTCGTAGAGCAGCAGCGGGCTGACGCCGACTTCGACACCAAACTCGAAATGATGCCGTCGGGCCGGCGGCAGATCACTGAAGAACGGCTCGTACTGGCGGACCGGACTGCCCTTGTTGTTGAAGATCGTCCAGCCGCTGCCCACCCAACGCGGCGGCCCGGCGACGCCGTCGATCTTCTCCGGCTCGGCCTGGATCTTCTTCTGGATCTCGCGCCCGAAGCCGTCGGAGTATGAGAAGCTGATCTGGATCCTGAGACCCTCCGGCGGCAGCGGATCGTTCAAGTGCGTCTCCCGCGCCAGGGTGGCGGCGTAGACCGGCTGCCACTGCTCCGGATCCTCGGGGTACGCGTCTCGGGTGCGGCGGAAGCGGTCGAGGTCGTAGACGATGCGCGTCGTCGCACCCCGGAGCAGAGCCGGCGCCGGCAGGTGGGGATCGGCGGCGGCGTAGAGGCCGTCGACCTGGGACCGGGTCAGGTCGGCGATGAAGCCGTCGAGCGAGTCGCCCAGCTTCTCCCCGGGCTTGCCCATCACCGCCGTCCCCACCACCAGCCCGAGGGCGTCGAAGGCGACCCGCACGCGGTTGCAGTTGGGGTCCATCACCTGCCGGGGCTGCAGCACCCGGTAGTCGTTGCCGGGCTGCCGGGGATCGAGCTCGCCGTCCGGCCGGCGCCCGCCGGCAGTGGCGCGATTGCCCAGGGCGTCACGGGTCTCCCGGAGCAGCAGGTCGTAGGCGTCGTAGGTGACAGAGCTCTCGGTGCTGACCGCGCCGGTGTGGAAGGGGTCGCGGTAGCGGTGCGGCAAGAAGAAGTGGCTGCGGGCGTAGACCCGCTCCTGCGCGGCGCTGTCGGCGCTGCCGGGGGACAGGAAGATCCGCCCCGAAGGGATCCACCAGTTCCCATCGCCGTCGAGATCCACGTAGCCGCCGCCGTCGGCACCGGCGCTGCCGAGCACGCGGGCGGGATCGGGCAGCAGGTTCTCGGGCGGCGGCCCTTCCGCGGGACCCCGGGACCGCGGGCGCTGGTAGACGCTGGCCAGGAGACCCGGCGTGAAGGCGAGCTGATACGTCTCGCCCGGCAACGCCAGGGCTTCGAGCCTGCAGAGGGGCAGCAGCTCCGGCGCGTCGCCGACCTCCGCCCCGAGATCGTCCGGTCGGTAGAAGGTACGGCCGTGCTCGATCAGGCGTCGGTAGGGGTGATTCTCCGTCGCCTTCTCGTACTCGACATCGTGGTAGGGGATGTCCCACTTGCCGCTCGCGAACGCTTCCTTCTCCACGAGCTTTCTGAGCTCATCGAACCGGAACAGCCTGGTGACGCCGGGGGGACCGGGAGGAGACTCCGCCCAGAGCAGCTCGGCCTTGACCAGCTCGAACGTGCGCGTCTCGCAGGGCAGTGGCGCGCGATAGGCGTCTCCCGCGAGGCCGGCAGCTGGATCGGGGATAGGGTTGGTGTAGCGATTCTCTGTAATGGTCACCAGGGTGCGTTTCTGCTTCGCCCTGTCCTTTCCCGCCAGAGCCGAATCGTCGAATCGCCGCCCGTAGCCGATGGCGGCGGACCGCACGACGTTGCCGAAAGGGTCCACCTTCAACGTCACCTCATGCGTGACCCGCGGGTCGGCGAGATCCCGCGTCTCCGGTGGCGCCGTTTCCGGATCGACCATCTTGCCGTCCACCACCTTGAAGAGCTTGCGCTCGTAGTGGAAATCGACCGTCTCGCGGGGGTGGATGAAGAAGACGGCGTATCGGTTCCCCGCCTCGGGCTGCAGCAGCTCGACCGTGTAATTGCGCTCGGAGACGCTGTAGGGGCGGTCCGCTTCCTCTGTACCGTCCAGGGCGTAGACCTCCTGGCGCAGGATGGCGCCCTTGAGGGCGCGGCAGGCTTCCCGGGCCTCCTCGGCGGACAGGGTGTGGGATTGCCGCGGGCGGTCGGCGAGCAGGATACCTTCGGGCAGGACCGTGTCGTCGAGCAGCATCGCGGCCAGCTGGTCATCCGTGAGGCCGGTTTCGCCGCGGCTTTGGTCGCCCTCGCGGTAGTACTCGTCTTCGTAGTGCTTCGATATCCGGCGGCCGTCGAGGAACGCGCCGGTGTGGAACCAGGTCCGGGTCAAGACCGGGGGCACGTGGGACGCCCGGTCGACGTTGTCGCCGGCGGGCAGGGCGCCCTGCTCGGTCAGGGTCGCATAGGTTTCCGTATCCCACTGCTCCACCATGCCGAAGCCGCGGAACTCCCGCTCCCGACCGTCGAAGTAGCCGTGGTGGTAGGCGTAGCGGGTCACGAAGCGGTTGCGGCTGATCCGGTCGTAGGTCTCGACCCGCTCCACCACGTGGACCGGGAACGGCAAGCGAGTGATCCACGGCCGGCCCTTCCGCCGGTCCTGCAGATAGAACTTGGTGGACGGCGCGTAGTGGACGAGAGTCTCCGCGCCCATGTTGTCTCTGCTTCCGACCAGCAGGTGCGGCTTCTGGCCGCCCATCAGGTTGACGTACCGCATCGGCCGCCGCCGGTCGCCGGGCAGCGGCGAGGACCACACCAGGCAGGCAGTGCCGTTGCCCAGCAGGTCGGTGGCGGCGATGTGGACCAGGTCGTCGATCCGCGGGAAGACGGCGAGAACCCGCGGCGCGCTCCAGCTGTTGCCGGACTGATTGAAGTAGAGGCGCACGCCGTCGCGGTGCAGGTAGAGGATGTCGGTGGTGCCGGTGCCGTCGACGTCGGCCAGACGCAGGCGCCTGGGCTCAAACTGATCCGGGTGGTCGAACCGCGGCGCGCCGTCCATGGCGACTCGGGCGCCGAAGCGGCCGTAGCCGAGGTTGGGCCAGTAGCAGACCTCGCCGTTCTTGATCCGCACCAGGTCGCTGAGGCCGTCGCCGGACAGGTCGGCGAGGTGGATCGACTGGCTGCTCTCGGCGAAGACCAGGCGCGGGCCCTGCTCCTCGTTGAGCGCCTGGCGGACGCGGCGCTCCGTTCCGAAGCCCTCCTCCGCCAGGGAGGGATGCCAGACGAAGACCTCGTCTTCTGAGATCAGCACGTCGGCGTGGCCGTCGCCGGTGAGATCGACAAAGCGGAGATTCGCCTCGCCGGGGTCGCGCTCTAGACGCGAGGAGAACGGGCGGAAGGGCTGCCAGCCGTCCTCGCCGTCGTGCTCGTAGAAGCCGGCCTCGGGGCCGTCCAGCACCACCACGTCGGGCCGGCCGTCGCCGGCGAGGTCCATGATCCGAGCGCGCCCGCCGGCCAGGGCGAGGTTCGGCTTGGCGGCGACGAGTTCCTGGGGCGCGAGCTCGACCGGGCCACGACCGGCCGGACGCTCGCTCGCCGGGCTCAGGTTGCGCTTGTAGAACCAGCCGTCGCCCTGCTCGGTGAGGACCCCGGGGATACCCTCGCCGTGGAGATCGGTCCAGCTGTAGACGCCGCCGTCGACGCCGGCGGGGAGGTTCTCCAGGCTCTCGGGATCGACCTCCTGCACCGAGTCCTGCACCATCGGCTCGGTGTACTCGAATTCGACCGGCGGCAGACTGCGTTCGAGGTAACCGCCGCCGTCGCGCTTGTAGCCACTCTGGACGACCGCACGCAGGAAGGTGTAAATCGGTTCGCGGGCGTCCGCGGGATCCTTCCATCGAGGGTTCGGCACGTCGGGCTCGTGCGAATAGGTGAAGTCGGTGGAGCGCACCAGGCAGTCCTCGCCGACGCCCTCCTCACCAGGGAAGTGGTGGAACATCAAGACGCGCCGGCACAGGCGGTAGGTGCGCACCTCGAAGCCAGCCCGATAGGTGGAGAAGGGATCCCGGCGGCAGGGCCACTCCCGGTCGCCGATCGGCTTCGGATCCGCCGCGTCGTGCTCGCCGTAGTCGAAGACCACTTCGAACATCCATCGGGGGTTCGACAGGTCGGGCTCGATCAGACGAGAGACGCGGTTGCCGTACAGGATCCGTTTCAGGTAGCGGTTGGCCGAGCGGCTGCTCTCCGTGCGGTTGCGCTCGTGGACCCGAGAGGTGTCGACCCGGGCCGAGTCCTCCTCCCGGTAGCGGTAGGCGATGGCGTTGCCTTTGTCGTCCCAGGAGGCGCAGACCAGCCAATTGAAGATCCGCCGCGGGTGCTCCGGATCGGCGTCGGCCGGGTCGAAGATGCGGGAGTTGTTGTCCTCGCCGTAGAGCGTGGTGATGTTGTCGCGGGTGATCGAGCGCCAGTGGCACTCGCCCGTCTGCGAATTCGTCCAGCGCTCGATGCGGGCGAAGAGCCCTTCGATCCTCGGCCGGTGCCGGAGGACCTCGTAGTCGACGCCGTTCAACGTCCGCAGGAGGGGAGCAGGGCGCTGCCAGGTACCGTCGTCGGACGGCTCGAGCACCGGCACCAGGTCCTCGACGCCAGAGAGGAGGAAGACGTCGGATTCCTCGGCGTCGCGGTATCGGGGCAGCCCCTTGTCGGTCTTGCGGCTGATCCGGGGCAGGCCCAGGGACCAGCCGAAGCCGAACGGGCCGTTGCCAGCTCCCGAGTCGTAGCTCAGGGAAAGCTGCGGGCCAAAGCCCGAGCGTCCGGGGCTGGTCGCGATGGGCACCGACATCGAGCCGGTGCCGGTGACCGGATTGGCGACGAGCTTCTCGTCGATGCCGCGGATTGCCCCGCCGCCCCTGGGCAGGGCGATACCCGGCAACGGTGTGCCTCCTTTGCCGGATTCGGCCTGCCGCTGGCTTTTCTGCGTCCCTCCGCTGCCGAGCATCCGCGCCTCCCGTGGCCGAGGAGAGCCTGGAAGAAGAGGACCGGGGCTGCGGTCCTTCAGGCTAGCTCAGGCGTACCAAACTTCGCCCTTCGGCAGCCCGGCAGTCTTGGAATCTCTACGGCGTTGGGTCGCGGAGACGGCGAGGACCCGTGGCTTTGCGGCACTGGCTTTCGCCAGTTGTGCCTTTGTCGAGACAGTCTCCATATGTAGCGCGTGGTGTCCGAAGGCGAAACACCCAAACGGGTGGTTGACTCCCTACCCGGCAAGACGTGTGCTGTCATGTAGCCTAAGGAGGCGCCGGGGGTTCTCAGGAGCTTCTCGACGCCGGCCGCGCTTCTACCGTCGCGTTGCTACTTCCCGACGATCCTGAAAAGGCGAGACCCCTTCGCGGCGATGCGGCCTGTACCGCCCCTCCGGGCGGAGGGTTTGGACAGCGCTGACCTGGGGCTGACTCCGCGTCGCCAGGGCTCCGCGTCGCCGCCCCTACGCTTCGGCCCCTTCGGGGCCACCCAGCCGACCAGCGTCGTGCCGGATGACTGGAGTTTCAACCCGCGATCAGTACGCGTTGTGCCAGATGCCGCTGCGCAGCGTCATCCACATGATCTTGAAATCGAGCGCCAAAGACCAATTCTGGATGTAATAGATGTCGTACTGAATGCGCTTGCGGATCGAGGTGTTGCCGCGCCAGCCGTGAACCTGCGCCCAGCCGGTGATCCCCGACTTGACCCGGTGGCGCAGCATGTAATCTGGAATCTTGTGCTTGAACTCGTGGACGAAATTCGGACGCTCGGGCCGCGGGCCGACGATCGACATGTCGCCCTTGAGCACGTTCCACAGCTGAGGCAGCTCGTCGATCGACCACTGACGCATGAAAGTGCCGATCTTGGTGCGCCGGGAGTCGCCGCGCACCGCCCACACCGGGCCGGTCGATGACTCGGCATTGACCCGCATCGAGCGAAACTTCCAGATCATGAACGACTTGCCGTCAAGACCCATGCGCTCCTGCTGATAGAAGATCGGGCCGCGGTCCTCCCACCAGATGCGCCACGCCAGAAACGGCAACGCGGGCAGCAGGACGATCATCGCGGCGGCGGCAGCGGCGATGTCCACCGCCCGCTTGGCCAGGCTGCTCCAGCCCTGGAGCGGCACTTGCGTCAGGTTGATCACCGGCATGCCGTCGAGATCCTCGAGACTCGACTTGAGGGTGGCGTATTGCAGGATATCGGGAACCAACTTGACCTCGACACAGGCTTTGCTGACGGTCTGCAAGACCTGCATCATCTTGCGATGTGCGTCCAGCGGCAAGGCGACATAGACCTGGTCGATGCTCTGACTCTCGATGACCCGCTCGACGTCTTTCAGCGTGCCGAGCACCGGGGCTTTCTGGAATTGGCGCCCGGCCTTGCCGGGATCGTCATCGAGAAAACCGACGACTTCGAGTCCGAGCTCTCGATGGGCCTGCAGCTTGTAAGTGATCTCTTTGCCCAGCTTGCCGGCACCGACCACCAGGATGCGGTGCAGGTTGTAGCCCTTGAGACGCAACCGCTGGAGAAACGCGCGGACCGCAACCCGGGCGATCAGCACCAGCAGGAACTCGAGGCCGACGAAGATCGCGATGAAGGCGCGACTGTAGTAGTCGAATTCGACGGTCGAGCCTTCGGTCGTGGGCACCGCCGGACGGAACCAGGCGAGAAACGCCGAGATCACGAAGGTCGCGACGACCACCGCCAGCAAGATGGTGAGAGCGTCGTCGACCCGACTTCGGTCTCGCCGACTCTGATAGAGGCCGTGGAAATAGAACACCACCGGCCACAGGACCAGGACGACCGGCAGCAGCAGAAGATACAGGCCGAAGTCCGGCACGCCTTTGGTGAGCGCCGGCACCTCGAGCTCGAAACGCACGTACCAGGCGAGCAAAAATGCCGCCAGCGTGGCGAGTAGATCGCCGACAAGGTAAACGGCGACCGTTTTTCGACGTCGCTTCTGGATCAAAAGCTCAAATCTCCGCAGGCTGGGCAGCAGGATCGTAACCCAGGTGCGCGGTCCGGGCGAGGGTGGAGAGAAATCGTTCGGTGAAGCGCCGGACAGAAAAGGAGCGCGCCCGAGTCACCAGTTTCAATGCATTGAATCGCAGTTCTCGCGATTTGTCAATCGCTGCGATCAGGGCTGCCTCTTCGACCTCCGGACTGGCCCCCGGCGGCGTTCTGTAGAGCACGCCGTGCTCGCCATCTTCGACGATGTCCAGGATGCCGCCTCGGCCGACGGCGACCACCGGCGTGCCACTGGCCAGGGACTCGACCGAAGCGATGCCGAAATCCTCGACGCCGGGTTGCACGAATATCTCGGCTTGGCGGTACAGACGTCGCAAGGTGTCTTCGTCGACCCGACCGAGCAGTCGGGTCCGCGGCCCGGCGAGTCGCTCGAGCCGACGCATTTCGGGGCCGGTACCGACGATCCGCAGCTCGAGACCGAGACGCTCGCAGGCGGTAATCGCCAGCTCGACGCGCTTGTAGGGTGCCAGCGCCGTCACCACCAGGCCATAGCCTGGATCGCCGTCGTCAGTTCCCGCCGGATCGTCGGGGCCGAAGGACTCGACGTCCACCGGCGGCGGCAAGACTTCGGCCTCACGGCCGTAGTAACGGGTGATGCGCTCGGCGACGAAACTCGAATTGGCCAGGAAATGGTCGACCCTCGGGGTGGCGGCGACGTCCCAGACCCTGAGCCCGGTGAGGATCAGCTGGCGCAGGCGAGCGACGAGGCCGCGGCGACGCGGGAAATAGGTGTGTTCCTGATCCCAGGCATAGCGCATCGGGGTGTGGCAGTAGCACAGGTGGAAGGCGTGGGGCGGCGGGATCACGCCCTTGGCGACCGCGTGACTGGTGCTCAGAATCAGGTCGTACGAGCCGAAGTCGAAGTCCTCGATGGCGCTCGGGAAAAACGGCAGGTAGTGGCGGTAGTGACGCGCGATGCCCGGCGCACGCTGCAGAAAGCTGGTGTGGATCGGATGGGCTTCAAGCGCACGGCTGACGCTGCCGGGGACGTGCAGCAGCGTGTAGATCGGCGCCTCCGGCACCAGGCCGGCGATCGCCTCGAGCACCTTCTCGCCCCCACGCATGCCGGTGAGCCAATCGTGCACCAGGGCGACGTGGGCGTCCGCCAGATGTCTGCTAGGGCTTTCCTGCGCCATGAATCAAGATCTGGACGCCTCATCCCCGAGCGCCTGCCGGTAGATCTCGAGCGTCTTGACGGCGGCCTGCCGCCAGTGAAAATCCTCAGACCTCCGCCGGCCGAGCTTGCGCAGAGATTTGCGATGGTCGGTGTCCGAGACCATACGCACGATCGACTGCGCCATGGTGTCGACGTCGAGCGGGCCGACCAGATCGGCATAGCCGGCGGCGATCTCCTTGAGCGCCGAGGTATTGGAGGTGATCACCGGCACTCCCGAGGCCATCGCCTCGACCGCCGGCAGGCCGAATCCTTCATAGAGAGTGGGATAGAGGAAGGCCGCGGCGCCCTGATAAATCGCCGGCAGAGCTTCCTGGGCGACGTGGCCCAGCAAGAGGATGCGATCCTCGATCCCCAGTTGCGACGCGCGCTGGCGAATCTTGAACTCGAGGCCGCCACGATCACCGACGCAAACCAGCCTATGGGGAAAGTCATGGAGCTTGAGGGCCTGTGCATAGGCTTTGACCACGTTGTCGAGGTTCTTGTGCGGCTTGGGATTGCCGACGAACAACAAGTAGGGGCGTTCCAGCCCCAGGTTGCGCAGCCATCGTTTGAGATCGTCGTCCGGCAACACCTTCCGGAACTCGTCGTCGATGCCGTTGTAGATGACGTCGATCTTCTCGCCGTCGACCTGGAAATAGCTCATCAGATCGGTACGGGTGTTGCGCGACACCGAGATGATGCGGTCGCCGCGCTGCAGGCTGCGACGGATCATGCGCTCGGCGTAGAGGAAGGCCAGGCGGTTGGGTAGGAACTCCGGATAGAGCAGGTGGATGATGTCGTGAATGGTGACCACCGAACGGCACGGCACGAACCACGGCATGACATAGTGCGTGGCGTGGTAGAGGTCCACCTTGAGCCTCAGGAGATGCCAGGAGAGGGCGAAGAGCTCACGGATCGAATAGACCGGCGAGCGCTGTAAGGTGACGTGGAAATTGTCCGGCAAGCGCTTGAACTGGTCACGGCCCGCCGGGCCGGTGACCACGAAATAGATGTTCTCGCGATCGATCTCGGCAAGCTCGCGGATCAGGTTGCGGACGTAGGTGCCGATGCCGAAATCGCGGACCTTACGGGCGTCGATGGCGATGGTATAAGGCAAGGTAAGGTCTTCCCGGCGCAGAGAATACCATCGTCCTGACTTCAAACCACCCGCTCTGTCGCTTACCCTTGGCCCCTAAGCGCTCTTCAACGCCATGGCTTCCCATCCCTATCGACGCCTGCGAAAGGTGCTGGCACCTCTGCACCCGAGACGCCTGCGCGATCGCTTGATGCGGATCGCCGTACGCCTGGGCTACAACTATGTCCGCCTGTGGGTGCTGGCGTTTTCCCCGCGTCGAATCCTGGCCACGATCCGTTGGGCCCGGTGGCTGCGCGACACCCTGCGCACCCGGCGCGCCGAGCCGCGCCTCACCGTCGCGGTCGACGTCAGTGCCTTCTGGGAGCCGCTGACCGGCGTCGGCTGGTATCTCTACCGCCTGCTCGAGCACGTCGCCGATCGGGACGACGTCCGCTTGCGGCTCTATGGTCCAGGCTTCATCGACAAACGCGATGTACCGCCGCCGGTGGTCGAGCTGCCGTCGGGCCCGGCGCTCGAAGAGGTCCGCTATCGGGTGCCGGAGAACCTGAGCTTCGTCTACTACTACCTGGCGGACAAGCTGCGACGGATTCAGGATCGTCTGATCGCCGCCGACGGCAACCGGGTCTTGTTCGCGCCCAACTACTTCCTACCGCCGTGGTTTGACCGCTGTGATGGCTCCCTGGTGGCGACGATCCACGACCTGAGCTTTCGCAAGGTACCATCCACGGTGCGCGACTCGACCCGCCAGGACCTCGAGGCACATTTCCAGAGCACGGTGGAGCGGGCGGAGAGGATCTTGACCGATAGTGAGACCGTGCGCGGCGAGCTACTGGAGAGTGGCGTCGCCGATGCATCGAGGATCCACGCCGTGCCCTTGGGGCCAGGCTCGGTGTCCAGCGAGACCGAAGGGAAGCCCCCTGAGGATGCGCCGAAACACTACGCACTGCACGTCGGCACCGTCGAGCCAAGGAAGAGCCTGCCGACGCTGCTCGCCGCCTGGCGCCTGTTGCGCGAGCAGCGTGGAGATGCCTTGCCGCCCCTGGTGTTAGTGGGTCGTCTGGGCTGGAAGAGTGAGGGACTACGCCAGGAGATCGACCGAGCCGGGGAGGAGGGCTGGCTGGTTCACTACGGTTATCTCCCCGACGCACAGGTCGCAGCCCTCTACCGCGATGCGCTGCTGGTCGCGGTGCCGTCGATCTACGAGGGATTCGGATTGCCGGCGGTCGAAGCGATGATCGCCGGGGCACCGCTGGTGCTGAGTGATATCCCGGTGTTGCGGGAGGTGGGTGGTGACGCGGCGCTCTACGCGCCGCCGGAGCGGCCCGAGCAGTGGGCGCAGGCTCTGGCGCGCCTGCTCGACGACCCGGAGTTACGCGAAGAGCTGACGCGACGCGGGCTCGAGCGTGGGCAGGAGTTCGACTGGCGAAGGACGGCGGAGGAGACCGTGGCGGTCTGGAAGGCGGCGGTGGGCGTCGGCACGGACGCCTGACGCGCCCAGAGCTGGCGGGACGCCTGCGCTCCCAGCACGGAAAGCCTGCGCTCCCAGCCGGGGCTGGAAGTCTAGGGGCGACGTGGGTCAAGCAGAGGAGTAGAATTCGCGGATGACTACCCGACGCTGGATTCTGGGCTTTCTGATCGCGGTGCTAGCGCTTGGTGGGCACGTCTGGTTCCATTACATGCCGCGCGCCCGGCCGGATGTGCCGCGCCCGGACTCGGGCGTCGCGGAACTGCTCGACGCGGCCAATCTCCCGGCCGCGGTGTGGGTGCCCTATCCCCACCAGAACCTGGTCTTCCTGCGCGAAACGGTCGGAATGGACGCGACGAGCATCCGCGCCACCGCGAGGCTCGCGGGGCTGCCGTCGCCGACGCTACCGACGTTCGGCCCCCTGGCCTTGCCGCCCTCGTCTGAGATCGCAGCCGCGGCCGACGACACCGGCGAACACTTCATCGTCGTCGCCCAGGTCTACCCCACGGTCGCTGCATTCGCCAAGCTGGCCGGCCGGCTGGCCAGCAACCCGTGGCTGCGCGGCGGCGAGATCACCGTCGAGGGGCGATCGGCGAACGTAAGCTGGCAGGGCAACCGCTGGACGGTGACGTCCTCGGCGCTGGCAGCGAGCGCGACGGAGTCGTCCGCAGGATCTGAGGAGGCTGCGCCGACCGCGCCCGGGCTGGCCTGGATCCGAATCCGGCAATCGGTCGATCCGCTACCCGCGGGTTTCTACCGCCTATGGGAGAAGAGCGGCGACGTCGGGATCACCACCTCCGCTCAAGCACCTCCAGCACCGCCGACCGGTAGGCTCGCCAGCCGCTTGGAGAGCCTGGGACTCTTCTTGCTGGTCTATGCCGGCCGCCATCCGGTCCTCGGCGAGCCGGCCCAGGCCCTGGCGTTCTTCGATCAACAAGCAGAGCAGACGATGGAAATGCCTCGGGTCGCCGCGCTGCATGAACCGGGCAGCGAGCGCTGGGAGCTGCCGGGCGAGGGCCTGCTCGAGCTCGCCCAACGACGCCCGCAGACGACGTCGGCAGGTGCCTGGGCGATCGCCGCTCTGGACTCGCTCAGCCTGGAAGGAGCAAAACAGGTCGCACCCGAGCTGGACGCCGTCGCCGACGATCGCCTCAGGTGGGGCCTATGGCTCGATTTTCGCGGCGGGCTGGCAGAAGTGGAACGCATCGCTCGATTACTCGAAGAGCTACCGTTCGCGCCTCGACGGCAGGTCGAGCGCTGGAGCGACGTCCGGCGCGTGCTCCTGCCCTTGGCCGCTGGCTACTCCGACCTGACGGCGACCGTCACCTCCGACCCGCGCACCTTCGACTTGCGCCTGAAAGCATTGACTTCGGACTGAAGACGTATAGGATACCGACCCGCATCCGAGAAACTTGTGGGACCTGGCCGTTTTAGGTTATACTCCCATATTCAAGACGCTAGACTAGAAGCTGTTCCTCTATAGGATCAGAATCAAGGCATCGCGACCGGAAGACCGACACCATGCTGCTCTTCAGCCAACCCGGGTCGAACCTGACCACGCGCCGCTCATACGAGCAGCTGCGCGATCAGGGCGAAAAGGCCGTTGAAGCCGGCCGCCTCAGCCATGCCCTCGAGCTCTTCGAGCAGGCGCTCGAGCGCGCCCGCGAACGGGAGGATGCCGGCCTGATCGATCTCGCGATCTGCAACCGCAGCGCGGTCCTGGTCTCGCTCGCCCGGCAGCAGGAAGTGATGTCGCCTCTGCGTCAGATCCTGGTGCGCAATCGCGACCCCCGGACTTGTGCTCTGGCCGCCTACAACCTGTCGCGTGCCCATGAGGACAACAAAGAACACAAGAAGGGCCTGTTCTACGGCCGGATCGCCCGCGACCGGGCGCTCGCCATCGACTGGCTGGTGGCGGAAAGCCACAACCAAATCGGCAATTGCCTGATGCACGACAGCTGCTTCGAACGGGCCGCCAAGGAATATCGACGGGCTCTCGGGCTGCTGAGTGACGGACCTTCCGTGATGCGCGCCCTGATCATGGCCAATCTTGGCTACTGCCTGATGATGATGGGCAAGCTGCGGCAAGGCATGCGCCTATCGTTCAAGTCGCTGCGCCGGTTTCGGAGCTTCGGCGCCCGGCAGTATGAGGCATGGCCTCATCTCGACCTGTGTTACGCCTACCTTGAGCTCGGCCGCTTCCGCCGCTCGCGCGAGCACGGGCGACGGGCCCTGGCCATCGGCCGGGAAACCGGCGAAAGCGGTCGCATCAAGACCGCACTCTACTTGCTTGGCGATACCGAGCGCACCGCTGGTGACCTGGACGCGGCCTGGGAGTATTTTTCGGAGTTGCAGCAAGCTTTCTACCCCGATTCTCCACAGGTCGCGGAGCTGATGATCGCCGTCGGCATGCGACAGGTAGTCCACCTGAGGGCCTGAAAGTGATGACGACCGCGCAGATCAGACGACCTCTGCTGGCTAGCCTGCTGCTCCCTGCACTCTGGCTGCCGGCGACGATCGGCCAGGCGCAGCAAGTGCAGACTGTTCTCGGCCAGAACGGAACAGTCTACCAGCTCCACGAGGGCCGCTATGGCGAGCTGTTCGAGGATCGCATCGAGGCCGATGCCGAAAGTCCGGTGCTGGCCCTCGACGTGCGACACGCCGACGGCTCCTTCGAACGCCTGCTGATTCCGGGAACCGAAACCAGCGACCAGGAGTCTTCGGCCTCGATGGTCTTCGAAGACCAGACCGGCATCATTTACCTCGCCTGGGAGACTCTGTTCAACGATCAACACCCCTTGCTCCACCTGACCAGCTTCGACGGTGCAGAGTGGTCGGAGCTGATCGAGATCACCAGCAATATCTTCGCCGGCAAGGGCGAGCCGCAGCTGGTGGTCCTGCGCGAAGCGGATCAGATCGTCGAGCAAGGTTCCGAGACCAATCGGTGCCGGACCACCCTGCACTTGACCTGGTGGGAAGAATCCGAAGGCATCAGCCGCAAGCTTCACGCGCTGATCATCCTCGATCAAGGGGAATACATCGGTTGGGCGCCGATCCTCGACCTCAGCAACTACGTGCTCGAGACCGAAGTCGCCGATCCGCTGGATGTGCCGGGCCTCGAGAACACGCTCGATATCCGAAAGGGGCGCAACCATCGCACGATCGTCTCCGGATTCATCAATCCGCTGACCCATCGTCTGATCACTCTCGAGATCGAGGCGCTGTCGCAGGTGATCAGCAACGTCGCTGATGCGATTCGCGACCGGCTCGTGGTCCTGGGCCACCAGGCGGAATCCCACGCTACCTTCATCGAGACGGCCTATACTGAGGTCCTCAGCCAAGGCACTATGTTCCACGAGGCGGCCCGTCAGTATCTGGCCGAGGAAGTGGCGACGATCATCGAGCAGTCGGACTTCTCCCCCGCGGGCGTCAACGAGATCGCGGATCTGAGTCGGGCCCAGATCATCGTCATCGGCCTGCGCATCGGCCCGGGCGGGCTGGCCAATCC
>JAAUYI010106974.1_pt1 | contig 16695 bp, 15 predicted proteins | sample 7278041 | NCBI WGS metagenome assembly JAAUYI01 (sample SAMN14350216, study PRJNA611818) | marine sediment metagenome | isolation source: surface marine sediment (0.6m) | place: French Polynesia: Moorea | collected 2018-08
AATCGAGGATGGCTTGTCCTTGAATGCCTGTGGAGGGATAACCGCTCCGATGCTCCCGGTGAAACAGGAAACAGAAGTTGTAAAAGTCAGGTGTCCGACCTGTCTAGACTTCGTAGAGCAGCAATCCATAAAAGCACCTAAATGTACCTGTCAACTGATTTTTTCCATTTCCATACTTGACATTCTATGCTGAGGATGAACTATTACTGATAGAAAGGAGTGAAGATTTTCTGATCGAAAATCCTTTGACTATATACGGACGATCCCCCTTGACGATAAGATGTATATGCTCAAAACCGTTTCACCCTGGAAGAGCCCACTATAGCAACTGGTTGAGGTATTTTGATTTATGAGTCAAGACACAACTTTTGAAAAGGTAAAAGGCATTGTCTGTGAACAATTGAATGTTGAAGCTGAGGAAGTAAAACCAGAAGCCAAATTCGCTGATGATCTGGGGGCTGATTCCTTAGATACAGTGGAATTGGTAATGGCTTTGGAAGAAGCGTTTGATATCGAAATTCCCGATGAAGATGCGGAAAAAATTACCACTGTTCAACAAGCTGTGGATTACATCAACGATAAAGTTCCTGCATCTGCCTAAAAGCACATTGGGAACTAGGATTAAGGATTATGTCTCAATCCAGTTCCCAGCCCTCAGCCCTTAAGTTCCTGTTTTGTTTTGCTTGCATCTAAAGCCACAATTAACTTAGTCATGACAGATTTGAAACGTAAACGCGTTGTTATAACTGGTGTTGGCGCGATTACACCGATTGGTAATACACCAACAGAATATTGGGAAGGATTAATCAACGGACGCAATGGCATTGGTGAAATTACCAGGTTTGATGCGTCTAAACATACTTGCCGTATTGCTGGTGAGGTGAAGAATTTCGACCCCCATGATTATATGGATCGAAAAGAAGCCAAACGGATGGATCTATTTTCCCAATTTGGTGTATCAGCAGCAAAACAGGCTGTGGCAGATGCACAACTAGTGATTAATGATTTGAACGCTGAACAGGTTGGTGTGATGATCGGTTCTGGTGTTGGCGGCATTAAAGTCTTGGAAGACCAGCAGATAGTCTACCTGAACCGAGGACCTAGTCGTTGTAGTCCATTCATGATTCCCATGATGATTGCCAATATGGCAGCTGGGTTAACGGCAATTCATACGGGGGCAAAGGGACCTAATTCCTGTGCCGTCACAGCTTGTGCGGCGGGTTCCAATGCTATTGGAGATGCTTTTCGCATTATCCAAGGGGGATATGCCCAAGCGATGATTTGCGGTGGATGTGAAGCGGCAATTACACCTTTGTCAGTGGCTGGTTTCGCAGCAGCGAGGGCACTTTCTTTCCGTAACGATGACCCCACCCATGCCTGTCGCCCTTTTGACAAAGACCGTGATGGATTTGTCATGGGTGAAGGTTCGGGTATTTTAATTCTCGAAGAGTTGGAATATGCCCTCAGCCGGGGTGCCAGGATTTATGGGGAAATAGTGGGTTATGCCATGACCTGTGATGCCTATCACATGACTTCTCCAGTACCAGGAGGCACGGGAGCAATCAGAGCCATGTCACTAGCACTGAAAGATGGGGGAATATCTCCAGAACAGGTGAGTTATATCAATGCTCACGGTACTAGTACCCCCGCTAATGATCCCACGGAAACCACAGCAATTAAGGCGGTTTTCGGGGAACATGCCTATAAAGTAGCTGTGAGTTCTACTAAGTCCATGACCGGGCATTTATTAGGTGGTTCGGGTGGTATTGAAGCGGTAGCTACCACCTTAGCGATCGCTAATGACAAAATTCCACCTACAATTAACCTGGAAAATCCCGATCCAGAATGCGATCTGGACTATGTCCCCCATACCAGTCGTGACCAAACGGTGGATGTGGCACTATCCAACTCTTTCGGTTTTGGCGGTCATAATGTGGCTCTAGTATTTAAGAAGTATCACTAAAATTTCGAGATTTAAACAGTTCCCACAAAAATGCAGTCAGTGGAACTGGGAATACAAGGATAATTAGGTACACCAAAGTAATAATGCACCTGTAAATTTTTCCTCAGGGACTTCCAAATAAAAAACATCCCATAGTTATCAGGCAACAAAACATGTAAACTTCACTGTCAACTGTCAACTATCAACTGTCAACCGTTCTTGTGGGATAATTTATTTGCTGGAGTTCCCTAATTACGTTAGCTCCCTGAAAGAAGAATCCCCGCCCTTGTAGGGCGTGGGAGTGTCAACAAAGCCTCCGCCTATCTACAGGGATGGATATTTTCAATTTCTGCCTTGATCAAGACAGGTAGCAATTCAAAATTAGTTGTCAAATCAACTAATTATGTGGTGTAAGACCTCATAGAATAAATGTGAGACCATGTCACTTATCTGAAATCTAAAGTATTTGCTGCTGGAATTTACATTTGATTCAGTTAGGAAAACTATTAAACCAGATAACGTGAATATCAAATACAAAAAACTCAGATTCTCCGGCTTGCAGGTCAACAAGTACCAATGGGATGATGAGAATAATAGGTGGGGAAAATCTCCAAATTACCCCAACCAGAAAGCTCAAAGAGTGCTAACCCGTCGTTAAAAACAATCTGATTATGGCTGTTGCAACCCAATCCCTTGAACAACTGTGTATTAATTCGATTCGCTTTTTAGCAGTCGATGCCGTAGAAAAGGCAAAGTCCGGCCACCCAGGACTACCAATGGGCGCAGCACCAATGGCATTTGTGCTGTGGGATAAGTTCATGCGGTTTAATCCCAAGAATCATAAATGGTTCAATCGCGATCGCTTTATCCTATCTGCCGGTCATGGTTGTATGTTGCAGTATGCCCTACTGTACCTGACTGGTTATGACAGTGTCACTATAGAAGATATTAAGCAGTTCCGCCAATGGGGTTCTAAGACCCCCGGACACCCAGAAAACTTTGAGACTGAAGGTGTAGAAGTTACTACCGGACCCTTGGGACAAGGTATTGCCAATGGGGTCGGTTTAGCAATGGCTGAAGCACACCTAGCAGCCAAGTTTAACAAACCCGATGCCAAAATTGTTGACCACTACACCTACGTAATTTTGGGTGACGGTTGCAACATGGAAGGTGTTGCCGCTGAAGCTTGTTCTTTGGCGGGACATATGGGATTAGGTAAACTCATTGCTCTCTACGACGACAACCACATTTCCATTGATGGTTCCACCGATATTGCCTTCACTGAAGATGTGAGCAAGCGGTTTGAATCTTATGGTTGGCACGTACTGCACGTTGAAAATGGTAATAGCGATTTAAATGCGATCGCTAAAGCCATTGAAACTGCTAAGGCTGTCACTGATAAGCCCACCATGATTAAGGTGACAACTACAATTGGTTATGGTGCCCCCAACAAGCAAAACACTGCTGGGGTTCACGGTGCAGCTTTGGGAACCGATGAAGTTGCAGCAACCCGCAGTAACCTGGGTTGGGAACACGAGCCTTTTGTAGTGCCCCAAGATGCCCTCGACCATATGCGTAAAGCCGTTGAGCGTGGCGCGACAGCAGAAGCGGAATGGAACCAAGCTTTTGCTGACTACAGCAGCAAATATCCCCAAGAAGCGGCAGAATTTGAGCGTTACGTCACCGGAAAATTACCCGATGGTTGGGACAAGGTATTACCTTCCTACACCGCAGAAGATAAAGGACTACCCACCCGTAAGTATTCAGAAGCTTGCCTCAACAAATTAGCTCCCATTGTACCCGAGTTGATTGGTGGTTCTGCTGACTTAACCCACTCCAACTTGACAGAGATTAAGGGCTCCGGCGACTTCCAGAAAGGGCAATACGAAAATCGTAACGTCCACTTTGGGGTACGGGAACATGGTATGGGGGCGATTTGTAATGGTATGGCGCTCCACGGTTCGGGTTTAATTCCTTACGGTGCCACATTCTTAATCTTCACCGATTATATGCGGGCTGCCATTCGTTTATCTGCCCTTTCCCAAGCCGGTACTATTTGGGTCATGACCCACGACTCCATTGGACAAGGGGAAGATGGACCAACCCACCAACCCGTAGAAACACTGGCCTCCCTACGTGCGATTCCTAACCTGACTGTGATTCGTCCTGCGGATGGCACCGAATGTTCTGGTGCTTACAAAATTGCGATCGCTAGAGCGAAGGAAAATGCACCCACCCTATTGGCGTTCTCCCGTCAAGCTCTGCCTAACTTAACACCTACTTCCATTGAAGGGGTGACAAAGGGAGCATATACAGTGGTAGATTGTCAAGGTACACCTGAACTAATTTTAATTGGTACAGGTTCCGAGTTGAACCTCTGTGTGACTGCAGCTGAGAAGTTGGCAGGGGAAGGTAAGAAAGTGCGTGTGGTTTCCATGCCTTCTTGGGAGTTGTTTGAGGAGCAGGATGGAGCTTACAAGGAGTCTGTGTTACCTAAAGCTGTCACCAAGCGTTTATCTGTAGAAGCTGGTGTTGGCTTTGGCTGGCATAAGTATGTTGGTACTGAAGGAGATACTGTAAGTATAGATCGCTTTGGTGCTTCTGCTCCTGGTGGTACTTGTCTGGAGAAGTTTGGTTTTAGCGTTGATAATGTTTTGGCTAAGGCGAAGGCATTATTGGGTTAATTTGCAACAGAGTAATTGATTTTGGGGGCAGGCTGAAAAGTCTGCCCTTTTTTCGTTTAACTTTAATATAGCGGTTTTCACTTGGATGGAATACAGTCTTGTGGGATGGGCTAGAAGCCCATCTTAAATATTAGGAATCAACTTGGTATTCTACTCAACCGAAAACCGCTATATTTTATTGATTTGTTGATTTGTAGGATTGTAATACATAATATATGAGAAAGCGATATACCTTGATTTAAAAGGGAAAAATCTATGGACGAAAACAGTACGGAAATTGTCTTGATTCCATCTGGTAATACACCATCTCAAATTGACACTTCTATTACAGCATTGAGTGAGCCACTTGCTAGTCTTCTAAATCATATAGGACTACCAACCGAGAACATTCTTTCACCTGTTGAAGAAAGAAGAAAGGTTATTTATTATTTGGAAAGCGTTCTAGAAATTCTTCCACTAGAAGACAGAAAAAAATCTGAATATCTCTCAAAGTTTACAGTTGCAATCACAATTGGTTTATTTGATGGTGCATTGGCTTTTCTATGGGACGAAACAATTAAAGCTTTAGGAAGACTGATAATTACCTTTGATTTACAGTATTTTTATAACGTAGCAGGAAGTATATCTTCAAAATATAAAAATTTACATCTAGAAGAAGAACTCGAAGCAATATCTGCTCATGATCTTTTGGAAATATCTAGAAGAATAGGTTTAATCAATGATATTAATTTCAAAAGGTTAGAATACGTTAATTATCTTAGAAACCACGCAAGTGCTGCACATCCAAATGACAATGATATCTCTGGAACAGATATGCTTTCTCTACTAGAGAATTGTCTAAAATACGCGATAACTGCAAGACCCGATCATTCAGTAATCAGGATAAAGCAACTTCTAGAGAATATAAGAAAAAATACAATACCTGATGAAGACTTTACTATCATTGGTCAGGATATTTCAAAACATCCTCAAGTCAGGATAGATGACTTTCTCTTGTCTATTTTTGGAGTATATTGTGACCCAAGACAAGAGCAACGCGTCAAAATCAATATAGAGAAATTAATTCCTTATGTATGGAGCTGTGCTTCAGAAGACACAAAATATCAAATAGGTTGTAAATTTGGTCTGTACAGGAAAAACGGTGATACTGATAGAAGAAATGCAACACAGAGAATTTTAGAACTAGTTAATGGTCTTAAATATAAAGATGAAGATAGTTTAGCAGCAGAATTAATTGATAAATTACAAACTCTCAGGACAGTTCATTTTGAATATCACAACTTTTATAATGAATATCCTCATGCTAAATCAATACAACAATCAATTCCAACAACTGGTATTCCAAAAGCTGTTAAATCATTATTTGTCAAAGTTATTTGTATGTGTTACTGCGGCAACGGAAAAGGTTTTAAAAAAGGTGTTGATGAACGAGCCTTACCTTATTATGAAGATTTGATTGAGGTATTCACGATAGAAGAAATTAAAGAATATTTAAGATTATTCAAGGATAATGAATTTGTATGCGATTTATATATGCCTAAAGCAGAACAAAGAATGAGAGAACTTGCACACAAACTTAGGGATAAGACTACAAATGTTCACGTTAATAAAGCACTATATATTATTAGTACATTTCCTAGAAATTCTTTACATAGAATAGCTTCAGATTCTTCTTATAAAGAAGCTATAAAATACATTTAGTCTTGATTTGTAAGTGATTTTAGGTTGGGTGTTACTCTATATTCACTCAGCCTTATTTTTTTGTTTATACAAACATTATTATACGATCGCACAAATTTATCAGCGATCGCAAACTGCGTGCCAATTTAAGGTAAGCTGTAAACTAAATTATTCAAAAACGGGATATGGGCGGTACAGGACTCGAACCTGTGACATCCTGCTTGTAAGGCAGGCGCTCTACCAACTGAGCTAACCGCCCGTTTCTGCACACAAGAATATATAATAGCAAACTATCTCAGATTACGCTAGTATTTTCTGAAAATAATTTTGCAGATAATTCTACACCTAAATTCAGGTTACTGTAATTTTGACTTTTGACTTTTGACTTTTGACTTGTTTATGCCCTCTGGTAGGACGCACGATCGCATTACATTATGGACTTTGCCGTGGGTGGCTGGCTTGACACTCTGGCAAACTCGCAGTGGCAATATTACTCTACTTATTGCTGGTGGCTTCCTATTTGGAGGGCTGATGTTTGGTCCGGATTTGGATATCTACTCTCGCCACTACCAAAGGTGGGGGTGGTTCCGTTGGATTTGGCTTCCCTATCAAAAGAGTCTGCGCCATCGCTCTTTCCTATCCCATGGTCCGATTATTGGAACAACACTGCGGGTAATTTATTTATGCAGCATGGTAGGATTTGCGATCGCAATTATATTGCTACTTGCCCAAAAGTTGTTCAACTTGCAGTGGGATTGGCAAATAGCAGGGGAATCTATGGGGCGATCGCTTGTTTTCTATGCTACAGAATTTCTGGCTTTGTTCCTAGGTATGGAATTGGGGGCGATGAGTCATTATCTCAGCGATTGGAGTGGTTCGGCTTACAAGCGGTTTAAAAAAAAGGGAGTTGCTAGTTTACTTCCTAGTGTCAAAATAAAGAAACGGAAAACAAGCAGCCGCACGACTCGGCGAACGAGGACAAAAACTAGTAGAAGAAGGCAAAACGTAAAAGTCAAAAGTCAAGATAAGTAGGTAGGCGTAATTAAATGCAAGACTGAACATCCCCCCACCTGACGACACCCCTCTCCTTGATAAGGAGAGGGGCTGGGGGTGAGGTTTTATATTTAATTTGACCTAGTTACATAAATAAAATTAAAACCGCAGAGGACACAGAGAGCGCAGAGTTTTATGGAATCTAATCAACCACAGCAGCACCCAGAGACTTTAGAGGCTTTGCAAGAGTTAATTGATGTGGTAGCAAAGTTGCGTAACCCTGATGATGGTTGTCCTTGGGATTTGCAGCAAACTCCCCAAAGTTTAATACCCTATGTCATAGAAGAAGCTTATGAGGTGGTAGATGCTATTAAAGGTGGAGACTCCCAAGCGATCGCAGAGGAGCTGGGTGATTTATTATTACAGGTAGTATTGCAAGCACAAATTGCCCTTGAATATCAACACTTTACCCTCAAGCAAGTGGCGGAAGGGATTTCCCAAAAGTTGATTCGCCGACACCCCCATGTATTTGGGGATATTTCGGTGGAAAGTGTGGATGAGGTGCGACAAAACTGGGAACAAATCAAAGCCCAGGAAAAAGGACACACATCTAGTGATGTTGAGAAACTGAGTAGCAAACTCAGCAGCTATAGCCGTAAACTACCACCATTGATGGCAACTATGAAAATTTCTCAAAAGGCTGCGGATGAAGGTTTTGAGTGGGAAGATATTGATGGGGTATGGGATAAATTTCATGAGGAATTACAAGAATTTCAGCAGGCTTTAGCTCACGAAACTCCAGTAGAACAACAAGCAGAGTTAGGGGATTTGTTGTTTTCTGTATTACAACTGGCTCGGTGGTATAACTTAGACCCCACGTCAGCATTACAAGGAACTAACCAGCGTTTTACCCAGCGATTCCAAAAAATGGAAATAATTTGCAAGCGCCCCCTTACCGATTACTCTATAGAAGAGTTGGAATCCCTCTGGCAAGAAGCGAAGAAGCAATTGAAGAAGGAGGGAAGGAGGGAAGGAGTGAGGGAGTGAAGGAGGGAAGGAGTGAAGGAGTGAGGGAGTGAAGGAGTGAAGGAGTGAAGGAGTGAGGGAGTGATGGGATGAGGTGAGAAGAAAGGACTCCTAACACCTACACTTGATAACTGATAACTGATAACTGATAACTGTTAACTGTCAACCGCCTCTGGTAAAATTAACATGGCATCGCCAAAGGAATAGAAACGATATCCAGATGCGATCGCTTGTTGATAAATATTGAGTAATCTTTCCCTACCAATTAAAGCACTCACCAACATTAACAAGCTAGAACGGGGGAGGTGAAAGTTAGTAATTAAACCATCCACCACTCGCCATTCATAGCCGGGATAGATAAACAAGTTACTCTTACCGCAAAACGGTTGTATTTCCCCCGATGCTGCGGCTGATTCTAAGGATCTCACCACCGTTGTACCCACGGCTATAATTCGCCCACCCCCAGCTTGGGTTTGGCGAATTTGCTCCACTGTGTCAACGGGTACTTCAATCCATTCCTCATGCATATTGTGGTCTGTGACATTTTCTACTTCTACAGGACGGAATGTACCCACACCTACATGGAGAGTGACAAAAGCTTGATTAATTCCCCGCGATCGCAATTTTTCTAGTAATTCTGGGGTAAAATGTAATCCTGCCGTTGGAGCTGCGATCGCTCCTGGAGTTTGAGCATACACAGTCTGATATTGTTCGTCCTCAGCCTGGGTATCTGTAATATATGGTGGCAGAGGCACTTCCCCAAATACATCCAACAACTGCATCAAAGACATTCCCTCTGGCACATGAAATTGTAACAGCCTACCTCCAGTTGCTTCATCGGTTTCCAGTACCGTAGCCGTCAGCTCATCAGCCAAGTCAAAGTGATTTCCATCACCTTGCCGCGCAGCAGTAAAAACCAATTTTGCTCCCAACTTAAACCGCTTCCCTGGCTTAACTAAAGCTAACCAGCAATTCTGTCGCCGTTCCTCCAACAACAATACTTCAATCTCTGCACCAGTAGATTTATGACCATACAATCTTGCTGGAATAACTCTAGTATTATTCATTACTAGTAAATCTCCAGGCAGAAGCATATCCGGTAAATTACGGAATACTTGATGTAAAGGCTGCGTATTTTTACCAGTATCCACAGAATTAACCACCAAGAGTTGAGAACTATCCCTAGGAAAAGCTGGATTTTGGGCAATCATTTCAGGGGGCAATTCATAGTCATATCCAGACAGACAAAGGTCTAAATTCACTTCTGCATCTTCTGGATTAATAACCGTATTTTCACTGGTAATTTGTTTCTGCATTGGCGTATAAAACTTTAATAAAGCTAATGATTTTTGACTATTTTTTATATAAATTTAACTTTCATATAACAAAAGTGAAATATTATTTTTAAATTTTTATGATCCATATCCGTAATATTTCAGTACAAATATGAAAATTGGGTAAACTTACCCATCAAAAAACGGGGACTTTTACCCTACCGGAGAAAGGATGTAATAGAGCAATATATAAATTGTAGGATTGGCTTTAATCCGAAGCAGCAACATGGAATATTTGTATTATCTGGCAAACGCCAGCCTCACTTTGAGGGTAGTTCAATTCTTTCACTCCAGACCAGAAATTCCCGTTTCGTTTGTCACCGTCATCCATCAAATAGATGGTTGGGTGGTGAGGATTAAGCTGACAAGCGAGCTAAATCCCCAAGAACAAGGTGACATTCGTGCTTATTTAAATGAACTAGGCATTAGCTACGAGCCACCCATGCGGGTGCAAATGGCTATGTGGAGCTTAGAAGCAGGACAAAACCCAGTTGATGTTATGCGACGCTATCAAGTAGCGATTGTATCTCATGGACATCCAGAAAAGAAAGAAATTGAAGCTTTTCGGCAACAATTTGTCAGAGGATTGGGTTACTGTCCTGAGACTCTAGCCTAAATTTAAATCCCCTTGTGTACTCTAGCAGGAATATCTAAAGTTCTTCATGATGGGTAACTGGTAATGGTAGTTGGGCTTTTCCCAATTACCCATATCCATTAACCCCCAACCGTTGAATCATCAAAAGCTGCGGGTATATATTCTTGTAAAATTAATTGATATTCCCCTGTGGCAAAGCAGAACAAATTGTGTTTGTTGGCTATTGCTCCCATCTGTTGTGATGATAAAGGCTGACAGTAGACAATAGCAACATCAAATCGGCATGAGTAATCTGCCTTATCTGGATACTGAACTAAAAACATTTCCGCAGCGCGCCAAATTTTGGCTTGTTTGCGGGGAGCAACAGCATATCTGCCTCCTCCATCCCAACTACCAGCAGTTCTGGTTTTCACTTCAATAAACCCCAACAAGTCATCTTGTTGAGCGATAATATCAATTTCACCCCATCGGCAAGAAAAGCGGCGGTGTATAATTATCCAACCAGTAGATTGCAGCCATTTTGCTACTAGGTCTTCTCCTAAGACACCGATATCGGGATAATGGGATGAAGAATGGTTTGCCATTGAATGAAATATAAAATGAATTTTAGATTAAGCCATGCTCTGAAGGAACTGCTACGTAAAAGCATTTGGGCAGTTGTAATTAGTTTATTCCTGGGAGGAGTATTTTGGATGGCAGGAGCTATCTATGTTTCTCCCCCTGTATTCGCACTTAACTATAACAACCGTATCCTAGAAGGAGCTGATTTTGCTGGACAAGACTTAACAGACTCCAGTTTCGATCATGCTAACCTGCGTAAGAGTGATTTTAGCAACTCTAATGTTCGTGGAGTGAGGTTCTTTTCAGCTAATTTATCTCGAACTAATTTTACCAGTGCTGACCTTAGATATGCTGATTTAGAGTCGGTTCGTTTAACTAACGCCAACTTGACAAATGCAATCTTAGAAGGAGCTTTCTGCACCAATACCATGTTTGATGGAACGATTATTGATGGTGCAGATTTTACCGATGTCTATTTACGTAATGCTGTACAAAAGAAACTATGTGAAGTAGCCAAGGGTACTAATCCAACTACGGGAAGAGAAACCCGTGACACCTTAATGTGTCCTTGAAATAAAGCACAGTTATTAGTTAGGGTGGGTTTCAATACTTGTCGGTTAAGGGGAAAAAGGAAAGAAAAACCTTTAACCCTTACCCCTCACGGGGTGACAAGCAGCTTGAAATGAGGACAGGGGTTGGGTGTTAGGGGTTAGGGGTATCACTGTCAAGGTGACATTGAAGCAATCTCAAAAATGCCAAAAAATAAATTATCCGGTAGGGGCACGGCATCCAAAATCTCTTTTATAGAATAATCACAACCCACGCCGTGCCCTTTGTGGGATGTCCCGTTAGGGTAGCCGACCCTCGTTTCTAGGCTCTGCCTGGAAACCCATTAGGGGAGGCTCTGCCTCCAAACTTAACAGGAGGCAGAGCCTCCTCAAAATTCATTACAAGGTAGAACCTTGTAATGAGAACCTGGAAAGATAGATTATTGAGAAATAATTGGCGTGGAGTAGTTGTTTACCCCAACCGCAGCACTGACATCGGGGAAACGGAAAGATATATTGAACTACTAACTAGTCAGCGAGTACAGTGTATCTATCTCGATGAATTAGATGCTCAATCTCAACAGTCTATTGGTATTGAGACGGTTAAGCTAGTGATTGAGCCAGAAGCAACGACTGGCACAAGAGCGAAAGAATTAATAGAACTTGCCAGACAACAGGTAGATAATGAAGTTACTCAAAAAGAAATTTTAGAATTAATAGAGACAATTATTGTTTACAAATTTCCCCAAAAAAGCCGGGAGGAGATAGAACAAATGTTGGGATTAACAGAATTAAAGCAAACTAAGGTTTATCAAGAAGCTAAGTTAGAAGGGAAGATAGAAGGGAAGATAGAAACTATTCCCTTTATGCTTAGTTTGGGTGCAACTGTAGAACAGATAGCTGAAGCTTTGGATTTAGATATTAAGTTAGTGCAACAGGTTGTTCAAACTAGCCAATCAACTCCAGAAACAAGGAGCGAATCAGGGCAAAGCAGTTAATAATTATGCTTTAACTTTTTCCCAAAACCAAATTCACCAGAGGTGGGTTTTTCCGGGAGCATCCCAAATTTTAATAAATAATCTATCCAATACCCTAGAAGGGTATCGCTACACGAGCATTGACGCGGAGCGGCTTCCCGTAGGGTAGACACCTCTGTGGGCTTTAGCCTGTTAGCGGAGCGGCACGAAGTGCGGGCTTTTTCAAAAATTGGGATACTCCCATTTTTCCTACCTGTTTTAATTGATAATAAAATTTTCTCCCTGCTCTTGCTCAACACAATGTTAAATTCATGATGGTACAAACTTACTTATGACATTTGAGCAGAATCAGCAAGTGATGTGAAAACAGACACCATCTTCTACCATTTATTCCAAAATTTTCCTAGTATTTTTTTTGAACTGATTCATCAGCCACCAGAAACTGCTAATTATTATCAGTTTTCATCTGTTGAAGTTAAACAACTAGCTTTTCGTATAGACGGTGTCTTTATTCCTGAAAATAATGCATCACCTTCAACGCCTATATATTTTGTCGAAGTCCAATTTCAAGCAGATAAAAAATTTTACTCTCGCCTATTCGCAGAAATATTTCTTTACCTAGACAAAACGGAATTGAGCAACAATTGGCGTGGAGTAGTTGTTTACCCCAACCGCAGCACCGATATTGGGGAAACGGAAAGATATATTGAACTACTAACTAGTCAGCGAGTACAGTGTATCTATCTCGATGAATTAGATGCTCAATCTCAACAGTCTATTGGTGTTGAGACGGTGAAGTTAGTGATTGAGCCAGAAGCAACGGCTGGCACAAGAGCGAAAGAATTAATAGAACTTGCCAGACAACAGGTAGATAATGAAGTTACTCAAAAAGAAATTTTAGAATTAATAGAGACGATTATTGTTTACAAATTTCCCCAAAAAAGCCGGGAGGAGATAGAACAAATGTTGGGATTAACTGAATTAAAGCAAACTAAGGTTTATCAAGAAGCCAAGTCAGAAGGGAAGATAGAAGGGAAGATAGAAGGGAAGATAGAAGGGAAAATAGAAGGGAAGTTAGAAACTATTCCCTTTATGCTTAGTTTGGGTGCAACTGTAGAACAGATAGCTGAAGCTTTGGATTTAGATATTAAATTGGTGCAACAGGTAGCTCAAACTAGCCAATCAGCTTCAGAAACAAGGAGCGAATCAGAGCAAAGCAGTTAATAATTATGCTTTAACCTTTTCCCCAAAAAAGCCGGAAGGAGATAGAACAAATGTTGGGATTAACTGAATTAAAGCAAACTAAGGTTTATCAAGAAGCTAAGTCAGAAGGAAAGATAGAAGGGAAAATAGAAGGGAAGTTAGAAACTATTCCCTTTATGCTTAGTTTGGGTGCAACTGTAGAACAGATAGCTGAAGCTTTGGATTTGGATATTAAGTTAGTGCAACAGGTAGCTCAAACTAGCCAATCAACTCCAGAAACAAGGGACAAATCATAGCAAAAGATGTTTTCTGAGTTTCAAGCCCCTAGATTCATTGATGGGGTAATAATTCTAAATTCTTCATTCTAAATTCTAAATTCTAAATTCCCCTTGACTGAGCAAAAAATTTATTCCAAGGAATAATGGCAGGGGCATCATGACAAACAATATCAATCATGGTACGTAATAAAGGTAGGGCGATATCATCCAAATCACCTTTGTGGATCATATTTTCTACGGTTTCCCCAATTGCTAAAGCTAAGGAAGCACCCTCAACAGTATCATTTGGCATATGTTCGGCTTTTGCTTGACTGTAGGGTATACCTAATCCCAATAAACGTCCCATCCGGCTGTTACGTCCACCTTGACAGGTAACATACAAATCACCGGAAGCGGGAAGACTGTAAACGCTTTCGGGTTTGCCTCCCATCTTATCTACTAAGTAGGCTGTCTCCCACATTCCTTGAGCAAAGATAGCCGCAGCCAAATTGTGCATTTCTGCATTATTAACAACTTTATTTGCTTTTTCCAAAAAGCCAATCACTAAGCCGACAGCAAGGGCATAGACATTTTTCATTGCCACACACACCTCAATGCCTAGAATATCCGTACTTGTCCAAATATGATAGTAAGGAGTACGGGCTAAATCAGCCAGTTGTTCTAGCAAATTTTGATTTGTACTGGTAAACATCACACAAGTGTGACGGCGGGCAGCTAATTCTTGGGCAATAGAAGGGCCACCAATTGCAGCAATTTGTATGCGATCGCTGATAGTATGTGGTAAATTAGCACGAATAACGTCGGGCAATATTGATAGTTTTTCCCCATCACCCACCAATCCCTTGGTGACAGCCAAAATGGGAATATCTGCTGATAATACGGGACTAAGGGCTTGGGCTGCCCATTCTATACCATGAGAATTAACGCCAATCACAACCAAGTCTATACCTTTTATAGCTTCACTCAATTGGTCATAGGTATAAGCTGTAACAGTTTCTCCTACCTGGACACCCAAACGGGGATGGGGATAACCTGCTTGTAATTTAGCAATAATATCACCGTCTAGGTGGGTACCAACTAAATTAACAATATGTCCGTTATCTGTGAAAGGGACACTTAAGGCGGTTCCCATTACCCCAGCACCCAAAATTAAAATTTTCACCATTTTGCCTCTAATCCCTCACTAATTTTTTCAACTTGAGTTAAATCAGCCAATCGCTGCATTAATGGCTGCAAGGTAGGAAATAATGGTTTGTAGACTTCAGTGTACAGTTTTTCATAAATAGCTTGGGTTTGGGAATTAGGTGTAAAACGTGACCCTGTACCCGTCATTGATGCAGCAGCAATATTAATGTCAGCATACCACCCCACTGCCACCGCTGCGAGAATACCCGCTCCCAAACAAGTGGCTTCGGTAGTTTGAGAACGCACCACTGGCACACCGGTAATATCAGCCACAATTTGGCACCAAAGATTGCTGCGACTGCCACCACCCATAACTACATACTCACTGAACCTTTGCTTCATGGCTGCCATTACCCCATCCCCTACCAGCCTTTGTTCAAAAGCAATCCCTTCTAAAATTGCCCGATAAAGATGTTCCCGCCCGTGTGTTCCTGTCCAGCCGATAGTAATACCAGAGGCGCTAGCATCCCAATAGGGATTCATGACATGATTCCAGTAAGGCACTAACATTAATCCATCTGCCCCTGGAGGTAGTTTTGCCGCCGCCGTTTCTAGAATTTCTTCCGGACTCAGGTTCAAATTAGAACCGCACAAGTCCTGAGCAAATTTTTCAACAAACCAATTAATGGTGAATACACCGCCCAATAGCACAGTTTCCAGAAAATAAGATTGAGTTATGGGGGCATACATAGTACGGAAGGCTGGATTTACCAGATAATCGCTGCTGATGATGCCACTGACAATGGCTGTGCCTAAATTGAGATAGGCGCGGTTATTGCCAACAGCATTGGCACCCAAACCTGCACACTGACCATCTCCAGCACCAGCAATTACGGGTAAACCCTGAGGTAATCCTGTCGCCGTTGCTGCGCTTTGATTCACATAGCCAATGATGGAACCTGGTGGTACTAACTCGGCAAATTGTCCTGTTTTTAGCCCTAAACCAGTGAGTAAATCATCTGCCCAACTATTAGCCTGCATATTCATGACCCCCATAGGGTCAGCAGAAGCTAAACTAGTGCGAAAATTATTGGTTAAATGGTATACCAGATAGCCATGAACATCTAAAAATTTGTAAGTACGAGCAACAGTTTCCGGTTCATTCTCAGCCAGCCAAATAATTTTGGGTAGAGAAGGAGTCATGGAATTTGGTTTACCCGTCAGCTGGTTAATTTCTTCTGCGCCAATTTTCTCTGCTAAAAAACTCACTTGCTTACGGCTGCGTTTATCCATCCAGACAATGGCATTGTGAACTGGCTTACCTTCACTGTCTACGGCTACAAAAGTTTCCCGTTGATGGGTAATGCAAATAGCCTCCACCTGCTTTTTATCTATCTGAGCCAGCAATTGCTTGATAGCATTACAAGTACTGTGCCACCATTGGCTTGCATCCTGCTCATACCAATTTGCTTGTGGTTGTAATAGGGGATAAGTTGCCCGTCCTTCGGCTATAGCTTTTCCTTCTTGGTTCCAAGCGATCGCTTTACACCCAGTTGTACTACAATCAATTCCTATAACCATTGACATACTCCCCTTGTTGAAACGAAGGGGATTCAAAAATGTTGTTCCGTAGCAGGGTAAACCCGTGCTACTCCACATTTTCTTCCTGTCTCTTAGGCTCTTAACTAGACAAATAACCTATGTTTTTTGCCCCCGCCAGACCGCCTCCACAGGCATTTTGTTTAGCAT
>JAAUYI010183551.1_pt1 | contig 16695 bp, 11 predicted proteins | sample 7278041 | NCBI WGS metagenome assembly JAAUYI01 (sample SAMN14350216, study PRJNA611818) | marine sediment metagenome | isolation source: surface marine sediment (0.6m) | place: French Polynesia: Moorea | collected 2018-08
TAAAATAAATTTTAAGATTTTTATAAAAAATTTTAGGGTAAATTTTTCAAAATATCCCTCAGCAGTTGAAAAGAACAATAAATTGCAAATTTAAAAGTGTAACCCTACCAATACACACTTATTTATTTTATAAAATATTCAAACTAACCTAATTAACCTAAATATATACTCAACCACTTACTTCTATTAATCCCTTTATAATTAATATAAATCTTCGAGGGTTTTCTAAATTTTAACCCATATATTATTCCTTTAGCCCTTTATGCGTTGATTCTATTCCACAAATCACAAAGATATTGGTACACTCTACTTTCTATTTGGTATTTGGTCAGGCCTTCTCGGCACTTCTATAAGTATGCTCATTCGAGCAGAACTTGGCCAACCTGGCTCTCTCCTAGGAAGAGACCAATTATACAACACTATCGTTACTGCTCACGCATTCCTAATAATTTTCTTCCTGGTTATACCTGTAATAGTAGGAGGATTCGGAAATTGATTAATCCCCCTTATATTAGGAGCTCCTGACATAGCCTTCCCCCGCCTCAACAATATAAGGTTTTGACTCTTACCTCCTTCCTTAACCATACTTCTAGCCTCTGCAACAGTAGAAAAAGGAGCTGGAACCGGTTGAACTGTCTACCCTCCACTAGCCAGAAATATTGCTCATGCAGGCCCCTCAGTTGACCTGGCTATTTTCTCTCTTCACCTTGCAGGGGTATCATCAATTCTAGGAGCCCTTAACTTTATTACAACAATGATAAATATACGATCCTTAGGTCTACGATTAGAACGAGTTCCTCTTCTTGTCTGATCGCTAGGTATTACAGTATTATTACTCCTTCTAGCTCTCCCAGTTTTAGCAGGAGCTATTACTATACTTCTTACTGACCGAAATTTTAATACTGCCTTTTTTGACCCAACAGGAGGAGGAGACCCTATTCTCTATCAACACCTCTTTTGATTTTTTGGTCATCCTGAAGTATATATTTTAATTTTACCTGGGTTCGGTATAATCTCTCACATTGTTACCCATTACTCGTCTAAGCCAGAGCCCTTCGGTTCCTTGGGAATAATTTATGCTATACTTGGTATTGGTATCCTTGGATTTATTGTTTGGGCCCACCACATATTCACAGTAGGAATGGACGTAGATACACGAGCTTACTTCACAGCCGCTACTATAATTATTGCTGTCCCTACAGGAATTAAAGTATTTAGATGACTAGCAACTATCCATGGAGCCAAAATTAATTACACCGCTCCTATATGCTGAGCCTTAGGATTTATTTTCTTATTTGTAGTTGGAGGCCTAACAGGCATCATTTTATCCAACTCATCAGTAGACATTGTTCTTCATGATACTTACTATGTGGTTGCACACTTTCACTACGTCCTAAGAATAGGAGCAATTTTTGCTATTTTTGCAGGATTCTGCCACTGATTTCCACTTTTTACTGGTTTAACCTTAAATCAACAATGAGCTAAAGCCCACTTCCTTACTATATTTGTAGGAGTTAACATTACCTTCTTTCCTCAACACTTCTTAGGATTAGCAGGTATGCCCCGTCGCTATTCAGACTACCCTGATGCTTATACAAAATGAAATATTGTTTCTTCCATCGGCTCTATAATCTCAATAGTAGCAGTTGTTATATTTATTTTTATTGTATGAGAAGCCCTAGTAGCCCAACGGGCGGTCCTCTCATCAACCCATCAACCTACCTTTATAGAATGACAAGACCACCTGCCTCTAGATTTCCATAATCTCCCTGAAACAGGGATTATTACTTCTCCCTGAAACTATTTCTACCCAATTATTCGATAAATCTTCTTCTAGTTTAATTAGAACAATTGTTTTGCATACAATAAGTAGGTTATTTCCTGAAGAAGTATACTATAATCATCTACACAAACTATATGAATCTATTCTACTCTCCTTAAACTCCTAAACCTCAAATCATTTTTACCATATCTAAACGAAAGCCAATTACGGCACCTATCTGTTAAGTAGGCCCCTGTTAAATATAACTCGTTTAAAATGCCAACTTGAGGTCAACTCGGTTTACAAGACGCTGCTTCCCCCATTATATATATACTTATTGGTTTCCATGATCACGCGATAATAATTCTTACTTTAGTTACTTCTATTGTAGGTTATGCTCTTATTTCCCTTATAATAAACTCTATAACTTGTCGAAACATCTCAGAAGCACAAGAAGTTGAAACTATCTGAACAATTCTACCCGCCGTAATTCTTCTATTCCTAGCATTTCCTTCCCTTCGTATTCTCTATTTAATAGACGAAGTCAGTCAACCTGCCATTACACTAAAAGCCATTGGTCACCAATGATATTGAAGTTACGAATACTCAGATTTTCTCAACCTTCAGTTTGACTCTTACATAATTCCAACAGAAGATCTAAAAGAAGGACAATACCGCCTCCTTGAAGTAGATAATCGCATTGTCCTCCCTATGTTCCACGAAATCCGTGTCTTAGTTACCTCGGCTGATGTTATCCACGCATGAACCATTCCTGCTCTAGGAGTAAAAGTAGATGCCGTCCCTGGCCGCCTAAATCAATTAGGTTTTACACTAAATCGCCCAGGAGTATTTTATGGTCAATGCTCAGAAATCTGTGGATCTAATCACTCATTCATACCTATTGCCATTGAATCTGTAGACTTAAAATCATTTATTAACTGAATTAAAACATATGGAGACCCTAAATAAGAGACTAGTTAAACTATAACATAGGCTTGTCAAGCCTAAATTACTTTATTAAGTGTTTCTTACATGCCCCACTTATCCCCTATATCATGAATCCTTACCCCAATTCTATTCATTACATTAATACTAATATTTATTTCCTCTTTCTGATGACACCAAACACCATCTTTTCCTAATATAAATATTTCATCAAACCTTCTACAACCTCAATGAAATTGATCATAGTGAGGTGGCTGAGATCAAGCAATAGACTGTAGATCTATCCACGAACTATACTTCCCTCATTACATGACCCGTCAACCCTTTCATCTAGTAGAATACAGACCTTGACCTCTTACGGGCTCTATTGGAGCTCTTATATTAACCATCGGCTTAACATCCTGATTTCACAACCTAGGTTTATCCTGCCTAATCATTGGTCTATTTATCATTATCCTAACAATATTTCAATGATGACGAGATGTAATCCGAGAAAGAACTTTTATAGGATTCCACACCTCTCCAGTGACTAAAGGCCTACGATGAGGAATAATTCTATTTATTACCTCAGAAGTTCTTTTTTTCTTTGCCTTTTTTTGAGGATTTTTTCATTCCAGCCTTGCCCCAACACCAGAACTAGGATGCTCTTGACCTCCTACAGGAATCAACGTTCTTGACCCCTTTGCTATTCCTTTACTAAATACAGCAGTGCTTCTAGCCTCAGGAGTAACTGTCACATGAGCCCACCACTCCTTAATAGAAGGCAGCCGAAAAGAAGCAGTTCAAGCCCTACTTATAACTGTCTCCCTTGGTATTTACTTTACCTACCTTCAAGCAGGAGAATACTGAGAAGCACCTTTTTCAATTGCTGATAGAGTCTACGGTACCACTTTCTTTGTTGCCACCGGCTTCCATGGCCTACACGTTCTAATCGGATCTACTTTCCTATTAGTCTGTCTATACCGAACCTATAAATTTCATTTTTCATCCGGCCACCACTTCGGATTCGAAGCTGCAGCTTGATACTGACATTTTGTAGACGTAGTATGAATCTTCTTATATCTATGTATTTATTGATGAGGTTCTTTGTAAAATAGTGTAAAGAGCACATAAGCCTTTGAAGCTTATAGATTAGGTTCAATTCCTGATTTTACAAATGACAACATATATATTTATAATAATCACTCTTTCTATAAGACTATCTATTATCCTAACCTTGTCTCCACTATCAATAGGAGCCTGAGTATTAATATTAGCCTTATTAACTGCGACTTGCACTGCAATATCTATAACCTCTTGATTCGGATTTATTATTTTTTTAATTTATATTGGGGGTATATTAGTAATATTTGCATATTTTAGAGCCATCCAGCCCAACCAACAATTCAAAATTACCCTTCCCCTCCTTTCACTACTCCTATCTTCAATAATTATTCCGGCATATCTAGACCCTTCTACAATTAATAACTTTCCTCTAAAAAACTGATGAATTACAGCAATATATGCTCCCATAAATATCCCCTCTCTTATATTTCTTGCCTTAACTTTATTTCTGGCTCTTATTAGCATTGTAAAAATTTCATTCATAAACCGGGCTCCCCTACGACCATTCTCATATGTTTAGTCCTTTACGAAAAACTCATCCTGCCATCAAAATCACCAATAATGCTCTTATTGACCTTCCAGCTCCTCCTAACCTATCGATTTGATGAAACTTCGGATCTATGTTAGGCCTATGTCTTGGGATTCAAATTGTTACAGGCCTGTTCCTAGCAATACATTATACCCCACATGTTGAGCTAGCCTTTTCATCCGTAGCCCATATCTCTCGCGACGTAAACTATGGATGAATACTTCGAAATATACATGCAAACGGTAGATCCTGATTTTTTATTTGCCTTTACCTCCACCTTGGACGAGGCCTTTATTACGGCTCCTACTCTATAATAGAAACATGAAACATTGGTGTAGTAATCCTCATTCTTGTAATAGCTACAGCCTTCATAGGGTATGTCTTGCCTTGAGGACAAATAAGATTCTGAGGAGCAACAGTAATCACTAATCTATTCTCAGCAATCCCCTATATTGGCAAAACCTTAGTAGAATGACTATGAGGAGGCTTTGCTGTAGATAATGCTACACTTAATCGATTCTTCGCACTCCATTTTCTTCTTCCATTCGTTATTACTGGAGCCGCTATGCTTCACCTCCTCTTCCTTCACCAAACGGGGTCAAATAATCCCCTAGGCATTAATTCAAACTACAGAAAAGTTCCATTCCACATTTATTACACCACCAAAGATATTACAGGATTCCTAGTTATACTATTCTCACTCATAATAATTGTTATATTTTCACCCAACCTTCTAGGAGACCCCGAAAACTTCATCCCAGCCAACCCCCTAGTCACCCCAATTCACATTATGCCCGAATGATATTTCCTTTGAGCCTACGCTATTCTTCGATCCATTCCTAATAAACTTGGAGGAGTAGTAGCCATATTTGCTGCCATCCTTATTCTGTTTATTCTCCCATTTATTAATAAACCTAAAATAAAAGGAACAATATTTTATCCTATCAACCAATTTTTATTCTGAATAATAGTATCTAACGTAATACTTCTTACATGAATTGGAGGCCGACCAGTTGAACTCCCCTATGAATGACTAGGACAAATTTTTACCTCTCTATATTTTGTATTTTATCTAATAAACCCTCTGATCACAAAAATCTGAGAAAAACTATTGACCTAGAATTTTAAGTTAATATAAACTAATAGCCTTCAAAGCTATAAATAAGAATAATCTTAAATTCTGATGATAGTTGACATCTTCTCCTCATTTGACCCTAATATTAACTACATTATTTCTCTAAATATTCCTAGATTTTGATTATTATCCTTTATGACTCTTAGCCTTATTCATGCCTCATTCTGACTAGCTCCGTCCTCTCTTTCTTGACTTCTCTCTTACCCACTTGAAATTATAAATTCTCAATCTAACCGAACCTCAGGAACTCACCTAAAAGGATTTTCCTCCTTTATTACATCTCTATTTCTAATAATTATCTTAATCAACTTTATAGGACTTCTCCCATATACATTTAGATTTTCTAGACATCTTATTTTCACCCTTTCTCTAGGCCTCCCTCTCTGATTATCCCTTATTATATCTAGAGCAACCTATAATCCCAAAGCCTTCACAGCCAGACTTCTTCCTGGAGGCGCACCAGACTGACTTAATCCTTTCCTAGTTCTTATTGAAACCATTAGAATTATAGTTCGCCCCATCACTTTATCCGTCCGACTTGCGGCCAACATAAGTGCAGGACATATTGTTCTTGGCCTAATCGGTATTTATGCATCCTCAGCTCTATTTTCTTCATCAATCTCCTCTTTAACATTATTATCTATTCAAGTTTTATATGTAATATTTGAAATAGGAATCTGCATAATTCAAGCATACATTTTCTGTTTACTTATTACTCTATACGCTGACGATCACTCTTAATATAGACGAAAGTTATATACATATTGGTTTCGGCCCAATTATAGAGACTAACCTCTCTTCGTCTTCGTAAAAATAATTTAAACCAAAATATTGAATTGTGATTTCAAACATGTACACTAGTACTTTTTACCATGATCTATAACACAAATATTTCTATTCTATGAAGACGGATCCTATGATCCTTATCCATTTCCATATTTACAAGAAGTTTATTCCTATCTATATATTCTTACACAGCAATCCTAGAATGAAGTATTACTAGAATCTACAGAACAGAAATTTTTCTCCCTATCATTCTAGACCCTATAGGATCTATATTTAGAGCTACCGTTCTGTTTATTTCAGCAAATGTCATCCATTTCTCTAACTACTATATACAAGACGAAATATTTATTAAACGGTTTACTCACCTAGTTCTTCTATTTGTTTTATCTATAAATATATTAATTTTTATCCCCCATCTAATAGGACTCCTATTAGGTTGAGACGGCCTTGGTATTACTTCCTTCATTCTAGTGATTTACTACCAAAACCCTAAATCTTTAGCTGCGGGAATAATTACAGCTTTAACAAATCGCATTGGAGACGTCATACTTCTCCTCTCCATCGCCTGATCCTTAAACCAAGGGCACTGATTAATCATCAATATATGAAACTCAAATTTCTCCGCTATTATATGCGTTTCCATTACCCTTGCAGCCATAACAAAAAGAGCACAAATACCCTTCTCTAGATGACTCCCAGCTGCTATAGCAGCACCAACCCCTGTCAGTGCTCTAGTCCACTCTTCCACTCTAGTAACTGCAGGGGTATTTTTAATTATTCGCTTCTATCCCATACTTTCTAAATTTTATATATTTAACTTGTCCCTCCTTATAATCTCTACAATAACTATATTTATAGCAGGAATAAGAGCAATGGTCGAAGCAGACTTAAAAAAAATCATTGCTCTATCTACATTAAGTCAACTAGGAGTTATAATAGCAAGAATTAGTTTAAACCTTCCTAACCTAGCATTTTTCCACCTTATTACTCATGCTATATTTAAAGCCCTTCTATTTGTCTGCGCAGGATCTCTAATTCATCTTCACCATCACTCCCAAGACCTTCGCCAAATAGGTAACACAACCAATCAAATACCACTCACTATATCTTGCTTATTAGCTGCCAATATAGCCCTATGCGGGCTTCCTTTTATAGCAGGGTTTTATTCAAAAGACATAATCATTGAAATATGTATATTTAATCAAACAAATTGAATTATTATTTTTATATTTATTTTAGCCACAATAATAACAGCTGCTTACTCTATGCGACTTTTATCAACAGCCTTAATCTCCAACAATATAAGTCTTCCTATTCAGTACATTTCTGATAACAACAACTCTAATACTACACCTATACTTTTTTTAACCATAGGAGCAATCATAGGAGGCAGCTCAATAAACTGACTATCCATTTTACCCTCTAAAGAACCCATTCTACCCATATTTTTAAAAATAATTCCTCTGATTGTTACAATTATTGGAGTTATTGTTATATACCAAAAAGTAACTTTTCGATCTACAGTAGAGTCTCCATCCTTTTCTAACTCCATATTTAATCACATAAACGCATTTATATGATTCCTAGTCCCCCTATCATCTCAAGCCCTCCTAAAACTTCCTATATCTATCTGCATTAATTCCATGAAAACTATTGATCATGGATGAATAGAAATATCCTCAGCTCAGGGAACATCCATTATTTCATCTAATCTATCTAACAAGCTCCAAAAGATTCAAACCCCAATTCTTACCATCCACCTATCTTTAATTATTTTATTCTCTATATATACTCTCATATATTCTGATAGCTTAAACCTAAAGCATAACATTGAAGCTGTTAACATGAGCCCTGCTCTCAGGATAATATTTATAGTATAAATATTACATTAGTTTTTCAAGCTAAAGATATGATTCTTCATTAAATATTCAGAAAATAGTTTAATTAAAACCCTAACTTTGGAAGTTAAAAATCAAGGCCACTTGTTTTCTGAGTACTATCCGCCTGCAAAGCTAAAATATAGCGTTGGTCTTGTAAACCAAAGGTTGAGAATTTTCTCTGCAAGCTATGCTTATCATTACCTCCTCTTCTATATTTATGGCCTCCCTATTCTCAATCTTAACAATAGTCTCTCAACGACGCCATCTATTAATAGCCCTGCTAGCCCTTGAAGCTATTATATTAACCCTAACTCTAATCATCATTATATTTTCCTCAAGAAATGAACTATTTATATCATTTATTATCCTGACCTTAGCCGCTTGTGAAGCCAGGCTGGGTCTTGCCTGTCTGGTTATCACAACCCGATCTTATGGTAATGACTTCTTCAAAAGCCTATCAATAAATAAATGTTAAAAATTCTTATCCCCTCCCTTAGCTTACTCCTCATCCAAAATTCTCGCAATAAATGAATAATTACAGCTACATCTTTAATATTAATTTCATTTCTTTCAATCTCTACCCTATTTTCTCCTATACCTTGCCCAGCATATATAAACTTCATTCTTTTCTCCGACTCATTGTCCTCCCCATTAATCATCCTAACTCTATGAATCTCTTCTATAATAATAATTGCTAGACAAAAAATCTATATTATAAAAAACTATCCCTTAAAATTTACCTCAATAATTTTAATTCTCAATAGAACCCTAATTTTAACATTCTCAACATCTAACTTAATTCTATTCTACATTATATTTGAATTCTCCCTCATCCCCACTCTAATCATTATTATAGGATGAGGGTACCAACCAGAACGCCTACAAGCAGGAATTTATCTTATAATATATACAATTACAGCCTCCCTGCCACTTCTTATTAGACTTATAATAATTACAACAAAAAAATTCTCTACTTCAATATTATTCAATACTAATTCCACCTTCTCCATCCTAATAACCAAAATATGATGACTAATTACAATCATAGCCTTTATAGTAAAAATACCTATATACATAACCCACCTATGACTACCAAAAGCCCATGTTGAGGCTCCAGTTGCTGGATCTATAATTCTTGCTGCAGTTCTTCTAAAGCTCGGAAGCTATGGTTTAATTCGTATATCCCATATATTTTTCTTTCTTAATAAACTTGTTGCCCCCTTATTCATCAGAGTATCAATATGAGGAGCATTCATAACAAGTATAATCTGTCTACGACAAACTGATATAAAATCACTTATTGCATATTCATCCGTTGGTCATATAGCAATCCTTATTTCAGGTCTTATATCCAACACAACCTGAGGTTGAATAGGTTCCCTAGCCATAATAATTGCTCACGGTCTAGTATCTTCAGCAATATTCTCCATTGCTAACATAACATACGAGACCACTAACACTCGAAGTACCTTTTTAACCAAAGGTCTTATCAATCTCATTCCCTCAATATCCCTCCTCTGATTTATTCTTGTAACAATAAATATAGCTGGACCTCCATCAATCAACCTGCTAAGAGAAATTATACTTATATCTAGAATTCTCTCCATATCTATCTATACAATTCTTCCCTTAGCCCTTTCAAGATTCCTTGCCGCAGCCTACTCTCTTTATCTCTTCACCTCTACTCAACATGGGCAACCTTCCCCCTCTGCTAACCCCTACTACTTTTCCTCTTGTCGAAATATATCTATTATTTCACTTCATGCCACGCCCGTAATCCTCCTAATTGTTTCCCCTCAATTTATTACTTTATGAACCTAATCTGCAATTAAAGTAAACATATTCAAACATTGCCTCATATCTACTCTATTAGTTTATACCTTTACTCTAACTGCAAGTGTCTTTTACCTCCAGTAAAAGATTAATAAATTAAAGAGAAGCACCTAATCAAATAAGCTAAGTTTAGCTGTTGATCTCATATCAGAAACCGGTTTCTCTTCAATCAGCCCATAATTAAATTATCATTTACAAGTCAGTTAAACTATAACCTCTAAGCTTCTACTTTAATTTTAAATAACAAGACTTCACTCCTTAGTGCTAAATATTTCTAATTAATAATATAATCCTAATCTTACTCCTTTTCAATAACTTTACCGCCAAATATAAAAATTTCAGGCATTTTCGACCAGCCCTCATATATTGATAAACCTAAATATATTATAAAATTCCATTAATCCATGCTACCATCTACATAAGGCTTAAACATAATTCGCTGCTTATATATACTCCTTATATTTATTTACTAAGATGGCAGATTAGTGCAATAGATTTAAGCTCTATAAATAAACCTTAAAGTTTTCTTAGTAATGATTACCTCAACTATCTCCTTAACTATTACGTATATTCTCGCTCTTTTAGGAATAGCATTCTTCACGTTATTAGAACGAAAAGCCTTAGGATATTTCCAAATTCGTAAAGGCCCTAATAAAGTAGGAATTGCTGGACTCCCCCAACCCTTCGCTGATGCTCTTAAATTATTTACTAAAGAACTTAATATACCTACTATAGCTAATAAATATCCATTTCTCCTATCCCCAATACTAGGACTATTTCTAGCATTAATCCTATGATCACTTTATCCTTGCTCCAATCCATCTTTCTTTATCCCATTTAGAATTCTGCTTTTCTTATGTGTATCTAGATTCAACGTATACTCCACTCTTATTGCAGGATGATCTTCTAACTCCAAATATGCTTTATTAGGAGCACTTCGAACGATTGCCCAAACCATCTCCTATGAAGTTAGTATATCACTAATTCTATTATCCATTCTCATTTCCATAATATCTATAGACTTTTCAAATATATACAACACAAAAACCTTACCCTATACTCTAATATTTCTTACTATATTTATAATCTGATTTACAACAACCTTGGCAGAAACAAATCGTACTCCTTTTGATCTCTCTGAGGGAGAATCTGAACTAGTTTCAGGGTTTAATATTGAATTTAGAAGAGGAACCTTTGCCCTTATTTTTATAGCCGAGTATCTTAATATCCTAATTATAAGAGTATTTACCACAGTTCTATTTCTTAATTTTTTCTTAATGAATCCTATAATTACAGATATAATTTTTACCTTAAAAGTTACATTTATAGCATTTACTTTTATCTGAGTTCGAGCGACTCTTCCCCGTATACGTTATGACATATTAATAAACTTAACTTGAAAAACGTTCCTTCCTTTTTCTCTTGGAATATTAATAATTGTTCTTCCTTGTATTATAATAATAAACTGATACTGTGCCGGATAAAACGGATAACTCTGATGACGTTAAACATAGGTAAACACCTCAGTATCTTCTTTAGAGAGCTGTACTATTAGCGTTAGCCTTTTAAGCTAAAGAAAATATTTTATATTTCTAAAGAATGTTATTTAACACAATATCCATGTTAATCGCGGCAATTTTCCCAACCGCTATCATCATTTCTGCAATGATTCTATCTGCTCGATCCTCTCAAGATCGTGAAAAACTATCCCCCTTTGAATGTGGATTTGATCCTAAATCTTCTGCCCGTATTCCTTTCTCTCTTCGATTCTTTCTTTTAGCTGTTATTTTTTTAGTCTTTGATATTGAAATTGCGTTATTAATTCCAGTTCCTCTATCCATTAAGAATAACTTAACAACATTTCTTCTTATTGGGTCATCAATATTTCTTATTATTCTAATCCTAGGACTAATTCATGAATGAAATGAAGGATCTTTAGACTGATCCTCTTAGTATAAGAAAAACTTAGAGTTAACAAGGGCTTCTAACCCATGTTAGATAGGTTCGATTCCTATCTTTTCTTTATGAAATATATGCCCTACTATAGTCTATTTTTATTAACCTTATTTTCCGGTACTATAATAACCCTATCCTCAAACCACTGAATTTATATCTGAATAGGATTTGAAGTAAACCTTATATCTTTCATCCCCCTAATTCTCCATTCATCAAATAATCAAGAAACAGAAGCAGCTGTAAAATATTTTTTAGTTCAAGCCCTTGGTTCTTCTCTAATCCTTCTCTCATCCTTATCAATTCTTTTTTCTCCATTTTCGATCTTCTCATATAATATAAGCATATTCAATCTAATTTTTGCTCTTCTTATTAAGATAGGAGCAGCCCCCTTTCATTTCTGACTCCCCCAAGTAATGTCAAGAATCACATGAACCAGCTGTATAATCCTAGCTACCTGACAAAAAATTGCTCCTCTTCTTATTATGATATCAATTTCTTGCTTCTTTTCAAACAAAATTATTATAATATTAGCAACATTAAGAACAATAATTGGGGGATTAGGAGGTTTAAATCAGACCCATTTACGCCCCCTCCTAGCATATTCTTCGATTAGACATCTCGGGTGAATGATTGCAAGAGCAGTTATCTCATCTATATCCACTATCATTTACTTTCTAATTTATTCTTTAATAACTCTATCTATTATACTATCTGTCTCTATTAATTCTTCAAAAACTAACTATATTTCCTCTATCTCAAACATATCTTTATCTTTTTCTATATGTCTCATAATCCTATTTATATCATTAGGAGGTCTTCCCCCTCTTCTCGGATTTCTCCCTAAATGACTAATAATTAAAACTCTAATTTTAGAAAACATAGTTTTCTTTTCCTTTATCATAATTATAAGCTCCCTAATTAGACTATTTTACTACTTATCAGTCTTCTTTAATATATTTATAAATCATACTCCCTCTTCTGGTAATACACCTATACCAAAAAACATAATAGTAAATCTTACTATTATATCAACTATAACATTAGGACTGGTTCCTATAATGGCTTAATTCATATAAGTAATCCTTATTTAAACCATACAAACACCAACACAAATAATGATACTAATACTAAAATTATAAAATCCATCTATAAGACGCTGACCCTCTCTTATTATATAAAAGCAAGAACTGTCTCAACCTATACAATTTGACTTTATACAGTTATAATAAAACCCGGCACTACACTTTCAATGATAATAACCCCAGCCGAATTATGTCTAATAAACTATCTAATATGAAAACTTGTTAAAAGACACATAAACTGAACGTGAATATCTCCAACAGATTCACTAGTTGACCCATCAATATCAAATTCACTTGAATGAGAAAATATAATATTAAACTCTGACGACAACAATAGAAACCTTAGCAACCTAATTCCTCAACTAAACAACAATCATTTTACACCTATCCATGACTCTAGAACAAATAAAATTACTACAGAAATAAATACAACTATTTCTACCCCCCCCCCCCTAAAGAAATCATCAATAACAGCATTGATGACTCTATAACCCTTCAACAACTACTAATCCACATGCATAATTGTATCGGAAACACACTTACAATTATAAATAAAAATCACAATTAACAATACCTAATAAAGTATTAAGATACGATAGTCTTGACAGACACAATATTGAAACCTATCATGATAAAAGAGAAAGAATTAAAAAACTTAACACTAAATTTATACTAGATTCAGAACCCATTCAAGACAAATCTAATTCAAGCTCCCTTACAAATTTAGAAACTATCTCTCACCTATCTTAAACTAACCCCTCTGTAAATAATATCACTATAACCCTTTATACCCACTAATTTTGGTTTTGTAGTTGAATAACAACAGTAAATTGCAAATTTAAAAGTGTAACCCTACCAAGACCTTATCTCTTCTTCAGTATAAAGTGTACATTTACCTTCCAAGTAAAAAGATTAATAAATTAAAAGAAGCACCAGATTGAATAAGCTAAATTTAAGCTGTCGGGTTCATACCCCGAAAATGAGGTTTCTCTTCAATCATCTTATAATTTGGTTATGGTTAACAAAATAGCTATATTATTAAATTACACATGCAAATTCTAGTACTCCCGTAAATCTAATCTCCTCTCTAAAAGATACAGACAAACTCTATATGTTAATCTTAATAATAATAAAAATTACGCCTGCAGTGAAAAATACTGAATTTAAATTATGAAAATAAGATACGGTAAATAACCTAAAGTCTGACAAAATTCGTGCCAGCAGCCGCGGTTAAACGAAAAGACTAAGCTATTTTTTACGGAGAAATGAAACTTTACATCTGTGATAGTAAAAACTCTATTCAAAGGTACAATTTTATTCTTTAATAAATTATTCTATCTACATCTATCTTCAAAAAAGTTAAGACCAAAACAAGGATTAGATACCCTTTTATTCTCAACCACCCTTTCCTCTCCTGGCACTACGAGCTCATGCTTAAAACCTAATAACTTGGCGGTGCCTCAACATACTAGGGGAGCCTGTTTTATAACCGATAATCCACGATTACCTTCACCTAGGTTTGATTTACAGCCTGTGTACTGCCGTCTAAAGTTTACATAGCAATATTGTAAACCAATAAGATCAACTCTCACACGTCAGGTCGAAGTGCAGCCTATACCTAGGGCAAAATGGGCTACATTTTTTAACAATACGAATTATGATTTAATATTCATATAAAGCTGGACTTAGCAGTAAACTATAAATTAAATATATAATTGAAGAAGCAAAATGAGACATGCACACATCGCCCGTCGCTCTTTCTGAAAAGAAAGATAAGTCGTAACATAGTTAGTGTAATGGAAATTGCACTTACCAAAATAGAGCATATCAATGCATTTCACTTACATTGAAAAGATAGTGTAATATACATTTATTTTGATGGCATTCCTACCCCACATAAACATTATACTCACATTAAACTACTGAAAGATAAAATTCCCCCTTCTTCCTAGATTCCTGTAAAGTCTTTTTCCTCTTTTTAAAGTCGCATTTAGTGCGTACCTTTTGCATCATGGTTTAACAAGTACCCTTCTTTCCTTGATCTATCCCGAATCATTACGAGTTGTATTTAAATTGTTAAGAACCCACTTAATTTTGTAGCAGTAAAATAAGAAAATTTAAATACAGAGGCTACATACCAACCGCGTAATGTTATAGCTGGTTCCTCTCTACAGTTGTATAAGCAACAAAAATATTTTATTATTCTAATATATAAAGGAAAAGCTTTATATAATATATCTATCTTTTAACAATTTCTTCAATCCTAGTAAGCCTAAAAATAGCTACCTATAAAAATGTTATAATTTCCCCTACAAAATAATTCTCAATAAATAGATGAATAATTAGAGAAAAAAATATATTAACTTACTCTATATTTTAACAATGTTAAAACTAGTATTACTTACTCACAACTTATTACAAAATATCTGTGGTAAAGGAACTCGGCAACCTATTATTTCGACTGTTTATCAAAAACATAGCCTCATGCCTTTCAAATATGAGGTACCTCCTGCCCAGTGAATCTTCAACGGCCGCAGTATCCTGACTGTGCAAAGGTAGCATAATCACTTGCCTTTTAATTGAAGGCTAGAATGAATGGAACCACGAAAATAAATCTGTCTCCACCACACCCCTAAAAACTAGACCTTAGGTGAAAATACCTAAATTATAATAAAGGACAAAAAGACCCTATAGAGCTGCATTTATTATATTAAATAAGGAACTATATACTATATAAAATAAACATAAATTTTGTTGGGGCGACAAAGGAACAACTCTATCTTCCTTTTTACTAAAGATAAACAAATCTTTCTATTGATCCTAATAAGACCAAAGGAAAAAGCTACCTTAGGGATAACAGACTAATCTCCTTAGAGAGCCCAAATTGATAAGGAGGATTGGCACCTCGATGTTGGCTTAAGGTACCCTCTAGGTGCAGAAGCCTAGAAAGGTTGGTTTGTTCAACCATTAAAACCTTACATGAGCTGAGTTCAGACCGGCGCAAGCCAGGTTAGATTCTATCCTTATTATTACAAACACTACTAAGTAGTACGAAAGGACCCTATAGTAGTAAACAATTTATCTCCATTAACTTATAACCATTAATAGGTTGGCAGATTAGTGTAATTGACTTAGGATCAAAATATGTAAATTATTTACACCTATTGGTTTATCGTTGTAGTCAACAAGTGATTTTGAAAGTCACCATTAAGATGCTCGTACCATCTATAAACCTTTTCAATACTTTCCTTGTAATAAATTAATCTCTAAAAACTTAAAACAACATCAAATATATACTATATAATCTATATATGTATCTATATATATATATATATATATATACAAATGTAAAAATATCTAAAACCTATTCTAATACAAATTATATCTTAATCACAGTAACAACAATTACATTCCTTAATGTTCATAAATAGTATAAAACACGATATCTAATTTCTACATTAATACCTATATATAGAACAAGGTATAAATACATTATTCAAATATATAGACATATATATATATATATATATATATATATGTGTGTGTGTGTGTCTGTAGTTGAAAAAGAACAGTAAATTGCAAATTTAAAAGTGTAACCCTACCAAGAAATCTAACTTTTTCTAAAAATTAGAACTCCTCTCTATTTTAGCCCTAATACTCATAAAATAACTTTATTTTAAAAA
>JAAUYI010194410.1_pt1 | contig 16693 bp, 19 predicted proteins | sample 7278041 | NCBI WGS metagenome assembly JAAUYI01 (sample SAMN14350216, study PRJNA611818) | marine sediment metagenome | isolation source: surface marine sediment (0.6m) | place: French Polynesia: Moorea | collected 2018-08
ATCGATTTGCAGCCTTACCAAGATAAGGCCAAGCCCTCGCATTCGCAAGGAGCGAGGCCCTTAAGCCTGCCCCTCGCGAAACGCAAGATCAAAATCAGCTATCGTCGTCGTTGTCGTCGTCGCCTTTGCCCTTGGACACGCCAAGGTCATCATCGCCGCCGAGATCGACATCGTTATCCGGCGAATCGTCATCGTCGTCGATGTTCTCGATGTCCTTCAGTTCATCATCGTCATCGCCGCCGAGATCGGCATCGGCCTCGCCGTCTTTCTTCTTCTTCTCGTCATCCTCGAACGGGATCGGCTGCTTCGTCTTGAGCACCGGCTCGGGATGCCATTCGTTCCCGCATTCGATGCAGGTCACCGGGTCGTCATTGCCAAGATCGTAGAACCGCGTTCCGCAATTGGGGCAGGTACGCTTCGTACCCCACTCTGCCTTCGCCATGAGAAAATCCTTAGTCTTGCCTGCTCTGGCGGCAGGCACCTGAAATCCGCGTTTTATTGGGACCGGGGCCCGACACATTCAAGACCCGGAATCACAAGCGCGGCGCGCCTTGCCAGACGCGAAGGGCGCTGTCAAAGACCGCCGCTCCATGGCACGTCACACCTTTGCATCATCCGGCCCCTTGTGCGGTCGCCTGCGCGTCCCGGGCGACAAGTCGATCAGCCACCGTTCGCTGATGTTCTCCGCATTGGCGGTCGGCGAAAGCACGATCGAAGGACTGCTCGAAGGCGAGGACGTTCTCGCAACAGCGGCGGCGATGCGCCAGCTCGGCGCGCAGATCGAGCGCGGCGATGACGGCGTTTGGCGGGTGCACGGCGCAGGGCTCGGGAGCCTGCTGGAGCCGCATCAGGCGCTCGACATGGGCAACAGCGGAACATCGACCCGGTTGCTGATGGGACTGCTCGCGAGCCACGGCTTCAATGCGACCTTTGTCGGCGATGCCAGCCTTTCGGGCCGCCCGATGGATCGCGTGATCGAGCCATTGAGCCAGATGGGCGCGAGCTTCGAAGCCTCGAGCGGCGGGACCCTGCCCCTGATGCTGCGCGGCGCCCTTCCAGCCATCCCGATCCGCTATCGCCTCCCGGTCGCAAGTGCGCAGGTGAAGAGCGCGGTGCTGCTTGCGGGCCTCAACACGCCGGGCATCACCAGCGTGGTCGAACCAGTCGCCACCCGCGACCACACCGAAAGGATGTTGACCGGGTTCGGCGCGACGCTGGAAATTGGGGAGGAGGACGGCGAGCGCGTTATCTCGATCCACGGCGAGGCAGACCTGATGCCTCAGCATGTCGTCGTACCAGGCGATCCATCGTCGGCAGCATTTTTCCTCGTGGGGGCGCTGATCACTCCGGGCAGCGACCTCGTGATCGAGAATGTCGGCATGAACGCGACCCGCGCCGGCATCGTCCACGCCCTGCGCCAGATGGGCGGTTCGATCGAGGAACTGAACGCTCGCGAAGTCGGCGGGGAGCCGGTCGCAGACCTGCGCGTCAGGCATTCGGCGCTGGCGGGCACCGAAATCGATCCGGCCCTCGCCCCGAGCATGATCGACGAATTCCCCGTGCTGTTCGTTGCAGCAGCACTGGCGGACGGGACAACCGTGACAAGCGGCCTCGAAGAACTGCGCGTGAAGGAGAGCGATCGCTTGGCAACAATGGCCAGAGCGCTGACGCTTGCCGGCGCGCAAGTCGAAGAGCAAGAGGATGGATTGACGATTCACGGCACTTGCGGCGAACCCCTTCCCGGGACGCCCGAAGGCGCGAGCGTCGAGACCAAACTTGATCACCGCATCGCCATGAGCATGGCCGTCGCGGGTCTCGCGAGCCACAAGGGTGTAACGGTCGACGACACGGCTCCGATTGCGACGAGCTTCCCGACCTTCATGGATATGATGTCGGGATCAAACCCATGACCGAAGGTGCGCTCGACAATTACAGTCTCATCGGCTTCATCGGCACCGCCTGCATCATCGGCGCCTACGCCTATCTCACCTACAAGGACGAACCAAACCCCTACGTCCTTCACGGCACCAACCTCACCGGAGCGGCACTGCTCACCATCTCGCTGCTGGTTCACACCAACTGGCCCAGCCTCGTGCTTGAAGGGTTCTGGGCGGCGATCGCGATATTCGGCTTGATCAAGGCGGCCCGAAAGCGCTTTGAGACAGTCGAGACGCCGTCATGATCCGGCGCCGCATCTTTGCCGCAATCGCGCTCGCCGTGTTCGCGATTGGCTCGGCGCTTTTCTGGAATGATTGGCAGTTCGACCCGATCCTGTTGGGATTGAACGTGATCGTCGCGAGTGTCGGTTTCCTGATCCTGCATCACCGCTGGAAACGTCAGGAGGCGCGCATTATCACGCCCAAGAAGGCAAAGGACGTCTTTTCATGATCATCGCCGTCGATGGCCCCACCGCATCGGGCAAAGGCACCATCGCCAAGCAGCTCGCGTCGCACTTCGGTCTGCCCTGCCTCGACACCGGTCTTCTCTATCGCGCCGTGGGCTACCAAACGTGGCTCAATGGCGGCGATCCTGACAGCGAAGCCGACGCAGTCGAAGCCTGCACCTTCCCCGACGAACTGCTCGAGAACCCCGAACTGCGCAGCGAAGGAACCGGAGGGCTGGCGAGCCGCGTCTCGGTCCATCCGGGAGTGCGCAAGGCGCTGTTCGAGCGCCAGCGCGCCTTTGCCGAGCAACCCGGGGGCGCAGTGCTTGACGGGCGCGATATCGGCACCGTCATCGCGCCCGATGCGGACGTGAAACTGTTCATCACCGCAAGCGTGCAGGAACGTGCGCGCAGGCGCTGGCTCGAGATGACCGGGCGCGAAATCGAGATCCCGCTGGCTGAAATCGAGAAGGACGTGGTCGCGCGTGACGCCCGCGACATCAACCGCAAGGACGCCCCGCTCAAGGCCGCACCTGATGCGATGGTGATCGACACAACTGCCTTCGACAAGGATCAGGCCTTCGAAGCCGTGCTGGAGGCGGTCAAAGAGGCAGTAGGCCGAGTCGCCTAATTCCCTTGCTTTCCGCTGCGTCTTGGCCTAGGCGCGCGCCCGTTCTCGCAATCATCTTTGGTTGAAGGGACCTCTGGACACGCATTCGGCGTTTCGGAGATGTCGGCCTCTTGCCCGCAAGGCCAGCGCAATGGTGCGCCAGGCGGCGGTTTAAGACCCCGGACAACCGGTGGCCGGTAGCAAATGTAGATAAGGGAATTTCCCCGTTATGGCGACTTCGCCCAACCCCACGCGCGACGATTTCGAAGCGCTTCTCAATGAACAACTCGGCGGCGCAGGCGATGAAGGCTTTGAAGGCCGCGTTGTCAAAGGCACCGTAACCGCGATCGAGGCCGGGATGGCCGTGATCGACGTCGGCCTCAAATCCGAAGGCCGCGTAAACCTCAAGGAATTTGCCCGCGGCGAAGACGAGCACGGGCTCGAAGTCGGCAGCGAAGTCGAAGTCTATGTCGACCGCGTCGAAAACGCCGATGGCGAAGCGATGCTCAGCCGCGACCGCGCCCGCCGCGAAGCCGCCTGGGACAAGCTTGAAAACGAATTTGGCGAAGGCAAGCGCGTCGAAGGCCGCATCTTCGGCCGGGTTAAAGGCGGCTTCACCGTCGACCTCGACGGCGCCGTGGCCTTCCTGCCCGGCTCGCAGGTCGATATCCGCCCGGTTCGCGACGTCACTCCGTTGATGGAAGTGCCGCAGCCGTTCCAGATCCTCAAGATGGACCGTCGCCGCGGCAACATCGTTGTCTCGCGCCGCGCCGTGCTTGAAGAAACGCGCGCCGAACAGCGCAGCGAACTGATCGACAAGCTCGCCGAAGGCCAGGTGATCGACGGCGTCGTGAAGAACATCACCGACTACGGTGCGTTCGTCGACCTCGGCGGCATCGACGGCCTGCTGCACGTTACCGACATGAGCTACAAGCGGGTCAACCACCCGAGCGAGATCATCGAGATCGGCCAGACCGTGACAGTCCAGATCGTCCGCATCAATTCGGACACCCAGCGCATCAGCCTTGGCATGAAGCAGCTCGAAAGCGATCCGTGGGACGGCGTCTCGGCCAAGTATCCTGTCGGCGCGAAGCTGACGGGCACCGTCACCAACATCACCGAATACGGCGCATTCGTGGAACTGGAGCCGGGCATCGAAGGCCTGGTCCACGTTTCCGAAATGAGCTGGACCAAGAAGAACGTCCACCCGGGCAAGATCGTTTCGACCTCGCAGGAAGTCGAAGTCATGGTGCTCGAAGTCGACAGCGAAAAGCGTCGCATTTCGCTCGGCCTCAAGCAGGCCCAACGCAACCCGTGGGACGAGTTCGCCGAGAAATTCCCGGTCGGCAGCGAAGTCGAAGGTGAAGTCAAGAACGCCACCGAGTTCGGCCTGTTCATCGGTCTCGACGGCGATGTCGACGGCATGGTCCACATGTCGGACATTGCCTGGGGCATCTCGGGCGAAGACGCGCTGGCGCTCCACCGCAAGGGCGAGCAGGTCAAGGCCGTCGTTCTCGACGTCGATGTCGAGAAGGAACGCATCAGCCTCGGCATGAAGCAGCTTGAAAAAGGCGCTCCGACCGAAGCCGGCGCTGCCGCAGCAGGCGCGCTTCGCAAGGGCCAGACCGTCACCGTTACCGTTCTCGAAGTCCGCGATGGCGGTCTCGAAGTTCAGGTTGGCGACGATGGCGCGACCGGCTTTATCAAGCGTTCGGACCTCGGCCGCGACCGCGACGAGCAGCGTCCTGATCGCTTCCAGGTCGGCAGCAAGGTCGATGCGATGGTCATCGGCTTCGACCGTTCGAAGAAGCCAAACTTCTCGATCAAGGCGCGTCAAATCGCCGAGGAGAAGGAAGCGGTACAGCAGTTCGGTTCGTCCGACAGCGGCGCGTCGCTTGGCGACATCCTGGGCGAAGCGCTCAAGAAGTCGGACGACTGATTTTGTTGAGAGGCGTGGATCATCCGATCCACGCCTTTCGGCCTAACCGGCCGACGCGCGGTCGCGCTTTGACTGCCGTGACCAAGATCCCAACGGCTGCGCAGCAGCCGCAAGGCCGACCGGCCGCCCGCAGCGATGCGACCTTCAGGTCGCATGAGCGAGGAAATCGCACGCCGGATGGCGTGCGACTCTTAAACACTCCGGGCCTTTTCTATTGTGGGTCAGGAGCGTAAGCTGCCCTCATGCTTACAGTCCACCAGTTCCCTTGCCTGTCCGACAATTACGGTTTCCTGCTCCACAATTCGGTGACCGACGAGACCGCGGCGATCGATACGCCCGATTCAAAGGAATACCTGAAGCAGGCCGAAGCCAAGGGCTGGACCATCACCCATATCTGGAACACGCATTGGCACCCCGACCACGCAGGCGGGAACAAGGCAATCATCGAGGCGACGGGCGCGCGCGTGCTCGCGCCAAGGGAAGTCGAGAAGCTTTCACCGATCGACCGCGTCGTCAGCCACGGAGACACCGTCAATCTCGGCGAGCACCAGGCGCAGGTGATCGACGTATCGGGCCACACCAACGGCCACATCGCCTATCACATCGTCGAGGAAGGCATCGCCTTCGTGGGGGACAGCGTGTTCGCGCTCGGCTGCGGGCGGATGTTCGAAGGCGAGCCGAAGCAGTTCTGGACCAGCCTCGAGCGGATCAAGCGCATGTCCACCGCGACCAAGCTCTATTGCGCGCACGAATACACTCAGACCAATGCTGCCTTCGCCTTGCATGCCGATCCCGACAACGAAGCTCTCAAGCAATACGCCGCCGAGATCGACGCAAAGCGCTCGCGCGGGGAGTGGACCGTGCCAACGGTGCTCAAGCGCGAGCTGGAGACCAACCCATTCCTGCGCGCCGACGATCCGGCGATGATGGCCAAGTGGGGCGGCAGCGAGCCGCACGAGACCTTTGCAGCTTTGCGAGCAGCGAAGGACAATTTCTGAGCGTCATGCAGGCACTCCAGGTCGAGCGGTTGTCCGACGACTTGTCTGGCGTCCAGCTGGTCGATGCACCCACGCCGGAGCGCCGCGAAGGCGAGGTGCTCGTGCGCGTCCGCGCGGCATCGCTCAACTTTCCCGACCTGCTGATGACGCAAGGGAAATACCAGTTCAAACCCGAACTGCCTTTCATCAGCGGTCTCGAATGCGCCGGCGAAGTGATCGAAGCCGACGCCGACAGCGGATTTGCTCCGGGCGACCGGGTGATGGGCGGGAACAAGACCGGAGCGTTTGCGGAGCGGGCGAGCATTCCCGCGAACGGACTCTCACGCATTCCCGAAGGCCTGAACTTCGCCAAAGCCGCGGCAATGGGCGCAGCCTACTCGACTGCCTACACAGGCCTCGTCGAATTGTGCGACTTGAAGACTGATCAATGGGTGCTGGTCAACGGAGCAAGCGGTGGAGTGGGACTGGCCGCCGTGGATCTCGCCAAGGCTCTGGGGGCCAAAGTCATCGCTGCGACGGGAATCGAAACCAAGCGTGATCGGATTGCTTCGCTCTACCGGCCCAATGCCGTGATCCTCGCCAAAGGACGATTCCGTGAGGAGGTCGCCAAGACGACCGGTGGTGCACTGTGCGATATCGTGTTCGACCCGGTCGGCGGCGACGTGTTCGACGAATCCACCCGCTGCGTGGCATTCGGGGGCAAGCTGTTGGTGGTCGGCTTCACCAGCGGGCGGATCGCCGACATCGCGACCAATATCCCGCTGATAAAGGGCTTTTCGGTGGTCGGCCTGCGCGCCGGCGAATATGCGCGGCGCTTTCCGGAACGCGGTCGCGCCATCAATTCCGAAACAGCAAGGCTCGCCGAAACAGGCAGCATTTCACCGGCGATCGACCGAACGCTGCCCCTGTCGCGCTGGCGCGAGGGCTTCGAAGCTATGGCGAACCGCGAATTGGTGGGCAAAGTGGTGTTCGAACCGGGCACCTGAAACAAGAAAGGCGGCCCTCAGGGACCGCCCTCCCCCTCTCCGAACTGGAAACTGGATTCAGAGTGACGCGATCACTTCGTCTGCGAGCGCCTTGTCGGCAGCGGCATCGTGTCGTTCTGCGATCAGCTTGCGCGAGGCAGCTGCAGCGGCTTCTACCGCCTTGGTCCGAACTTCCTCGACAGCGTCACGCTCGGCAGCGGCAATCTTGTCTTCGGCCATCCGCTGGCGGCGGGCTACCATCAGCTCGGCATCCTTTTCAGCCTTGGCCAGAATTTCGTCTGCATCGCGCCTGGCGTTCTCCACCATGGCTTCCGAATGCTGCTCGGCATCGGCCATCTTCGCGACATATTCGTCACGCAGCTTTTCTGCCTCGGCACGCAACGTCTTGGCTTCGTCGAGCTGCTGCTTGATCTGCGCGATCTTGGCGTCGAGGCCACCGGTGATCATTCCGGGGACCTTCTTCCAGATGAAAACACCGATAAGAACCAGCATGGCGATGGCCACCCACTGGTAGGAATCGGCACCGAGCGCAGCCGGTTCGACCTTGGCGCCCTCTTCGGCGGCGCTGGCGAGAAGGGTAAGTATGTCAGCCATTGGCAAGCGCTTCCTTCACGGCTTCACCAGCGGTCGCCTCATCGACTTCTGTGCCTGCTAGGCGGGCAACGATGTCGCGCGTGGCATCCGCTGCTACGCCTTCGATCTCGGCCATGGCACTCGTTCGCGCCGCAGCAATCCGCTCCTCGGCTTCGGCGAGCTTGGCATCCAACTTTTCCTGCGCCTTCGCGACCTTGGCTTCGGTCGAAGCCAATGCCTTAGCCTTGGCCTCGGCGATCACGCCCTGCGCCGCAGCGCGGTTTTCGTTTTCGCGCGTGCGCCAGGCCTCTTCTTGCTCGTCCGCCGCATCGCGCGCGGCCTGCGCCGCGGCGAGATCGTCGGCGATCTGCTTGTCGCGCAGTTCGACCGTGCCCATCACCTTAGGCACCATGCCTCGACCGATCACGAAGTATGTGATGCCGAAGAACACCAGCAGCCAGAAGATCTGGCTGGACCAAATTTCAGGAAGTTGCGCTATCTGGGGCATGGGCTCCGGTCCGAGCGTGTATTCTAAGAAGGATACCGGGGCCGGTCAGCGCAGCCGACCAGCCCGAAATCCAAATTCGTCAGGCGACAAAGATCAGGATCATTGCAACGACGAACGCCAGCAGGCCGAGAAGTTCGGCAGCGGCGAAGCCGATGAACAGGCGACCCTGCTGACCGTCGGCGGCACCCGGATTGCGCAGTGCGCTTTCGAGGAACGAACCGAACACGTTACCCACACCGGTAGCGGCAAGACCGGCACCGATGGCTGCGAGGCCTGCGCCGACGAGCTTTGCTGCTTCTGGTTCCATTTTGAAAAACTCCTTTGAATTCGAAACTGTTGGAATGGAAATTTGCGAAACTTAGTGAAGATGCTCTGCGTCGTTGATGTAGAGCGACGTGAGCAGTGCGAAAACGTAGGCCTGGATGCCTGCGACCAGAATCTCGAGCGCGCTGATCGCAATCATCAGGACGAAGCTGGGGATGCCGATGAAGCCGCCGAATACCGGTCCGGCATTGACGCTGTCGATGACGAAGCTCGATAGCACCTTTAGCAGGACGTGGCCGGCCATCATCGCGACGAACAGACGAAGCGCGAGGCTGAAAGGGCGAACCATGAACGAGATGAACTCGATCGCCGGGATCAGCCACATCAGCCACCAGGGCGTGCCGTGCGGCAGGAACAGCGAGAAGAACTTGAGCCCGTGCTTCCAGAAGCCGACGATGAGCACGATCGAGAAGCTCATCACCGCGAGGACGCCCGTGACGGTGAAGTGGCTGGTGAAGGTGAACGGGTGGACGCCTGGAATGACGCCGAGAGGCACGAGGCCCAGCAGGTTGGCGAACAGGATGAACATGAACAGGCTGAAGATGTAGGGCACGTACTTGCGCCCTTCCTTACCGATATTGGCTTCCAGCATGTCGTCGATGAAGCCGGTGAAGGTCTCCACCGCCATCTGCCAGCGACCGGGCACCAGTTCGCGCTTCATTCCGCCATAGACGAATGCCCAAAGCAGAATCGTGGTGATCATCATCCACAAAGCGGAGTTGGTGAATGCGATGTTGAAGCCGTCGACGAGTTCCCAGCCTTCCGAGCCGAACATCGGCTCGACCTGGAACTGCTTCATCGGATCGACTTTGCCCTGTTCGGCTGCCACGTTGTCGGTCCCTGATATCCTATAAGAAACGCGCCCCGATTGGCGGACCTATTCCCGGTCCTCAGAGCGTGTGTTCGCCGCACGAAAGATGTTCCTGAAGGCGACGCCTATCCCGAGGAACAGACCAACCAACAGACCCCAGGGCGTGGTCCCGACGAGCGCATCGAACGCGTAGCCGATCACACAACCTCCGAGAATCCCGCCAAGAAGGTCCGCCAGCACCCGGTTACCTGCGCGATAATTCGCATCGGTCCCCTGCACCTTTGGCCGGTTGCGTTCCTCTTCGCGCTCGCGTGCGGCTTTGAGCCGCTCTTCGAGCGCGTCGATCCGCGCATCCTCGGCGATGGGTTCCCGTGCGGGTTTCTCGTCGCTCATGCAGGTCTCCGTAGGGTGGATTGCAAGCACGCGCAACGATGTGCCCGCCAAGGGCGCGGACCCCTTAGAAGGGGGGTAAAGTCAAGTCAACTGTGGGGGTGTGCAGTTTACGCACTCTATAGTGCAGCGGCGAGAACGGTCGCAGCGCCTAAGGACACCTCGGATCCCTGACCGGCGGCGCATTGGTGCGCGTCATCCACGTTCCATCTGGGGCCATATATTTCTCGCCCGGCGTGGTGCGAAGGATTGCCTGACAGCCCGCCGTGAGAGCGTAGGCTTCCAGAGTCGCGTTGTTTTCCTGCGCCTTGCGCGAATAGACTGCGCGGCGCTTGATGTTGATGTCATCCACGAGGCGTCGAAGCGTGGGCGTCGCATCGCCTACAATGCCCAGATAGCCATCGGGTTGTTCGCCCACGGTGCCATTGGCACGGGCAGCAGCATAGGCCGGATCGCGCTGGGCCAGCGCAGGTACAGCCACGGCTCCGATCGTCGCCGCGCCAGCAGCGGCGGCCAGCAGGATATGGCGCAAATTTGTCATTCTCATTCCCCTTCGAACGGTCGGCGTTCCAGCGGATCAGAAGATGTCCGCATTCTCGTCGATCGTGTTGGCCGCATCTTCCGCGAGCCGGTAAATCACTTCCTGCCGGATATTGATGTTGAGCTCGATCACGATCGGCTCGTCCGGCGCGCTCACATTGATGCAGCCTGTCAGACCCGTCGCCATAACCACGCCTATCAATCCGGCTTTCTGCATCCTTCCCCCCGCACGCTGCCCGTTTGAGTGTGTGACAGGGGGCGGGGATCGGGTCAATTTGAGCGGCTTCATTGCATGTCCTCGCTTTCGGGAGGTTGAACGGCAGGTTCATCCTGCCGCGTGATTTCGTTGCTTTCGGCAGGCGGAAAAGGTTCCGGAGGTGGAGGAACCGGATCCGGGCTGCGCGGCACCAGCACGCCGTTGCGATTCTCGAACAGGCCGCGATCGATCGGATTGCCGAGATACTCGGGATCGAAGAACGAGCGTACGACAGTCGACAGCTCGTAGAAGTTCTCGGAATAGACGTTGATCTTGAAGCGGATCGGCAGCTTCGCGAGCTGGCGGGTGACGAAATTCTGAGTCGTGCCCTCGCCCTGGCTGATCCCGTCGAACTGGAAGTTGGTGATGATTTCGCCCGCAAGATCGCCGTTCAGCCCGACGCTCATCTGGGTGTAATCTAGCGACCGCAGCGACTGGAAGGCGTAATTGCCCATCGTACCGAGATCTTCGTAGGTAAGTTCGCCGATATAGGCGACATTGCCACCCGGCGGACGCGAGATCAGCAATCCGCCTTCGATCCTGCCATTCCCGATCGTGTCGAACACCACCGGGACGGTGCCATCGAACGTCCCTGTCGCTCCAATGTTGGTCAGTTCCATCTGTGTGACGAAGGTCGCCGCATCGAGTCCGATGAGCTCGAACACGTAACGCACGCTGCCAGGCTTGCCGTAGTCGAGCGTGACCGGGCGCAGGATCAGTTCGCCGCCCATGAACGGCCAGCGTGCATCCTCGACATTGAGTACTTCGCCATCGCGCAGATCATAGACCACGCGTCCTGCAAGCACTTCAATACCAGGATTGACCGATCCGACTTCGAGCACCTGCCCCGGCTCGGTGGTCATCGCCAGCAAGTCGGCGAAGCGCATCGTCCCGCGAACATCGCTAACCGGGCCGAAGGCGGCGGCGAAGTCGAAGCGCTCGGTCGTGAATGTGCCGGTGCTCGTAAGGTCGTCGACAGTCCAGTCGACCCGCCCCTTACCGGAAATCGTGCCATCCGCTTCTGCGACCACGCCGCTCGCAAGATAGGTGAGTTGGTCGGGCTGGAGCGCGTTGTCGAACCGCACGCCGGGAATATCGATCTCGGCCTTGCCTGCTCCGCTGCCGAGGTCGTGGCCGATGTCGACCGATGTGATCAGCCGATCTGTCACAGGTTCGCGCAACTTGGCCGAGGCAGTCAGGTCATTGCCGCTGAGAGCCAGCACGCCATCGCGGGCGAACAGTGGCTCGAACCGGGCGAGCGCCCCGTCCTCGGTTCGCTCAGTGAGCCGGAAAGCCCCCTGATCGACCAACAGCACCTCATTCTCGTATCGCCAATCGCCCGCCACCTGGTCGAGATCGAGCGGGACGACATCGAGCCTTGCAGTCCCGCCTGCGAAATTACCCGCGATCACCTCTGCAAATCCACCACCCAACGTCTCCGCAGTCAGGTGCACGGCGTTGTCCTCGGTGCCGATTACCGCCGCAAGACTGGACAGGGCAAAGGTCCCCGGAAATGAGATCGTCGCGCTTTCGGCGGCGAGCGAAAGCGGACTTCCCGCCAAATCGCCCTGCAAGTCGAGCGCGCCGGTTTGAGCGGCGAATTGCACTTCGTTACCATAGCTCAGGATCGGGCGGCCATTTTGCGGACATACAGGCACGGTCCGGCCATCCAGACGCAATTCATAGTAATTGGCGCGCTCGAACTTCACCGGAAGGCATTGCTGTCCCACCGACAGCGCGCCGGACGCGGCGAGCGTGCCCTCCACCGGCAGGACCAGTCCCTTCACCTCGCCCCCAGGGATCGCGCCGCTTGCAGCAAGAACACCGTCGAAGGTCAACTGCCCGCCGGGACCGCTTCGCACGATCATTTCAGGCACGGCCACAGCGTCTTCGCCCGCGCTGTACTCTTCCATCCGCAGCCGCAGGGCGAGATCACCACTGCCAACCTGCTCCATGCGGCCGGAAATGCGCGGAAGCCCTTCCCCACTGGTGGCAAGGTTGGCCGAGAGCCGTCCGCCCGGACTCCAGCTAAACCTTGAGAGCGAGAACAGCGTTTCGTCCGAAGCCGACCGCAACCTTGCCTCCGGGACAAGCAGTGTCAGACCATCCTCCGACTGGCGCACGGTAAGATCCGCCGCGACCCGTCCACCATTGGCGGTCTTTGCAAGATTGCGCTCCAACTTGGCCAATAGCGAAGCCGCGAGGGTTCCTTCGGCAGCAGCACGCGCCTCGGCCAGGGCGGTGTGTCCAGCCAGCGGAAGAGACACGTCCTCTCCGTCGATCCGAGCGCTCCAGTCGCTGCGCCGGGGTTCGCCTGCACTGCGCAGGATGCCATCGGCGGATAGCCTGGCGAGCGAGCCGTAGGGGGTCGAAACGCCTCGCGCGTTGAGATCGTGCTGGAAGGTCAGCTCCCCGCCGCGCCAAGTCAGATCGGCGGTGCCGTTGATGTTCTCGGCAACAGTTTTAAGACCGGTCAGTCGCGATGCGACGAGATCGAAGTTTCCGTCCAGCGATGTGAAACTCGGATCGAATGCCAGGTCGGTGGCAATATCGGCGCTGGCCAGTTCAACACCTTGGCATTGGCTACCCCGAAGACGCACCGGTCCGGAAAACCGAGGGACACCACCCGGGGTGGTTATGTCACCGTAGAGCGTAGCGGCCTCAAACCCGCATCCCTCGATCGCGAGGCCGGGCGCGGTCGCTGCGAGCTTCCCTTTGAAACCGTCACTCAGCAGACCCTCGCCATCGAGCTTGAAGCCGATCGCGCCGAAGTCTGTCTCCAGCAAACCACGCGCATCGACAACTTTGGCGTCGATGGCGGGCAATCCGGGCGGTTCGTCCGTTTCGGCGAAGACAAACGGGTCCAATGCCCCGAAACTCAGTTCGCCGGCGGCATAGCTGCCGAACAACCTCGCCCCGGTCACTTCGACCTTGCCGATCCCGGCGGTGAGGAAACCGTAGTCGATCGTGAGGGTCAGCCTCTCGGCGGTGAGGTCCGGCGCATCGGGGTCGCCGATGACGAGGTTCTCAATTACCTGCAGCTGCGGACCGATAGATACGATATCGTAGCTTGCCTCCAACCCGTTCTGCGCAAGCTGTTCGTCGATCACATTTCCGGCAATGCGCTCTCGACCCAGCCAAACACCGAGCAACGAGACGAGCGCCATCGCGACCAGCGCGAGGCCGATTCGACGGCCCCACCGCGGTGGCCGGGTTGTATCAGGATGACCCTCCTCGGGCATGTCAGTCGATTGATCCTGCTCGGCTGCTGCCATACTTGCGCACACTTGCGCCCATCGTCCTGTAAAGGCAATGAACGCGACGTGGAATTGCGTTGGCGGGGGATGGATTGCCGCAATCGGACGACACCTTCGATTTTGGCCCGGGCTGCGAGCCGGATGGCGCCACTGCCTCCGACTCCGGTAAGGCTGCCGGGATCGGTCACCGGGCGAGGCTGCGCCAGCGCCTGCTCAAGGGAGGCGCAGAAGCGCTCGCTGACTACGAAGTGCTCGAATACCTGTTGTTCGCGGCGATCAAGCAGGGCGACACCAAACCCATCGCCAAGGAGCTGATCAAGCAATTCGGCTCACTCTCAGCCGTGCTCAACGCCGATCCGGCGGCGCTCCAGCGGGTGAAGGGTGTCGGTGAAACAAGTGCAGCCGCGCTCAAGAGCGTGGCGGTTGCAGCACGGCGGATGGCGCGCAGCGAAGTGGTCCAGAAACCGGTGCTGGGATCATGGCAGTCGCTGCTCGATTATCTCGCCATCGACATGGCACACCTCACCGTCGAGCGCGTCCGGGTTCTGTATCTCGATACCAAGAACCGGTTGATCGACGATCATCATGTCGGTGACGGTTCCATCGACGAGGCTTCGATCCATCCGCGCGAAGTGATCCGCAGGGCGCTCGATCTGGGCGCCAGCGCCTTGATCCTCGTGCACAATCACCCCAGCGGCAGTCCAGAACCGAGCCGCGCGGATATCCAGATCACTCAAAAGATCGCCGAAGCTGGGCGCCTGCTGGGCGTCACCGTCCACGATCACGTGATCGTAGGACGCGAGGGGCACGTTTCGCTGCGGGCGAAAGGGCTGATCTAGGACCGCCTCACCAACAGCTTGCCGGCAATGCTTCGCCCGCCGCCCCACCATTCCTTCAACGTCGCGAGCCACTGGTCCGGATCGTCAATATCCAGCTCTTCTCCTCCTGAAGACGGGAATCTCTTGCGAAGCCAGCGTTCGATCGCGTTATCAATCGACCACGGCCCTGCCCCCCGCGCTTCGTACACGCCGAGCAGGAGGACCGGATAAAAGGTGACGTCGGGATGGACACCCGAGATCATGAAGGCGGCAACCACGAAAGTAAGCGCGTAGGAGACGGGGCTGGCCGCAGTCCCGGTGATCAGCAACGCCGCGAAGAGTATTGCCAGCCAGGGCGGCAACCCGGTGAAGCTCGTGGTCGGTAGCCATGTCGCAAGCCAGATCGGCGGATCGAAGACCCCCGCCAGCGCCAACAGCGCGACCCCGAGCCATACACGCATGGCAAGAACAACAAGTGGGCCACAGTGGCGACGAAACCAATTGCCCGTCCTGACAGCAAGAGAGACAAGTCCTGCGGTGATATTCTGGAATCGCCGCACCCAGAGCGCATCAAGCGAGATCGCGGCTGGTCCTGACACCAGGTACCAGATCAGCATTGCTATCAGCATGAGATTGGTGGTGGTCGGAATATAGACGGTCTGGGCAACGATGGTCAGCACTGCCAGGGCCAGCGCGGCAGGTCGGGTGGACAGGCCAAGCGCAAGGAGAACCGGCGCAACCAGTTCGATCGTCAGGCCCGTCGCTGCCGCATGCTCGGCGGCCAGCCAGCTGACTGGATAATCCTCGGCGGCGAGGTAGACCGCCGTGTCCCAGTCGCTTGCCTTGACCCAGCCCGAGCGCAGGAAAGCGATTGCAATGAAGACACGCATGGCGAGGTCGGTCAGGGGCCAGAACAGCACCGTACTGCCCGAATACAGCTTTCTGAGCCGATCGCCCCAACCGCTCGCGGTCGAGACCGATGGATCGGGCAAGCTACTGCCCGCCTGGGTACTCATGCCGTTTCCTCCTGCGCTATAGTTCGCGCAGAACCGCTATCGGTTACAAGACAAGACTTGGTCGCGGATGGCTAGACACGTTGACAGTACCTTGAGCGCTTGACCGTCGCGACCTGGGTCGCCGACAGTTCCGGCGGGTTTGCCGAAATGCTCGAGGTGGGCGTGCTCATCAGATTGCGCGATCCGGTTTGATGCACGAGGCCCAGCACGTGGCCGACTTCATGCGCCAGTGTCCAAGGTGAGCCCGCTGCCGCAACGACGCAGGCACCGCGATCGGCCGGGTGCGAAGCGCAACCGGCGAGACGCGTCCCATCTTCCTTGCGCACGTTCTCGACCCAGACGCATAGAATGTTTGTTGCGGGGATATTTTGCGTATTGCCGATCCCGAACATCGCGCTTTGCTGTCCCGTCATGCGGGGATTAAACGTCCCCTGGTTCATCAGGCAGGTGCCGACATTGACATTGACCAGTTCAACGCATTGCGTGGCAGTATCCACTGCCTGCGGCATGCTCATCCCGCTTTCAAACTTTATGCAGATCCCATGCGGGCCGTAGGTTCTTTGCGCGTTGGCCAGCGCAGTGAATTCTGAAACTCGCGGCGTCCCGAGACTGCGCAGATGCAATCGTACGACATGGTGACATTGGTTGCCTTGCTCATCACGAATAGGCATTGGTCGCTCCTCCCCTCTCAAAGCGACCCTTTTTTGAGCCGATCTTTCCGATCGGTCTGATGACGCCAGTCTGCCCGAACTCACATCGATAGCAATGTAGGAATACGCCAGATTTCGGGTTTGCACGTCAGGCGCGGTGCCGCGTGTTGACACCTCAACCGCCGAACCCTAGCCGCGCCCCGTCCACCCTTTGGAGAACGTCCGCAATGGTCCCGCGTTACGCCCGCCCTGAAATGTCCGCTCTGTGGGAGCCGGAAGCCAAGTTCCGCATCTGGTTCGAGATCGAAGCGCATGCGACGCAGAAATTGGGCGAGTTGGGCGTGGTGCCGGAAAGCGCAGGTAAGGCGCTATGGGATTGGTGGGCAACCAATCCGAAGATCGACGTCGAAGCCATCGACGCGATCGAAGCGGTAACCAAGCACGACGTCATCGCGTTTCTGACATGGGTCGCAGAACAGGTCGGCGATGAAGCCCGCTTCATGCACCAGGGCATGACGTCATCTGACGTGCTGGACACGACTTTGTCGGTGCAGTTGGCCCGCGCTTCAGACATCCTGCTCGCGGACCTCGATGCGCTGCTGGCGGCGATCAAGACGCGCGCCGAAGAGCACAA
>JAAUYI010008666.1_pt1 | contig 16684 bp, 28 predicted proteins | sample 7278041 | NCBI WGS metagenome assembly JAAUYI01 (sample SAMN14350216, study PRJNA611818) | marine sediment metagenome | isolation source: surface marine sediment (0.6m) | place: French Polynesia: Moorea | collected 2018-08
AGTAGATCGAAAACATTAAGGTTAGTAGCATTAAGTAACTTAACAGTACTTATGTTTCTGACCGAGAGATATACACTATCGGGAATATCAGCCAGAATCAACAATACTTTGGCTGATATTCCCGATAGTGTATATCTCTCGGTCAGAAACATAAGTACTGTTAAGTTACTTAATGCTACTAACCTTAATGTTTTCGATCTACTCAACGCCAACAAAATTGTAATTACCAACGACGCGTTGGCAAAAATACAGGAGGTATACAGTGACTAAGTATAACCCTCGCGATTTAGCAGATTTAATACTCAAGCCAATTGTTACTGAGAAAGCGACGATCCAACTTGAGGAAAACAAATATGTGTTTGATGTATTGCCCAAAGCAACCAAACCAGAAATCAGAGCAGCGATCGAAAGTTTATTTGATGTAACCGTTACGAAAGTAAACACTCTTCGTCTGCCTCGTAAAAAACGCAGAGTCGGTAGATTTATCGGTTACAAACCCCAATATAAAAGAGCGATCGTTACCCTTAAAGAAGGAGATTCCATCACTCTATTCCCAGAAGTTTAACTATTTAACTTTTTTAAGAGTAAGAAGAAAAACCTATTTCTTACTCCATTGACAACGAACAACTAAGCAATTCATCAATAACCATGGGTATTCGTTCTTTTAGACCATACACCCCAGGGACTCGTCAAGCGACAGTTTCCGATTTTGCGGACATTACCAAAAGCAAACCCGAAAAATCTCTCACCAAATTCAAACACAGTGCCAAAGGGCGCAACAATCGTGGTGTAATTACCAGTCGCCGTCGAGGTGGCGGACACAAACGTCTCTATCGCCTTATTGACTTTAAGCGGAATAAACTCAATGTTCCTGCTGAGGTAATCGCGATCGAATACGATCCTAACCGCAATGCTCGTATTGCCCTAGTGCAGTATGAAGATGGAGAAAAACGCTACATTCTCGCTCCCTTGGGAATCAAAGTAGGCACGACTATTATTTCTGGCCCCGATTCTCCCATCGAAGTAGGTAACGCTCTACCCTTAAGCAAAATTCCTTTAGGGGAAACCGTGCACAATGTGGAACTGAAAGCAGGAAAAGGCGGTCAAATTGTGCGAGCTGCTGGTACGGCTGCCAAAGTAATGGCCAAAGAAGGAAATTACGTTACTATCGGTCTTCCCTCCAAAGAAGTACGAATGGTAAGGAAAGAATGCTACGCCACTATCGGGCAAGTAGGTAACGTAGAAGCCAGAAACCTAAAATTAGGAAAAGCAGGTAGAACCAGGCATTTAGGTAGACGACCACAAGTACGAGGTAGCGCGATGAACCCCTGCGATCACCCCCATGGAGGTGGTGAAGGACGGGCACCAATCGGTAGAAGTGGCCCTGTTACTCCTTGGGGTAAGCCAGCTTTAGGGATGAAAACCCGCAAGAAGAAAAAACAAAGCGATAAACTTATTGTTCGCCGTCGTCGTTAAAGTCAAACTCAAAAAGTAGGGAGTTAACGAGTAGGGGGTAGGTACTAACTAGTAACTACTAACCCTTCGGGTTCAGCAACAGCGAGTGGGGGAAACCACGCCAGTTCCTACAACGGAGGACACCTCCGCAACGGACTGGCTCCCCAAGACCGCGATGCTTCACTACTAACTACTAACTCAATTACTGTTTACTGTTTACTAAAATACTATGAGTCGTTCACTCAAAAAAGGTCCGTTCATTGCCGATAGCCTTCTCACCAAAATAGAGAAACTAAACGCCAATAACAAAAAAGAAGTAATTAAAACTTGGTCGAGAGCTTCGACAATTCTGCCCCAAATGGTAGGACATACTATTGCCGTACACAATGGTCGTCAGCACATCCCCGTGTTTGTTACCGAACAGATGGTGGGACACAAATTAGGGGAATTTGCTCCTACTCGCACTTTTAAAGGTCATTCAAAGAGTGATAAAAAAGCTCGGCGATAAAAAATAATTTTTATTAGATAAAACTATGGCAATAGATACTACAAATGAAGTAAAGGCGATCGCACGCTACATTCGTATGTCTCCTTCTAAGGTGCGACGAGTATTAGACCAAATCCGCGGTCGTCAATATCGAGAGGCACTAATTATTCTTGAATTTATGCCTTATAAAGCTTGCGATCCAATTCTGAAAGTCTTGCGTTCTGCTGTTGCCAACGCAGAACATAATGCAGGACTCGATCCTACTACCCTGGTCGTTAGTAAAGCTTTTGCCGATGGAGGCCCTACTCTAAAACGTTATCGCCCCAGGGCACAAGGACGAGCATACCAAATTCGTAAACCAACTTGTCATATAACTGTAGCTGTTGCTCCAGAAGCAGAATAATCGGCTAAGACTAAACCGACCAAATCGCAATTGTAATTACTTTCGACGAGGAAATATTTGTGGGACAGAAGATACATCCAATTGGCTTTCGGTTAGGCGTTACTAAAGAGCATTTATCTCGTTGGTATGCCGACCCCAAACGCTATCCAGAATTATTACAAGAAGACCACCTAATTCGGCAGTACGTAATTAAAGAGCTAAGTAACGCCGGTATTGCCAAGGTAAGAATTGAGCGTAAGGCAGATCAAATCGACCTAGAAATTCATACTGCTAGACCTGGGGTAGTAGTAGGTCGTGGTGGTAGCGGAATTGAAAAATTACGAACCGAGTTGCAACAACTAGTTGGGAATCAGCGTCAAATCCGTATTAATGTCGTCGAAGTATCTCGTGTAGATGCCGATGCTGCTCTGATTGCCGAATATATTACTCAGCAACTAGAGAAAAGGGTATCTTTTCGGAGAGTTGTTCGCCAAGCAATTCAAAGAGCCCAAAGAGCAGAAGTACAAGGCATTAAAATTCAGGTTGGTGGTCGTCTCAACGGAGCAGAAATTGCTCGGACTGAGTGGGTAAGGGAAGGAAGAGTTCCTTTACATACCCTCCGAGCCGATATTGACTATGCTTATCGTACTGCCTTGACAATTTACGGGATTCTCGGCGTTAAAGTCTGGGTATTTAAGGGAGAAATTATTCCAGGACAAGAAGAAGTTCCTGCTTCCACTCCCAGTCAAGCACCTCGTCGCCAACGTCGTCGTCAAAAGTTTGAAGACCGTTCGGAATAGATAGTAACTAGTAAAGTATCAATTATGCTAAGTCCAAGAAGAACTAAATTTCGCAAACAGCAACGCGGACGGATGAGGGGGATGGCTTATCGGGGTAGCACTCTCAATTTTGGTGAATATGCCCTCCAAGCTACCGAACCTTGTTGGATTACCTCTCGTCAAATTGAAGCAGCCAGGCGAGCCATGACTCGTTATGTTCGTCGTGGTGGAAAAATCTGGATTCGCATTTTTCCCGATAAACCAGTCACTATGCGTCCGGCAGAAACAAGGATGGGTTCTGGTAAGGGTTCCCCAGAATACTGGGTAGCAGTAGTTAAACCAGGGCGCATCATGTTTGAAATGTCTGGTGTAGCAGAACCAGTAGCCAGAGAAGCAATGCGTTTGGCTGCTCAGAAATTACCCATCAAAACTAAATTTATTACTCGCGAAGAGGATTACGTCTAAATCATGGCTTTACCTAGTATAGAAGATGCCAGAAAGCTCAGTGATGAGGAACTAGCTGAAGAAATTGTCAAAGAGAAACGACAACTATTTCAACTTAGACTAGAACAGGCAACCCGTCGTCTGGAAAAACCTCACCTATTTAAGCATAGTAAGCATCGTTTATCTCAACTGATGACTGTTGAGCGGGAGCGTCAACTAGCTGCCTCTCAAACTAGACCGGCATCAACGACCGCAGCAGAAGAGGAATAAAGTAAACTATGGCAGTTAAAGAAAGAGTAGGGGATGTAGTAAGCGACAAAATGGACAAAACCATCGTGGTTGCCATTGAAAACCGCGCCCCTCATCCTAAATACGGCAAAATCGTCGTAAAAACTCAAAAATACAAAGTTCACGACGAAGAAAACAAATGTAAAATTGGCGATCGCGTCCGTATTCGTGAAACCAGACCTCTCAGTCGTACTAAACGTTGGACTGTAGCGGAAATTCTCGAATCTAGTAATTGATAATTTCTATTTGATAAATTTTTATAGCCGTGATTCAACAACAAACCTATCTTAATGTTGCCGATAATAGTGGAGCGCGTAAACTCATGTGTTTGCGAGTTCTCAGTACGGGTAACACTCGTTATGGCGGTATTGGCGATGTCATTATTGCCGTAGTTAAAGATGCTCTACCCAACATGGCAGTGAAAAAATCTGATGTAGTCAGAGCAGTAATTGTGAGAACCAAGCAATCTCTGCGCCGTGAAAGTGGTATGAGTATTCGTTTTGACGATAATGCACCCGTCATTATCAACCAGGACAATAACCCTCGCGGAACCCGTGTATTTGGACCCGTAGCACGGGAATTAAGAGATAAAAACTTTACTAAAATTGTTTCCCTCGCTCCGGAGGTAATCTAATGGCAAAGCACAAAAATAACCAGAGTCCCCAACGTTATCGAATGCACGTTAAAAAGGGGGATACCGTTCAAATAATTTCTGGTCGTGATAAAGGCAAAGTAGGCGAAGTTCTCGAAACATTGCCAAAAACGAGCAAAGTAGTTGTTAAAGGGGTAAACGTAAGAACTAAACACGTAAAACCCCAACAAGAAGGGGAATCTGGGCAAATTGCTACTTTTGAAGCTCCTATTCACAGTTCTAATGTGATGCTCTACTCCAACAAAGAGAAAGTAGCCAGCCGGATCGGCTACACCTTTAAAGAAGATGGCCGCAAAGTACGGATGCTCAAAAAAACTGGCGAAATCATCGATTAAACTGACTAGTCGTCAAATCAGAATTACAGCAAGAATAACTGTTAACTGATAACTGACAACTAATAACTGATTAACCCCTGACCAAGCCCAGGGAAAGAAAAAACAGTAAGAAAATGGTAAAACCACTCAAAACTATTTACGAAGAGACTATTGTCCCCAAGCTCAAAGAACAATTTAGCTACACTAATATTCATCAAGTACCTAAAGTAACCAAAGTAATTATTAACCGAGGTTTAGGGGAAGCGTCTCAAAATGCTAAAGCCTTGGAATCTTCCATTGCCGAATTGAGTATCATTACTGGTCAAAAACCAGTAGTGACCAGAGCTAAAAAAGCGATCGCTGGTTTTAAGATTCGTCAAGGTATGCCCGTTGGGGTCATGGTTACTCTTAGAGGAGAACGGATGTATGCTTTCTTATCTCGCTTGATTAATCTAGCTTTACCTCGTATCCGTGACTTTCGTGGTGTCAGTCCTAAAAGCTTCGATGGCAGAGGCAACTACAGTTTAGGAGTAAGAGAACAACTAATCTTTCCTGAAATTGACTACGATAGCATCGATCAAATTCGGGGGCTAGATATTTCTATTGTCACCACAGCCAATAACGATGAAGAAGGAAGAGCTTTACTCAAAGAGATGGGTATGCCCTTCCGAGATAACTAAATCCTGAGGATCACATAAGAAAAAAGGGAATAATGGCGGCAAACGATACTATTTCAGATATGCTGACTCGCATTCGTAATGCCTGTATGGTCAAGCATCCATCAACTCAAGTACCCTCAACTAGAATGACACGGAGCATTGCTAAAGTGCTTACCGAAGAGGGATTTATTGACAGTTATGAAGAAACAGGAGAAGGAATAAAAAAATATGTAGTACTTACCCTCAAATACAAAGGAAGAAGTCGTCAACCAACGATTAGCACCCTCAAGCGTGTCAGTAAACCAGGACTGCGAGTTTACTCTAAACAAAAAGATTTACCCCGCGTACTTGGTGGTATAGGCATCGCGATCGTGTCCACTTCTCATGGAGTAATGACAGATAGGGAAGCTAGACGTCAAGGAATTGGCGGAGAAATCCTCTGTTATGTTTGGTAATTTAAGGAGTAATTATTCATGTCTCGTATTGGTAAGCGTCCAATTACCATCCCCGATAAAGTAACTGTAGATATTAAAGATTCTCAGGTTACAGTCAAGGGCCCTAAAGGAACTTTAGCCAGAGAATTACCCTCTCTGGTGGCTGTCGAACAAGATGGTAATACATTGCAAGTGGCAGTTCAAAATGATTCTCGCCTTGCCCGTCAGCGTCATGGACTTTCTCGTACGCTAGTGGCAAATATGGTAGAAGGAGTATCCAAAGGATTTGAGAAAAAACTGCAAATTCAAGGGGTGGGCTATCGCGCCCAAGCTCAAGGAAAAAAACTAACCCTCAATGTAGGCTACAGTAAACCCGTAGAGATGGAGATGCCCGAAGGAATTACTGTAGCAGTAGAAAAAAATACAGAAATTACTGTTAGTGGTATTGACAAAGAAGTCGTCGGTAATACCGCTGCCACAATTAGGGGAGTGCGTCCTCCAGAACCCTATAAAGGAAAAGGCATTCGCTATTTAGGCGAAATGGTCAGACGCAAAGCTGGTAAGACAGGTAAATAGAAAATATGAAACTTTCGCGCAAAGATTCGGTACAACGTCGCCATCGACGTATTCGTAAAAAAGTTAACGGTACTTCCGAGCGTCCTCGCTTATCTATCTTTCGTTCTAATAATCATATTTATGCTCAAGTGATTGACGATGTAGCTCAAAATACGTTGGCTGCTGCCTCAACTGTAGAACCAAGTTTAAAAGGTGAATTAGCTTCTAGTGCTACTTGTGAAGCTTCCGCTGCGGTAGGCAAACTTGTCGCGCAAAGAGCTTTAGAGAAAGGAATTGCCAAAGTTGTTTTCGATCGCGGTGGTAATCTCTACCATGGTAGAGTCAAAGCTCTGGCTGAAGCTGCTCGCGAAGCCGGTTTAAATTTTTAATTAATAGCAATAAGGTATTACTAAATTATGGCAAAAACAAAGTCGCGGAAAAAAAGCCGTGCCAAAGACAAAGAAACTAATTGGCAAGAGCGAGTAGTTCAGATTCGTCGTGTCAGTAAAGTAGTTAAAGGCGGTAAAAAACTGAGCTTTCGTGCCATTGTGGTAGTTGGCAATGAAAAAGGTCAAGTGGGAGTCGGGGTTGGTAAAGCAGCAGATGTAATTGGTGCCGTACGCAAAGGCGTTGCCGATGCTAAAAAACAATTGGTAGAAGTATCCCTAACCAAAGCTAGCTCTATCAATCATGTTACTAATGGTGTAGCTGGGGGAGCTAAAGTATTTATGCGTCCTGCTGCTCCCGGTACTGGAGTAATTGCAGGGGGAGCAGTTCGTACGGTCTTAGAATTGGCTGGTGTTAAAAATATCTTGGCCAAACAATTAGGTTCTAATAATCCTCTCAACAACGCTAGAGCAGCCATTGATGCGTTAGAAGGCTTACGTACTTTTTCAGAAGTAGCCCAAGAGAGGGGTGTTTCTTTAGAGCATCTCTATGCTTAATTCTGTCCTGGGAGGAATAGTTATGCAATTAAATAATATTACCCCAAAATCTGGCTCAAAAAAGCGAAAAAGACGTGTAGGTCGCGGTATATCTGCCGGACAAGGAGCTAGTTGTGGTTTTGGTATGCGCGGTCAAAAATCGCGATCGGGTACGGGAACTAAACCTGGTTTTGAAGGTGGACAAATGCCTTTGTACCGAAGAGTACCCAAGCTCAAACATTTTCCTTTAATCAATCCCAAATCCTACACGATTATCAATGTTGACAAGCTGTCATCTCTAGAGGCGAATACAGAAGTAACTTTAACCTCGCTGATGGAAAGTGGCATTGTTACTAGCAATGATGGCCCCCTGAAAATATTGGGCAATGGTGAATTGAATGTGCCATTAACAGTAAAAGCAGCAGCTTTTAGCACTAGTGCCCGACAAAAAATAGAAGCTGCTGGGGGCAGTTGTGAACTTACTAAATAAGTAAGCAAAAAAGAGATGGTGATTGGTACTATCATAAGTTTAAGGTAAAAAAAATTAATATAAGATAACATTTACCAGTCCATAACTTATTTAAACTGCCAACTAAACCAGAGGTAACCTTTCATGGTTCGAGATAAAACGCCAACGGCACAAGAAACTTTTTTACAGATGGCTCAAGCAGCCGGGCTTCGAGGTCGGCTGCTAGTCACTATTGGTCTTTTAATATTGGTACGCTTCGGCATTTTTGTCCCCGTGCCAGGAATTAACAGAGAGGCTTTTGCTGCGGGAATTCAAAACAGTTCCGTACTCGGTTTTCTCGATATCTTCAGTGGAGGAGGTCTTTCTGCTCTGGGCATATTTGCCTTAGGTATTATTCCTTTTATTAATGCCTCTATTATCATGCAGTTACTTACGGCTGCGATTCCTGCTCTCGAAGATCTACAAAAAAACGAAGGAGAAGCAGGTAGAAGAAAAATTTCTCAAATTACTCGCTATGTTACTTTGGGCTGGGCAATAATTCAAAGCACGGGTCTGACTGTTGGCTTACTTCGTCCTTATGCCAACGATTATGGGCTGTGGTTTGTCATCGAAACAGTACTGGCTTTGACTGCTGGCTCGATATTTGTGATGTGGGTATCGGAGTTGATTACCGAACGGGGCATTGGTAATGGTGCTTCTTTGTTGATTTTTGTCAATATCGTGGCAGTTTTACCGAAAACCCTGGGTAATACCATCGAATTTGCTCAAACTGGTGGTCGCGAAGCAGTGGCACAAGTAGTTATCTTACTACTAGTGTTTTTAGTAATGATCGTTGGCATTGTCTTCGTACAAGAAGGAACTCGTCGTATTCCCATTATTTCCGCCCGTCGTCAAGTCGGTAAAAGAGTATATCGAGAAAGAACTAACTATCTTCCCCTGAGATTAAATCAAGGCGGAGTGATGCCCATTATTTTCGCTTCCGCAGTGCTGATTTTACCCTCGTCTTTAGCAGGATTTGTGGGAGCAGAAGGAGGGGTAGGTCAAGTTGTCAATCAGATTGCTATTTCTCTCCAACCGGGTAACTGGATTTATGTGGCTACTTATCTGCTGCTAATTGTATTTTTTAGCTATTTTTATGCCTCTTTAATTGTTAATCCCGTAGATATGTCTCAAAATTTGAAAAAAATGGGGGCTTCTATCCCAGGGATTCGTCCGGGTAAAGCGACTAGTTCTTACTTGGAAAAAGTACTCAATCGACTAACTTTACTAGGTGCAATCTTTTTAGGGATTGTAGCTACTGTACCTACTTTGGTTGAAGGAGCGACAGGCGTGACTACTTTTAGAGGTTTAGGAGCTACCTCTTTACTAATTTTAGTAGGTGTGGCAATTGATACAGCTAAACAAATTCAAACCTACGTTATTTCTCAACGTTATGAGGGGATGGTTAAACAGTAAGTAGCTATAGCCAAGGTCAATACCTCGATTGACTATGGCGAGGTTTCCTCGTAACTCCTCTCGGTCATTGTTCAAAATTTAAGTTTGGAGGGCACAAGCTTAGAAGGGAAAAAAACAGCAAAAAAATTAATTAAATTAATTCAACTAAAGGTTATTTTTTCCTTTCTATTTCCAAGTGTAGTAACTAATTGAAAAGATTAATTTTCCTGGGACCTCCCGGGGCAGGAAAAGGTACACAAGCACAGACTTTATCAAATTATTACCAAATTCCTCATATATCGACAGGAGATATTCTTCGTCAAGCCATGACTGCTCAAACTCCCTTAGGTCAAAAGGCGAAAATTTATATGGATAAAGGAGAATTAGTTCCTGATGAATTAATTCTCGATCTGATTAAAGAGCGTTTAACTCAACCAGACAGTCAAAAGGGTTGGGTTTTAGATGGTTTCCCCCGAAATTTAGCTCAAGCTTCTTTTTTAGAACAACTACTCGCTAATTTAAATCAATCTCCCGATTTTGCTCTTAATTTGATCGTGCCAGACGAAGTTTTAATTACTCGTATGCTCGAGCGCGGGAGAAGAGACGATAACGAAGATACTATTCGCCGTCGCCTTCAAGTTTATCGGGATGATACGGCTCCTGTGATTAGTTTTTATCAAGAAAGAGGTATTTTACAATCGATTAATGGCGATCGATCTATGGAAGCAGTAACTTCCTCTTTGCAGGCAGCTATTGAAAGCTGAACGGTAAAGATATTAATAAAAAAACAGTTTTAGAGGATAAATCAATTGGCTAAACAAGATTTAATTGAAATGGAGGGTACGGTAACGGAATCTCTGCCGAATGCCATGTTTCGTGTCGATTTAGACAATGGTTTTAATGTTTTAGCTCATATTTCAGGAAAAATACGGCGTAATTACATTAAAATCTTGCCTGGAGACCGAGTTAAAGTTGAATTAACTCCCTATGATTTGACTAAGGGCAGAATTACTTATCGTTTACGAAACAAATAACAAATTAGTCCAGATTACCCATGGATTTGGATATCAAATTATATTATTTGACATGAGAGTACAATATAAAATATAATTATAAGCTTGCAGTGTGGCCAAAAAAGGCATGAAAGTTAGACCATCAGTAAAAAAAATGTGTGAAAAATGTCGCGTCATTCGCCGTCGCGGTCGCGTCATGGTGATTTGCAGTAGTAACCCCAAACATAAGCAACGTCAGGGTTAGCTAGTGTCGTCCAATCAAAACAAAAACATTATTAAGTAAACAAAAACAGTAGGGAGAGAAAAGCGTGGCAAGGATTTCTGGCGTAGACCTACCCCGTGATAAGCGTGTGGAAATCGCGCTGACTTACATTTACGGGATTGGTTTATCGCGATCGCAAGAGATATTAGCAGCAACAGGAGTTAATCCCGATACCAGAGTAAGAGATTTATCAGACGAAGATGTCTCGAAACTGCGCTCGCAACTTGAAGAATATCAGGTTGAAGGGGACTTGAGACGGTGGGAAGCGATGAATATCAAGCGATTAGCCGATATCGGTACTTATCGCGGTCGTCGTCATCGGATGGGTTTGCCTGTTAGAGGACAACGAACTCGTACTAATGCTCGTACTCGTCGTGGTAGACGAATAACAGTAGCTGGGAAGAAAAAAGCTCCTGGCAAGAAATAAATAAAAATAACCCCATTAATTTATTGACGATAAAAATAACATGGCGCAACCAAAAAGAAGAACCGGCGCAAAAAAGCAGAAAAAAAACATTCCTCATGGAGTTGCTCATATCCAATCTACCTTTAACAACACCATAGTAACTATTTCTGATACTAGAGGAGACGTTGTGTCCTGGGCATCAGCAGGTTCTAGTGGATTTAAAGGAGCAAAAAAAGGAACACCCTTTGCCGCGCAAACAGCAGCAGATAGCGCAGCCAGAAGAGCGATGGACCAAGGAATGCGTCAAATTGAAGTAATGGTTAGCGGACCTGGTGCCGGTCGGGAAACAGCCATTAGAGCACTTCAAGGTGCGGGGTTGGAAATTACCCTGATCCGCGATGTTACCCCAATCCCTCACAATGGTTGCCGTCCACCTAAACGGCGTCGAGTATAACTATAGAGGAAAGCAAAAATTTGGCGATCGGCAGCATATGCCGATAATAGATTTGGATCGGCAATTAATATTTGGGCACTTACCGTAAACCGATCGCTGTAACCATAAAGGGAGGTCAGTCTGTGGCACAATTCCAAATTGAGTGTTTAGAGTCTAAAACTCTCAAAAATCAACATCAGTATAGCAAATTCGTTCTGGAACCTCTCGATCGTGGTCAAGGTACAACCATTGGTAATTCTCTCAGACGAGTTTTACTGTCTAACCTAGAAGGGGCAGCAGTAACAGCGATTCGTATTGGCGGAGGAATGGCTAAAAATGGACATAAGCAAGAGCATAAATTTGGTTTTGCTACCCATGAGTTTGCCACCATCGAAGGCGTAAGAGAAGATGTGCTGGAAATTATCCTGAACATGAAGGAAATTATCCTCAAAAGCTACACCAATCAGCCTCAAATTGGTCGTTTGGTAGCAACTGGTCCGGGAACAGTAACTGCTAATCAGTTCGAGTTACCCTCGGAAGTAGAAATAATCGATCCCAGTCAGTATGTGGCTACTCTAACTGAGGGAACAACCTTAGAGATGGAGTTTAAGGTAGAAAAAGGCAAAGGTTATCGAGCTATAGAAAGAAGTAGAGATGATGCGAGTTCTCTGGACTTCTTACAAATTGATGCTGTCTTTATGCCTGTAACTAAAGTTAATTATGGGGTGGAAGACGTTCGTGTAGATAGTTCTACAATCAAAGAGCGGTTGCTCATGGAGATTTGGACTGATGGTAGCATCAAACCAGAAGAAGCTTTATCTCAAGCAGCAGGAATCGTCGTCGACTTATTCAATCCACTTAAAGACTTGACCTTAGAAGAGATTGTGGATGAATATCAAGAAGACGAAGATCCGACCAGCCAAATACCCATTGAAGAATTACAGTTGTCAGTACGAGCTTATAACTGTCTCAAACGGGCACAAATTAATTCAGTCTCCGATCTTTTAGACTACACCCAAGAAGACCTGTTAGAAATCAAAAACTTCGGTCAAAAATCAGCCGACGAAGTAATCGATGCCTTACGTAAGCGATTGGGTATCACCTTACCACAAGAAAAATCGGGAAAAACTTAACCTAGTTCATCAAGATAGAGCAAAAAGGGACAAAAAGCAATGCGACATCGCTGTAAAGTACCAGAACTGGGGTTGCCAGCCGACCGACGGCGGGCTTTACTCCGTTCTTTGGCAACTCAAATTATTCGCTATGGTCAAATAACTACCACTAAAGCTCGTGCTAAAGCAGTACGGAAGGAAGTAGAGAAAATGATCGCCCTGGCAAAAGACGGCTCTTTAGCAGCCAGAAGGCAAGCTATAGGCTACATTTACGATAAAGATTTGGTTCACGACCTGTTTGCAGCAGTCAATGACCGTTATGGCGATCGCCAGGGCGGTTATACTCGTATTGTCAGAACTAAGCGTCGTCGTGGTGATAATGCGGAAATGGCGATTATCGAGCTAGTCTAAACTAATGTTTCCCTAACGGATGTAAGATCGATAAGGGATGAATATTAATCCCCATTTTCAGTCTGACAATTTGCAGTCATTGCCAAAAGATGAAGGGGGAAAAGCTCACGCTCCCCGAAAACAGAAAGTAGCTTTAGTTATTCAATATCTGGGAACTAACTTTCACGGTTGGCAAAGACAACCCCAAAAGAGAACTGTCCAAGAAGAACTGGAAAATGCTCTTGCTTCTATTATTGGTTTTCCCATCATTATCCATGGTGCAGGTAGAACTGATGCGGGAGTACACGCAGCAGCCCAGGTTGCTCACTTTGAGTATACAGGCCCAATTCCAGCGGATAAATGGGCAAAAATTCTCAGCAGCAGATTGCCAGAAGATATACTAATTAGAGCATCCGCCCAAGTTCCTTTGAACTGGCACGCTCGGTTTTCGGCAATTTGGCGACGTTATCGTTATACCATCTACACCGATAAAAGACCTAACTTATTTATTAATTCTTTGGCTTGGCATTATTATCACCAGCCTTTGCAAGAATCTCTAATTCAAGAAGCCCTGAACCCACTAATTGGGAAACACCATCTAGCTGCTTTTAGAAGAGCAGGTTCGGCTAGAAAGCATTCTTGGGTAGAGGTACAAGTAGCTAAATGTTACCGCAATGGTTCGTTTGTTCACTTAGAAATTCAAGCTGACGGTTTTTTGTATGGTATGGTCAGGCTGCTGGTAGGAATGCTAGTAGAAGTAGGCGCCGAAAAGCGATCGCTAGAAAGTTTTACAGAAATATGGATCGACCAAAAAAGAGAAGAAGTCAAATATTCTGCTCCCGCCAAGGGATTATGTCTTTTGAGAGTAGGTTATCCTGAATTTCCTTTTCCCAAACAAGTTTGGTTTGACACTCAACCAACTTTTATGCTTGCCGATTAAATTACTTGTTAAATATAAGCAATTGATGTTGTTAAAGAAATGATTAAGACTCCTCTACCAATAAAAGAAAGTTCAGAACAAAAATGGTATGTTGTAGACGCTGCCGAGCAGCGTTTAGGTCGCCTGGCTACCGAAATTGCAATGATTTTGCGGGGTAAAAATAAACCTACCTTTACTCCTCACATGGATACTGGCGATTTTGTGATCGTCGTCAACGCGGAAAAAGTAGTGGTCACTGGCAGAAAGAGTAGCCAAAAGCTATACCGCCGTCACTCTGGTAGACCGGGAGGAATGAAAGTAGAAACTTTTGACCAATTACAAGCTCGTATTCCCGAAAGAATTGTCGAAAAAGCGGTTAAAGGAATGTTACCTAAAAATGCTTTGGGACGTAAACTGTTTACTAAATTAAAAGTTTATTCGGGAGCAGAACATCCCCACCAAGCACAAAAACCTGAAGTCTTAGATATTAATACTATTCCCGTCGGAGGTAAATAATGCAAGCAACAGAATCTCAAGATAGAGTTGTCTACTGGGGTACAGGCCGTCGCAAATCGGCGATCGCCAGAGTTAGGTTAGTCCCTGGTAGTGGTCAACTAACCGTTAATGGTAAACCAGGAGAAGAATATTTTAATCGTATTCCTAGCTATCTTCAAGTAATTAAAACCCCATTAGAAACTTTAGGTTTTGAAAACGATTACGATATTTTAGTTAATGCTCATGGTGGTGGTCTAACTGGTCAAGCAGATGCTGTTAAACTAGGAATAGCTAGAGCATTGTGTCAACAAGACCCCAACAATCGCCAGCCATTGAAAATAGAAGGTTATTTAACTCGCGATCCCAGAGCCAAAGAAAGGAAAAAATACGGCTTACATAAAGCTCGTAAAGCACCTCAATATTCTAAACGATAAAGTTATTAGCTATTAGCTATTAGGTTCAATTCATAAAAGAAGTAAACGATTATGCCTAAACCCGATATTCATCCCACTTGGTATCCAGAAGCAAAAGTCATTTTTAACGGTGAAGTTGTGATGACTGTTGGCTCGACCCAACCAGAAATTCATGTCGATGTATGGTCTGGAAATCATCCCTTTTATACAGGAACGCAAAAAATTATTGACACTGAAGGAAGGGTCGATCGCTTTTTGCGTAAATATGGAATGCTTGACAAAAGTGAAGAAGCTTCTGATTCAAAACAGGAAAAATAGCTTATTAGTTAATTTTATAAGCCCAGCAGTTAGTTGTTGTGACTGCTGGGCTTACCATATTTTTATTTAAATTTAATTACCCATAAAATTAGCAAATTTTTATATAGGAGTTGAGAATAATGGCAGAAGCATATTTATTAGAAAAACTCAAATCTGTCGAACAAACTTTTCAAGAATTAACTCGACGTTTAGGCGATCCCGATATTGCCACCAATCCTGATGAATTACAAAAGATCGCTAAAGCTCGTTCTTCTTTAGAAGAGACAGTTAATACTTATCAGGAATGGAAAAATGCAGAAGAAGAATTAGCAGGAGCCAAAGAAATTCTCAAAGAGTCTAACGATCCAGAGATGAAAGAAATGGCAGCTTTGGAAGTAGAGGAATTAGAAGAGAAGTTAGAACAATTAGAAAATCGCTTAAAAATCTTACTGTTACCCCGCGATCCCAATGACGATAAGAATATTATGCTGGAAATTCGTGCTGGTACTGGCGGGGATGAAGCAAGTATTTGGGCTGGCGATTTAGTAAGAATGTACTCTCGTTATGCAGAAACCCAAAACTGGAATGTCAAACTAGTTAGCGAATCCCTGGCGGATATGGGAGGATTCAAAGAAGCCATTTTAGAAATTCAAGGGGATTCCGTTTACAGTAAATTAAAATTTGAAGCAGGTGTCCATCGAGTACAGAGAGTTCCCGTCACGGAAGCGGGAGGAAGGGTTCATACTTCTACTGCCACAGTAGCAATTATGCCAGAAGTAGACGATGTGGAAGTGCAGATCGATCCCAATGATATTGAAATGAAAACGGCTCGTTCTGGTGGTGCTGGAGGACAAAACGTCAACAAGGTAGAAACAGCAGTAGATTTGATTCACAAACCCACAGGAATCAGGATTTTTTGTACCGAAGAGCGATCGCAATTGCAAAACCGCGAACGAGCCATGCAAATTCTGCGGGCTAAATTGTATGAAATGAAACTAGCAGAACAACAACAAGCTGTTACTTCTATGAGGCGATCGCAAGTAGGAACAGGAGCGCGATCGGAAAAAATTCGTACCTACAACTATAAAGATAACCGTATCACCGATCATCGCCTGGGGCAAAACTTTACTCTAGCTAATGCTTTAGAAGGAGATATCGAAAATATCATTCAATCCTGTATCTCTCAAGATCAGCAAGAAAGATTAGCCGAGTTAGCTAATTCTCCCGATACCGCAGAGGTTCTTAATTAAAAAAGGCGATTGCGAGATTTTAAGATTATTTGCTAACTACTACAGCTTGACCTTTAACTAAATTAGGCAATATTTCCAGTATTTTTGGTACTAATGGTTGTAAATCTGCCAATCGGTTAGAGCTTGCTTTTAAAACAACTACTGCAATGTTGAACTTTGGTAAATTTTGCTCAAATGATAAGTTGCCATCTGTGGAACTGTTTTAATGTTTTGTTTGATGAACTCTTTTGTTAATCGACGATCGATACACTCATCTAGAAGCAGTTTCATAATTATCCCACTGGAGTAGTGAGTTGTTTCTCAGCTTCTTCTAACGGGACTTTGACAAAAAACTAGGTTCAAAAAGGGGTGAAAGCCTGATATATCAATACTTTAACCTCAAAATAGCTAAATCCTTAATATATCTGGGTTTCAGACGA
>JAAUYI010161688.1_pt1 | contig 16682 bp, 15 predicted proteins | sample 7278041 | NCBI WGS metagenome assembly JAAUYI01 (sample SAMN14350216, study PRJNA611818) | marine sediment metagenome | isolation source: surface marine sediment (0.6m) | place: French Polynesia: Moorea | collected 2018-08
CTATTAGTTCATCTCTTTTATTTTGTGTTTTGGGCATTTCCTTATCCTTTTTTTGTCAATTCTTTATTTTCTTTCCTTTTGTCTTTTACACACTTAAATTTACTGACTCGTATTTTCACTTTGTGTGAGCTTATAGTTCTCAAATTTTGTGATTTTATTTTGCTTCATACTCGTTATGATCTCTGACTCTAATTGGTTGGATTCAGTATTTAAAAAGTTGATTAAATTTTGTAATTCTTTGTGCCTGTCAATCTTTTCTTTTAGGTCGGATGTTTGACCTGGTGTCAGTTTTTTTCTTTCATTAAATTCAGGGCATTGTTTTTGAAATCCGCAAGACGAGCACTTCCAATCTGCTGGATTTGTGTTGTATTTATCCTGTTGTAATCCATGTTGTTCAATGTGAGAATTTATTTGTTTTAGTTTGAGTAACAATTCTTCTATTGAAGAGTCATTTCTATAACTAATAATTTCTTCATCCTGTGTTGGGTAATAGAGGATTAGCTTTTGGGCTTTTTCGTTTAAGAGAGATTGTAAACAAGCTATTGAATATATTGTTAATTGGTTATCTCCTTTTGCATCTTCAACACTTAGGATCTTATCGGTTATTTTATAGTCAACAATGCTTATTGAACCGTCTTCTTCTCTATCAATTCTGTCTACTCGTCCTGTTAATGAAAATTCATCGAAAGAAAGCTTAAACCACTTTTCCAGAAATACTGGTTGCTTAAATCCTCTTTTTTCTTCTCTTTTATAAAAATTCTTAAGTGCCTTTAAACCTTTTTCTTGGTAGAAGAATTGTTGTGTTTTAGCATCGGTATCATTCCCATAATCAAGGCTTTTGCTTATATCATCCCAAGCTGTGCAAAATTCTTCTTCTAAATTTCTCAGGCTTTTAATGTTCTGTTTGAAAAGATTTGTTTGACTTTGGTCTTTATAGAACTCATGAAAAAATTTGTGCAAAATGCTTCCGAGCTGAACTTTAGGATCTCTACTGAAATTATTTTTAGGTCTAATGCCTAGTAATACATGAGCATAGAACTTGAGTTCACATTGTTTCCACAGATCGATTTTACTGGAACTGAATGAAGTTTTTTTCATCAAGGAAATTTATGTGTTAACTTCTTTCTTAACCACTAAAAGTTCTAAAGTAAATGAGGTATTAAAGAATTGCACTAACTTTTAGCCGCTTGAATTTTATGTAGAAAGTTTCTGACGTCGGAAACTTTATTGAGTCTGTACTTAGCTTTAGAAGAACCTTTTCCAACTTTTATTGTTACTGCATCTTCGGGTACTGCCGAGAACAAATCTTCATCGGTAAAATCATCACCAATTGCAAGCATAAAATCATATTCTTTGTCTAATTGTTGAATTCGACTGATGATACTACCTTTGTTTATTCCGGGAACTCTAACCTCAACAATCGATTTCCCTTGCATTACTTCGGCCGGTTTATTGGCTAAAAAATTGGTTAAATTAACAACTAATTCTCTTGCCTGCAATGTTCCAAATTCAGGATCGGTAAGACGATAGTGCCAAGCAATTGAAGTTTCCTTTTCTTCAATGAAACTTCCAGGTGTTGCTCTACAAAATTGACTGTATATTTCTTTAACTTCTTCGTACCAGTTGGGGTGTTGATCGTCCGGTAAAGTTTTATGCCAGTTTTGCTCTCCTGCCATTTTTATCCACAAACCATGCTCAGTTGAAAAATTAAAGTTTAAATCTCCGAACCATTCAACAATATCGCCTTTCGCTCTTCCAGTAACAATGCTAACTTCTGTGCCGTTGCAGTTATTTATTTCTTCGAGTGAGTTCAAAAGATTCTTATCTGGTTTTGCGTTCATGGGTACACTTGTGAAGTTAACCAATGTACCGTCGTAGTCTAAAAGTAGTAAAGGTGATTTTGCTTTTTTATATTTTTCGAGAATTTCATCGCTAATTTGTGAATTTACAGGAATTGTTTCTCCATTTGAATGTTGATCTTTTTCTGATGTTTTGCTTAAATCCATTAAAAATGACTTAGACCAGTAATGGACGTCATTGCGTTTAACTTTTGTAAACATTGCTGACATTCTTCTGGATTTTTCCCAAGGCATCATTCCAAGAGCATGCTCTAATGCATCTGCAATTGCATCTGGATTCCAGGGGTTTACAGTAACTGATTCTCCTAATTCAGCTGCAGCACCTGCAAACTCGCTGAGAATGAGTACTCCTTTGTCTTTTTGAACTGCAACATACTCTTTTGCAACTAAGTTCATTCCATCACATAACGGAGTTACTAGTGCTATGTCAGCTTGTTTATAAAAAGAAACAAGCTTTTCAAAAGAAACCGATTTGTACATGTAAATAACTGGTGGTTCTTTTTCATTTTCATACTTTTCATTGATGTCTACTACTAAATCTTCAACTTCGTCTTTTAGTCTTCGGTAACTTGCAATTTTTGTTCTTGAAGGTACCGCAATTTGAACCATACATAGCTCAGATGCATATTTGGGGTTTCTATCTAAAAGCTTTTTAAATCCTTTGAGTCTGCGTGAAATACCCTTTGTATAGTCCAGTCTGTCAACACTAATAATTAATTTTCTTCCTCTTTTTATTTGTTTTACTTGTTTTAAGTTTTGTTCGATTTTTGTTGAGTGAGCTAGTTCTTGTATCTGATTTGTGTCAGTGCTGATTGGGTAAACTCCAAGCTTTACCGTGTGGTTTTCGAGGTCGGCGCTATAAATTTCTGAGTTTAGACCCAGTATTCTAAGCAAAGCACTTCTAAAGTGCCTCAAGTAACCAAAAGTATGAAATCCTATTAAACTTGAGCCTAAAACTCCTTTTAATAATTCGTCACGGTAAGGAACAGCTCTAAATACTTCAGCAGATGGAAATGGTGTGTGTAAGAAAAAACCGATGTTTGCATTTGGTAACTTCTCTCTAACTAAAGCTGGAAGTAACATAAGCTGGTAATCGTGAATCCAAATTAAATCATTTTCAGAGGGCTTTATTTCTTTTAATAAGTTCTCTGCAAAAAGCTCGTTAACTTTTTTATAGGCTTTCCAGTCCCTTTCATCATAATCACAATGGCTCGGCAAGTAGTGCATAATTGGCCAGAGAACTTTATTGCTAAAGCCAAAGTAGTAACGGTTTACTTGTTGCTTTGTTAAGAAAACTGGATGAGAATTAAAATCATTGTTTAGTTTTTCTTTTATTTCGTTAGCGTTAGCAATATCTAAATCAACTTCTCCTGGCCATCCTAACCACTCTTGTTTATAGCTATCTTTTAAAGAGCTTAGTGCAGTAACTAAGCCTCCTGGGCTTGGTGAATAAACCGGTTTATCATCTTTAATCGATATGTTTACTGGTAATCTATTAGCTACAACTATTATTCTCTTATCATTATTAGTTAGAGAAACCATGACAATTAAGCAATCCTTATTAAATAAATTTTTAAATACTCAAATGTTAGAGTTGTTATATTCTAACATTTCTTTAAACATTCTGCTTTCCTCTTCCAGTCGGTGATCTTGAGCGCCTAAGGTGGTGTGCATTTAGTTTGTGATTGTATTAATAGTTCACGTGATTTAAAGTTTAAAACTTCAAATTTTGAAACGATGAGAAAAGTCCTGTGATAAAAGTCAAATACCCTTCTGTGCCTTTATACCAAACAATTCAATCTATAACTAGACCTAAAAAATATCCTTGTAACTATGTTCCTGTGTATGGGTTGATTCGAACTAATGGTTGTCAAATGTTTAAAACCTATCAAAATCATTTGACACCTGAAATAGAAGAGTGGTTTTTAATTTTAAAAAAAGAAGCCACAAATCCGTTAAACCTATTGCCAGGTGAACTTAAAAAGAAAGTAGAAAACCAAAGTTTAGGACCTACTGAACTATTGATAGAATTTAAAAGGCTTGTTAAAGATGATTTTTGCAAAAAGCTAAACTTGTCAGAAGTTGAATATAAAATTTTAAAAGAATACTTAGGTAAAGCACCCTACTTCAATGAAAAAGAGAAAGTTTATAGAAAATTGTTAGGTGCGTTTGACCCTGAGTCAATATTCTCTCTCGATTTATCTCAAAAAAGAAATGGTGACTTGGTCAGAAATATAGACCAATCTAGAATTTTAAATGCATTGGAAAGGGAGCATTTATATTATCTTGATAAACTGTGTGATCATTCAAAGGGTTATTTATGTGATGTTTTATATTGTTGTGGAGAGGTTCTCTTGGACATTCTTGAGTTTGCTTTAGAGAAAAAAGAATTGACTTTATCCAAAGCAAGTTTATAAATCTTCATACACTGAGTCATTTGATTTTTTGTTCTTGCTTTTTTTAGTGTTGTGCTTAGTTGTTTTATTATCCGTATCTCTGTTTGATGAAGAAAATAGATACTCATCATAGGATCCGGGATAAAACTCAATTGAATCTTTCTTAAAGGAAATAATTTTATTTGCTGCATTAGAGATTAAGTCTCTATCGTGACTAACAAAGATAACAGTGCCCGGGAAATTTTTAATTCCTTCGGATAAAGCACTAACAGCTTCTATATCCAAGTGGTTGGTAGGTTCATCTAAGATTAGAAAATTATTCTTCAAAAGCATAAGCTTTGCAATTAATAATCTTGCAGATTCTCCTCCCGAAAGGCTATCTACTTTTTTAAGTGCATCATCACCGCTGAATAACATTCTTCCAAGATAGTTGCGTAATACCTCGCTCCCTTCTTCTTTAGAGAATCCTTCTAACCATTCAAAAGCATTGAAACCTGATTTACTCTGTATTTCACTTTTGTAATCTTGTGGAAAATAACCAGTAGATACTTCATAACCAAGCTGAATGCTTCCTTCATCTGGATTTAAATCTCCATAAATCATTCTAAGTAAAGTTGTTTTGCCAAGGCCATTATTTCCTACAACTCCCACTTTATCGCCTCGAAGGATTTCAAAACTGAGATTATTGATTACTTCTAAAATTGAACCATCAGGTTGTTCGTACATTTTGGAAATATTTTTTACTTTTAAAGCCTCTCTTCCGGAAGGTTTCTCAATCTCGAACCGAATGAAGGGTCTTTGAATATTAGACTTTTTGAGTTCGGTTATTTGTAACCTTTCAATTTCTTTTTTTCGTGATTGTGCTTGACTAGAGCGTGTACCAGCTCCAAATTTGTTTACAAAATCTTGGAGTTGTTCAATCTTTTTACTCTTTGCTTTATTCTGAGCTTCTAATTGTTCTCTAGCTTGAACTTTAGCAATAACCATTGCATCATAGTTTCCTGGATAGATAACAATTGTTTCATAGTCAATATCTGCGATGTGAGTACAAACAGAGTTGAGAAAGTGCCTATCATGAGATATTACAATTAAAGTACCCTTGTATTGAAGTAAGTTGTTTTCCAACCACTGGATTGACTGCATATCTAAATAGTTAGTCGGCTCGTCTAAGAGTAATGCATTAGGTTCACCAAAAAGAGCTTGTACAATGAGAACTCTGAATTTTAAATCAGTAGGTAGAGTTTCCATTAATTCATAGTGCTTTTCTTCCGGAATTCCAATCCCCTCTAAGAGTTTTGCAGCTTTATATTCGGCTGTATATCCATCTTCTTCACCAATAGTTACTTCAAGCTCTGCGAGTCTCATACCCATTTCGTCGGTTAATTCTGTCTGTGAACAAAGCTGATCCCTTTCTTCCAAAGCACTCCAAAGGATCTTATTGCCCATTAAAACGGTGTCTATAATTTTGCGTTTATCAAACATGAATTGGTCTTGTCGAAGAATGCCAACTCGATTTGGAATACTGACTTCTCCTGAAGTAGCTTGCTCAGCATTCTGGAGTATCTTCATGAAAGTGGATTTGCCAGCACCATTTGGTCCCGTCAGGCCGTATCTGTTGCCTTCTGAAAATATTACTGATACGTTTTCAAATAGAATTTTTGTAGTGAACGACTTTGTTAGTTTTGAGACTGTGATCATTCTATTAATTTGTGTATTAAATGTGAAATTAAAATTCAGCCCTCATATTAAATGATTTTATGCATAACCTGAAAGTATATTTTAAATAGTCAAAAGCTTAGAGATGCATTTAAAAAATTTCACTTTTTGATGAAAATTTTTCTTATTGTTCATTTCATATTCAAGCAGTCAAAGGAGATAATGATCATGAATATTAATGCCGCACTTGAAGTCCAAGAAGTAATTGAAGCAAATGAAGATCACAATCTGAATGCTTTCGGATATTACAAAGTAATAAGTTTTCAGTTGCAAGATCAGTACCAAATATTTGCTTCTTTATACATCAATGATGAACACCCCAGCATTCCTTATATAATGCAGCTGACCCTTCCCTCTATTCAAAGCTTTGTAGCACAGACACAAACCTTTAATGAATATTTTGCAATTCAGGTTAATAACTCAAATACAGTAACAAAAGTAAATCGAGTTTACGTTAGTTGTGACAACTTGTCTTGTGAGATAGAGCTTGGAGATGAGTTATTTTATAGTAGTTTAATTGGTCAGCAAATTCCAATAATTTTTTAAAAATATTTGCTTCTTATAAAATTTTGAAGTTACTTTGTGAATATACGCATATTAGCAAAGTATTATTATTGAAATTTTCTTTCTAGCTTCTTTGTTGAGTAGAAGCAGGCTTGAGTTTCAATGAAAGTATTAATAGTTATTTGAATTTTGAGTAAATCCCCTTTGGTACTGGTTATTTGCTTAAAATTCTTGAGTTTATTTTGATTTTTGTGGTTTGAAATATTTATTGCTCTATTAAGCATTTACTGAATTAAGTAAATTTCTTATTTAATTCATTTTAATTCCAATAGAATCTTAATTTGAATAAAGTGTTTTCGTTGTTTACCAAGGAAAGTCTAGATTTTATGAAGAAGCTACTTTTATTTTTTGTAGTTATTCAACTTTTTGTATTGTTTCCAACTCAGGCAAAAAAAGAGCTACTTCAACCGGGAGAAGTTAGACCTATTTCTGGTAGTCTGGATGAAATACCTGTATTTAATAGTAATTTCCCAGAAATAGTTCGCTCTTCAGGAATATTACTGTCAACTTTTCCAAAAGAGGGTAGGAATTATCCTGATGCGCATTTGGATTATGAGTTTAATGGAAGGTTTGATATCTTCACTCATCATATCTCTCGTCATTCTGCCAGAACCTTGTTTCAAGCTATTTTGATTGGAAATGCAAGTGATAAAAAAGTTTCAATCAAGAATATTCAAGGCTTAACTTATACGAGCCTTCCGGATTCTCCTTTCCTGGATGAACTGGAAATATACTCTGGGCCAGGTGATAGGTTAACTAGTGAGTTTTTAAAAGGTGAGAATGGAAAGTGTTTTTTGAATGAATTGACACTTGAGCCACATGAAATAAAGCTACTAGCTGTTTTTTCAATTAGAACCAAAGATTATAGGCCAAGTCATAATGGAAGATCACTGTTAGCAAGGTTCAAATCAGATGGTCCAGTTCATTTGGCAAACCTTGCGATGTTTTTTACGGATGATCAGATAGAAAAGGAGGCTCATTTAGAACAGAAAAAATGGGTAGAAATGTTAAATAAAGAAGGACTCGTTATCCCAAGAGAAAAGCCTTCAACTAAGCCCTTTGTACCTAAAGATGAGTTCCATTATGGAAGAGTCGGAGGAGTTGCTATTGGATCAATTTGGAAAGCTAAGCTTACCGATACTGATGATAATAAGTTAGAAATCCCAAAATCCGGAAAAGCCATTTCATTTCCAATGAGCACCGTTATTTATGGAGAAATTGGTACTGGTCAAATACAATCGGCAAAAATGGAGAGTTATTATCCAGATACAGCTTATGAAGCCCATGGAAATTATGGAATACATTATGACTTTGAGTTGCCATTGTTTAATTCTACCGACGAGGATAAGCAAGTCTCTTTGATTTTTCAAACTCCAATTAAAGAGCGTGAGCTGTCTAAAGACGGCTTAAGATTCTATAAAAATCCTAAATTCGAGCCTATTTGGTTTCGTGGTACGGTTAAGTTCTCATATGAGGATGAAAAAGGTGAAAAAATTGAAAACTTCTATCATTTAATTCAAAGAAGTGGTGAGATATCTAAAAAACTCGAAACTTTTAAGCTAAAACCAAAAGAAGTTAAAAATGTAGAATTTGAATTGATATATCCTCCAGATGCTACTCCTCCTCAGGTTTTAACTGTAAGAACAGAAGAAGTTTTTTGGGATTAACGAACTTCACTTTAGGCTTACTAGATAAAACTTTATTGTTAAAGGCTAATTTGAAGGATTCGTTCACCGAATTAAGAAATTAATAAATTGAGCTTTAAATCAAGTAAAGGAGAGCTTTTGTCTTCATGCACAAAGAATGAAACACGTTATTATTAAGCAATATATTGATTTTGTATTTATTCTTTTAGTTGGAGATACTTAAATGATAGTAATTATGGAACCCGAAGCCTCTCAGGAGCATGTAAATAAAGTAATTAACAAAGCTCAAGAGTATGGGTTTAGAACAATAATTAATCAGGGGGATTTACAGACAGTAGTGGCTTTAATTGGGGATGAAACCAAGATCTCAGGTCCAGATTTATTTGAAGAGCTTAATGGAGTTAGAAGAGTTGAAAGAATTCAAGTTCCTTTTAAATTAGCAAGTAAAGCATATAAACATGAAGATAGTGTTTTTGAAATTTATCCTGGTGTGAAAATTGGTGGTGCCGAAGATTTATTGGTTATGGCAGGACCTTGTTCTGTTGAAACTGAAGAAGGTATTATGCAAACAGCAAAAGCGGCGAAAGCCAGTGGAGCTAAAGTTCTTAGAGGTGGAGCTTATAAACCGAGAACGGCACCTAGAACTTTTGAAGGCCTCGGTGAACTTGGATTACGCTTGTTAAAGCAAGCTAAGGACGAAACGGGTCTACCAATCGTTACCGAAATAATGGATATCCGTGATTTAGATAAGGTTTGTGAAAATGCGGATATTCTTCAAGTTGGAGCAAGAAATATGCAAAATTTCTCTATGCTCAATGAAATTGGAAAAGCTCAAAAGCCAGTTTTGTTAAAACGTGGAATGAGTGCAACTATTGATGAATGGCTTTTAGCTGCTGAACGGATTATGCATCATGGAAACTCTAAGGTGATTTTGTGCGAAAGAGGAATTCGATCTTTTGATGCAAAGTATACTCGTAATATTCTTGATGTTTCAGCGGTTCCAATAATAAAGAAATTAAGTCATCTTCCAATTATTGTTGATCCATCTCATGGAACCGGAAAAAGACATTTGGTACGCTCTATGTGTTTTGCTGGAGTAGCTTCTGGTGCTGATGGATTGATGATAGAAATGCACCCAGATCCAGAAAATGCTTTGTCTGATGGCCCACAGAGTTTAACTTTTGAGCAATTTGATGAACTTATGAAAGAAATAAGAGAGCTTGAAAGTGTAATGAGGAAGCTTAACAAAACAAAGAATTTGGTAACTGCTTAAATTTTTAAATAGTTGTAATAACTGACTTTTTGATGGAAATAGGTCAAATAACGCTTAATGTTTCTTTCGTTCTTTATTTATTCTATTTAGTTCCTCAAATTATTCATAACTTTAGAGATGGTCAAATAAAGAAGCTTAGCTTATTGATGCACTCAATACTGCTTTTGGCTTATATTTTTGACTTAGTATACGGCTGTGGTAGAAAAATGGAGTGGCAATATATAGCTGTTAGCTTGGTTGGTCTTTTCTGTCTTCTCATTCAGCACTTTCAAATAATTGTTAATTATCAATTTGAGGGCTTTGAAAAACGTTTTTTTGGAACTTTTACTGTCTTTGCCTATCTAATTATTTTCATGTCGGTATATTTAATTTTTGCTGAAAGCCTGTCTAAGAGTTTTTTAATCACCTTAGGAGGTATTTCTCAGCTGGGGTGGCTTACATACGCCATTCCTCAAATTGTCAAAAATTACAACCTAAAATCTGCAAAGGGTTTGAGTATCTTCTTCATTATTTTTGTCTCCTTAATTACTTTTTGTGACGTGATTTCTGCTTGGTCTTTGAATTGGGACTTACCGAATAAGATTGGCTCTCCAATTTCTTTGCTAATGAAATTGACTTTATTAACCCAGTTCTTTTTGTACTCAAACAAAGCATTACCTCGAAGTAAGAGACAAAATAAAGAATAAACTTACTCAGCTTGAAACAAATCCAGGAACCGCTTCTTCCTTCTTAATTGCTTTGATTTCAGCTTTTAGCTTGGGAACATTAAATCTACAAAACTTTAAAAAGCCTTCTTTTGTCTCTAAAAATCCTCCAGCAAACTTTTCTGCATTGGATCTAATAGTTGCCCTTCCCACATCATTTGTTATTAAGCCGAAAAGTAGTCCAATTAAAGCACCGAGATATTTACAAATATCCTTGAGATCTTTGTTACTTTGAACATGCAGCTTACCTGAAGCTATATCTTTAATAGCCATGCTTTCTGCTATTCTCCTTCCTAAATCATCCAAAAATAAAATTGGTAGTGTATAGGTCATAATTCCAAGTACTACATATGCAATATCATTTCTCAAGCTTGTGAAAAGATCCAGTTGTGAAAGCTTGTTTCTTCTTGCGTTAATTAATCTTGTTCCGTGGGAAATAGGTACTGTCATTAAGCTGCCTAGTAGAAAGATCATTGTGCTTAACTGAACCAAATCTAGATGATTTTTGACCCATTTAATACATCTCCAGAATATGCTTGATGACTGGTTACTATTACTAAAATTAAGTTTTTTACTAGGACCAATACTTAGTAGGTTTTGTATGTTTTGTGAACTAGCCCCATTTTTTTGGGAGAGAAAATGCTTTGCGTTTAAAGGTTGTATAGGTTGAATGAGCACAATATAGTCTCCCTACGCTGGAATTACCCAGTCCAGGTTCAAAGGGTTGCTATAAAAGCTCTCAGCCTCTTATTTGGGTAAGAAGCACCCCTGAATGTATTACTTGATTTGTGTGATTAATTATTAAATTTTAGAGTATTTTGAGAAAACAGAACTAACTAATTAGTATGAATTGATTTTTCAGAGGGCTTTGATAACCTAGTTTTCTTTGATTTTGCCTTTACTTAGTAAGAGTTTCTCACTAATCTTTATTCTTTTTAACCAAAGTATAAACTATTCAATTTATTGCATTAAAATGGTTTTATAATCTGCTCAAAATTTCAATTTTTGTACTTTCATATTTGTACAATGCAACGAGTTATTCTAAGAAACTTTTATGAACTTAGAGAAATTTGTTGCTATTTAACTAAGAAACAACCAACAAAGAGCATTATGATTATAATAATGTATATTGTAAAGAATCGAATATTGTGTAAACATATTTGATGATGAATGAGTTTGGTTTCCTCAATATATTAAAAACCCTTTGAGACGGAGAATTTTTTAAATGGCAAAGATGGAAGATGCGCTTTTATTCGAGGAGCAGCTGGATACTCTATTTATCGAAGAAGAGATTAAAAAAGAAGAAGAAAAGTCTTCTGAAGAAGGTCTTGAAGATATTGAAGCAATTGAAGAATCTCCTTTAACTGAAGACTCCGTCAAGCTATATCTTCGTGAAATTGGGCGTGTGGCTCTTTTGGATGCTCAGCAAGAAATTGAGTTAGCGAGAAAAATAAAAGAGGGAGATGAACACGCAAAGCGTCTCTTAGTGAGACACAATTTAAGACTAGTTGTCAGTATTGCCAAAAAGTACATTAATCGTGGTTTGCCATTCCTAGATTTAATACAAGAAGGTAATTTAGGTTTAATAAGAGCTGCCGAAAAGTTTGACCATACTAGAGGCTTTAAGTTTTCAACTTATGCAACTTGGTGGATTCGTCAAGGTATTACTCGTGCGTTATCGGATAAATCGAGAACAGTTCGTATTCCCGTTCATATGGTTGAAACCATTCAACGGGTTAAGAATGTTGCTAGACAAGCGGCAATGGAGTTGGGAAGAAGGCCTACTGTTCAAGAGTTAGCCGCTATTCTACAAATTAGCACCGATAAGCTAAGTGAAGTCATGGCTGCTATGAGGACACCAGTTTCTTTGCATTCTCCAATTGGAAGTGAAGACGAAGGAACTTTAGAAGAGTTTATATCGGATACTTTAAGAGCAAGCCCAGACCAAGAAGCTACCGATCGTTTGTTGAGAAAGGACCTTCTTAACTTTTTGGATCAAACCTTAACTCCAAAAGAGAAAGCGGTTGTTGTCTTGCGTTATGGTTTGGATGAAACTGGAGAGCCAAGGACTTTAGAAGAAGTTGGTGAGATTCTAGATATAACGAGAGAGCGTGTTAGACAGCTTGAAGCTAGAGCACTAAAGAAACTAAGAGAGACACGTCATCCAGAAATGTATGATTATTTGAAATAAGAAATAAGGTGTGTTTTTTGTATTTGATGGAGAATTATGGATACTTAGCAAGCTTTTAAATAAAAAAATAGCTAAAATTTGAATTTATATTTTACGTAAACTAGCATTAAATTACTAAATGGAAGCTGCTCAGTCTCAAAATATTTCAGAAAGCGCATTAAAGCAATTATTTAGCAAGCAAGGCAATTTAAATATACTTCAAAACTATAGAGGTGAAAGAAGAGTTAATAAACCAGTTCTTTCCGAAACAATTAAGTTTTTATTGGTTATTGGTTTTTGGATTGGTGCTGCTTTTGGAAGTGGAGTTGCTGCTGTTTTTGGTGCGATAACTGCTACATCTTTTATTGTTGAAACTTATAACTTGCCGAGTTGGATTGCCGAGTTTGCAGTAGTCACGTCTCCTTTAGCTGCGGTAATGCTTTTTGTTCCTGTTAACGCAAAGTTACTGGTTTTATTAGAAAGAAAACTGCTTTCACTTTTAACAACTAGACTTGGCCCGAATAGAGTAGGTCCTAATGGTTTATTGCAAACTCTCGCAGATGCTTTGAAACTATTATTCAAAGAAGATATTGTTCCAGACAAAGCCGATAAAGTGCTTTTTTTCTTGGCACCTGCGTTGTTTTTTACACCTAGTGTTATTGCGTTCTTACCAATAATGTCCGTTGCTGGTGATGGTATTGGACCTTTTGCGAAGATAGAATTTCCTACAAGTTTATTATTCATAATTGCTGTTTCCTCATTAGCTGTAATGGGTTTAATAATGGCTGGTTGGGCTAGTAACAATAAATACTCATTGATGGGAGGTTTAAGGAGCGCAGCTCAAGCTATCAGCTACGAAATACCTTTTGTTCTTTCATTGGTGGCTTTTGTAATTCTTTCCGGAAGCTTGAATTTAAAGGAAATTGCAGATTCACAAGCCGGAGGACTTCTGGATTGGAATATATTTGCAGCGGGTTCATTGTTAAATATAGAAAACTACAGCAACCTCTGGTCTATACCTCTCTTGGGGCTACTTATAGTTTTAGTTTTAGCTATAGCTTTCTTAATTTATTTTTGCTCGCTTGCGGAAGTGAATCGTATTCCTTTTGACTTACCTGAAGCTGAGTCTGAGCTTGTAAGTGGTTACAATACTGAATTTACAGGAATGAAGTTTGCGCTGTTTTTCTTAGCGGAATATACAAATTTATTCATTGTGAGTACAGTTTTAGCAATCTTATTCTTTGGAGGACCTTATATTGGGATACCTTTTATTGATGAAGCTATTAGAAAACCTCTTTTGGAAACTCCTTTAGGTAATTTAAGTTGGTTACCTGGCACTTTCATTTTGCTGAATAAATGCTATTTATTTATAGCACTGGCGATATGGATTCGTGCGACTCTTCCCAGATTTCGTTCAGATCAATTGATGGGATTGGCTTGGAAAGTTTTGATTCCAATTTCTTTAGTCGTTGTTTTGTTAGCAGCAGTGTGTAAAACTTTTTTGGTTATTTAATTTAGTTCCTGTTTTAAGCTTTATGGATTTGCATATAACCCATCTGTACCGAAAGCATATGTCTTTGTATGGAGATAGAGGAAATGTACAAGTCTTGGATTTTGCAGCAAGGCAGTTTGGTTTAAATTCTTTTGTACATGATTGTTCTGTTGGAGAGAGAATTCCTCAAAATACGAATATTATCCTTTTGGGTGGAGGCCAAGATAATGATCAAGAGCATATATTAAAAGATCTTTTGAGCAAAAGAAATGAGTTGATAGATCTAATATCAAACGGAGCAATATTTTTGGGTGTTTGTGGTGGTTATCAATTACTTGGCGAATATTACGAGTCTGCTGTGGGAAATTATTTAGAAGGTTTAAAGGTATTAAATCTTCATACAAAAAAGCCTAAGAGTTCAGAAAAAAGAATAATTGGTAATTTAATTGCTAAAAGTGAAAAGTTTGGAGTTCTTTGCGGATTCGAAAACCATGCGGGAAGGACCTATTTATCAGCGGATCTTAATCCTTTAGCTAAAGTCGTTCAAGGTGCTGGAAATAATGGAAGTGACAGGACAGAAGGAGTTTTTCAGTCTTTTGGAAAAGGCTTGATTATTGGTACCTACTTTCATAGTTTTCTTCAAAAAAACATAAAAGTTGCTGATCATCTCATTCATAAATCTTTAAATTTGAATAATAAAAGTATGGTAAGGGAATTTATTTTAGAAGATTTAAATCAAAGTAATTCACTAAAATTAAAATACTAAAGATGTTCATTAAAAGTACTTATTACACTAGATTGTTTGCTAAGTGATCTGTTTATCTCATCAATATCTTTAGTATCTTGTGTCAATTGATTAATATCTTCAGGGCTTACGCTTAGAGATCTACTCAGTAGTGGATTCAAAGAAATGTAATTAACTGATTCAATTTCCTCTTTTGGTACATGTGGGGAGTTATATGCATTTTCCATTGCAACATTTAGATAACCATTATTTCTTTGAAATAACGTAGAACAATATCTACTCTGAGCAAACTTAGAATTTCTTTCTATATCCCAACGTGATGTAAATCTAATGTTTGAATTTGCATTTTTTTTTGTGAATGTTTGAATAGCATAGAGTTCTGGTGTTCTAACAATACTCAATCCATATAAATTATATAGGCCTAAATGTTCGCCCAGGACTTCATTAGCTTTATTAAAATATTTCATTGAATTTACTATTTCTTCATTTGGCTCACCGCTTAAATAGTCATTATGTTTGAATTTTATTGAAGTAATATTGTTTTTTCTGCTATCAAACCAGCTGGAAATGGTTTTCGTTAAATAACTTATGTTCTCTTTATCTATACGTTCTGTTAATGTTTCGATTATTTGCCTTCCAAAAGGAAGTTTCATCAAAATTAGATAACTTTCAGAAACGAAATTTTTGTTTAGTAAGTATGTATCTACAAAACTAGCTCTTTTCGCTGTAATGCCTGTAAATATGGAAATTTTCTCGTTAGGATTTTGATGAAAATAAAAATTTGATAGGTGAGATTCATTTAGCTTTAAACCATTAAATTTATGACAAATGTTTTTTTCTGTGATTAATCTTATTAAATTATTTTGTTGTGTATTTAAGTGAATTAGCTCTGGAAAAACTCTTGAATATAAGATCTTATTAGCTGTAATAGTCATAAGTAAGAATGGGTTTAATATATATAAAAATCATATTTATGTTTATGTAGAACTCTGATTTTCTTAACTAAAATTCAAGGTGGTTTAAGCGATTTTAATTTTGAAATTTACCCTAATTAAAAGTTACTTGTCTTTTTTTGATTGGCTGGGTTCATCACTGTCTGGATCAGGTTCATTTAAATTAATCATTAACTTATTAACAGAACTCAACTGATCATTAAAAATATCAACGCATTCCTTTAGATCTTTATCTTGAAATTTATCCGCAAGACTAATTTCAGCCTTTGTATCTTCAAAACCAAAAGTTATTTCAGATATTCCATTGTCTTTTTCTTTATAAACTTTTTGGTTGAAGACTTTTAAAGAATAGTTTTCTTCATGATTTTCTGAGTTCTGAAGTTTGACGGATGTTAAGCCATAATTGACTTGTGAATTACATATATATTTATTTATCTCTTCTTCAGAATTAAAGTGGCTAAAATTAAAATAAGTATTATTTACAATTTCTAGATTTTCCAGGTACATAGTATCTTTTGTTGCAAAAGCAGTAATTAGAAGAGGGTTTTTAATTCCTAGCTCTTGAAAAAAGCTTGATTGCCCCAAATAACACAAGCGTAATAGCTGATATTGCATTATTTCAGCAAAACTTTCAATTTTATTTGATCCTGAATTTTTATTTGAGTTTTTTAGGAAAAGTAAAATTTCTTGTGGTGTTTTAGAATTTTGTACCAAATCTGCTAAAGGTAAATAAGGCATAAGTTTTTCTGCTATTTTTCCGAATTTTTTTATCGCTTTCAATTTAGGTGGTGTGCTCTTATTTACTGATTCTCCCTGTGCACCAAAAAACAAATATGAAACGTCTATCCCACCAAAAATTGTTTTGTATGAGAAGCTGGATAGAAAGTCATTTGTGCTAAAAGTTTGAGCATACTTGCTATCTTTACCACTTAATGCTCTGTCTTTTAGCATTCTCTTAAAAGCGTTGTTATCCCATACTTCTTTATTAATTTCTCTTAAAGGAGGTAATTTCCTTGAATATAACTCTCGAGGATTTACATATCCTGGAAATCGATTACGCAAATTCAAGAGCGAAATGCAACCATTTGATAGAGAGGGAGATTAGAAATGAAGATCTCAGAATGGCAATTTGAGTGATTAAAATATACCTCATTAGGAGTTAAG
>JAAUYI010081252.1_pt1 | contig 16663 bp, 18 predicted proteins | sample 7278041 | NCBI WGS metagenome assembly JAAUYI01 (sample SAMN14350216, study PRJNA611818) | marine sediment metagenome | isolation source: surface marine sediment (0.6m) | place: French Polynesia: Moorea | collected 2018-08
CCTTCACGTTGATTAGCTTTGAGTAAACCCAGACTTTCATAATATCGAATAGTACGTGGAGTTACGCCAGCTAATTTAGCAAGTTCACTAATTCGCATTTTTTCAACCATGCTATGAGTATAGCAAGATTTACGTTAACGTAAAAGTTAAATTTAATAGTTCGCCATTTTTGCTCAAACTGTATCCAAATCTAATTAATCTAATTACTAGATTCTAAAATTCTAGAGATAGTGGGAGGAGTTAAATATTTAGCAGGATCTTCAAACTCCCCATCAACTTTTAAACGAAAATCCAAATGCGCTCCCGTAGACCAACCAGAACTACCTACTCTAGCAATTTCCTGATTTTTCCAGACCTTCATGCCCTCTTGGACTGCGATCGAGCTATGCTTCAAATGACCATAAATACCAACCGCACCATTGCCGTGATCGATCTCGATCCAGTTACCTAGCTGTCCTCCACAAAAAAGGTTGCCAAAGTCATAACAGCCAGATACTACATTAGTGACAATACCATTTCCTACGGCGACCACTGGCGAGCCTAAAGGCGCACTATAATCAATTCCCTGATGAAACTGAAGTTGATGGCTGTAGGGTCTTCTGCGCCAGCCAAAAGGACTGGCAATTCGGTTGGTTTCTGGGGCGGGATTGGCGAATTTGGTATCATTAGGGATAAGAGTACTGTCAGCAGTAGGAAAAGAAACAATCAGACTGCTACGAGATAATTTGGGAAATTTAGGAGTAGTTTCTACGGATTTTGCTGCTAATTCTCGATCTGACTGGCTTAAATTTTGAGGACGAACATAGTCAGAGGATAATTTGGTAGATAGTAACTCCTGGTTGCCTTTTTGTTTAGTCTGTATTTCACGAGGTTGCTGCCAAGAGAAAATACATCCAGTAGTTTTCAATTGGCTTGGTAATAATTCTGGATTGTTGCTGCTATAGTACTGTTCCTGTGCCAACTCCATTTTGCATCCTTTAAACATCGAGCCAGATAACAGAATATTAGCCAAATTTTTTAACCAGAGTTGGGAATTAATTTCTGGATGATTGACAGTAACAGAAGAGTCACAAGAGGTCGATCGCGGAGTACAAGAGCGAGCTAAGTTATAACTGTTTGTCGATTGTTGGGAAAAAATGTCTTGTGTGTTGCTGGTTGCAGTGGCATCAGCAAGGGTAAGAGGTACGGTGGCGATCGCCAACAATCCTAGTAATATACTCCTCAACATCTCTCAATCTCTATTCTGTAGCCTTAAAGGTAACGTATTTCCTACATATATTCACATAATTTTTGGTTTTTATAAACTTTATTTTGAATAGCCATCGAGAGATAATACAGAAATACCATCTCAAACAAAATACCGATGACTAATTATTCTCAAATCTTTTCTCGACCGCAATTTAATAAAATTGCCTTAATATCGGCTGGTCTGAGTATATCAGTCTTGTTTGCTGGTTGTGGCTCGCAACAATCGGCGCAATACGAAGCTACGGCTAAAACTACTATTACTTGGCAAGTACCCTACTATGAAACAGACATAACTAATGATAAACAACCACGATACGAAAAGTTTGAGTCGGTTTCATTAGTTAACGTCAATGGAGAAAAGCCAGAGGGAGCTGTCTTCCAAGACGACAAAGGAATTTGGTGGCCCAAAGTCCCTCCCAAACCCACGATCGACCAGATCGAAGCGGGAAAGAAAAAGAACTATGAAAAAATTGGTAAACCCGATCTACTACGGCAAGTTGAGTATCGCGTTAAATACAATCAAGATGGCGAAAGAATTAATTTACCCACCAACTATTCTGTATACCGACAGGTAGTTAAATCCTATCCCGATACTCCCCTTAGTTTTACTATGGGAGTAAACAATGGCTCAGTGACTAAAGCTACTCCCATCACTAATTAAATCTTAAATATTAAATGAAATGACCACTTCTCCCGAATCAATTACCACAGACGAAATGAAATATGGGGAAAGAGCGATCGCCGAAGGAGAATTAGTAACTTTTCCCAACCCCCGTATTGGTCGCAAGTACGACATAAATATTACTTTGCCCGAATTTACCTGCAAATGTCCCTTTTCTGGCTATCCCGATTTTGCCACTATTTATATTACCTATTCTCCAGACCGACAAGTAGTCGAGCTAAAAGCTCTCAAGCTGTATATCAATAGCTATCGCGATCGCTATATTCCTCACGAAGAAGTAGTAAATCAGATTTTAGACGATTTTGTTGCTGCTTGTGACCCCTTAGAAGTCACCGTTAAGGGAGATTTTACCCCCAGAGGTAATGTCCATACCACAATCGAGGTATATCATCAGCAAGGCGACAAGCATTGATAATCTGATAATCGATTACAATAGCGAAAGTAAAGATTTGTTAAGGAGATCGAACAAAATGAAAAGCGAAATCGAACCCAGCGTAACTCCAAATCTAGAAGAGCCTAAATTTGGTTTTAATTCTTACTCCGAACGTTTAAATGCTCGTGCAGCTATGATTGGTTTTGCTGCTATTTTGATTATTGAATACTTTACAGGCAAAGGTTTACTTGCCTGGTTGGGTTTGCAGTAAGGACAATTATATTTACACCTGTAGTAACAACAAACAAAGGGATGAGGAGCTAACTAATCTCATCCCTAAATCAGAATTAATTGAATAAAATAAATGAGTGGATTCGCTATTCCCAGTAACTCTCCAGACTCTAGCCAAGTCTTAATTTCTCCTCATTGGCTACCATGCTCTTCAGAAACAATGAGAGAATCTCCTCCGCTTCAGTTAGGAGTCATGGCTTCGGGTAGCGGAACTAATTTTGAAGCGATCGCTTGGGCGATCGCCAAGGAACAACTCAATGCCGAAATTAAGGTTTTAATTTACAATAATCCCCAGGCTAAGGTAAAAGAACGAGCTAAAAAATATAGTATTCCTTCGGTACTAATCGACCACCGCAAATACCAACGGCGAGAAGATCTAGATCGAGAAATTATTACAGTTTTGCAGTCTCACGGCGTAGACTGGGTAATTATGGCAGGATGGATGCGGATTATTACTCAGGTGTTGTTAGACGAATATCCCAATCGAGTGGTCAATATTCATCCCAGTCTTTTGCCTAGTTTCAAAGGCATTAGAGCGATCGAGCAGGCATTAGCTGCCAAGGTAAAAATTACAGGCTGTACCGTTCACTTAGTTAGCCTGGAAGTAGATAGCGGTACGATTATTATGCAGGCAGCGGTGCCGATTTTACCAAACGATACCTTAGAAACGCTGCACCAACGAATCCAAATACAAGAGCATCAGATCTTACCTAGAGCGATCGCTCATCTTGCTGCTGGCGAGGGCGATTTTTAAGATAAGGTGGTTGATTTTGCTTGAGATCTAAATTTGGCTGAGAATAACCACTGACCGATTTCGGGATGATAATAGCGGGTCGATCGACTGCTACTGCTAACATAACTTGACGAGAAGTAGGATTGAGTGCATCTACTTCAGCAATTCGAGGAGAAAAACCGACTCCTGGAATCATCCCCGATATACCAGCCACAACGGAAGCAGCGATCGCCGCCCCCCCCCAAACCAATTTACGTCGCCAATTACGACGACGATCTAGCGATTGAAATACCTCAGCAGTAATTTCAGTTACACATTTTTCGCTTGGTGGTGCTACTGAATGTTTAATTTGACCCTGCAAAGCTAACAATTGCATGTAAAGTTGTTTAAACTCAGGGTCACAATCGAGCCAGGTTTGTACCTGTTTTGTTTCTAAAGGAGATAATTCTCCATCAATGTAGGCACTGAGTAATTCAAAACGTAGAGATCTTGAATCTGCTTCTGAGTTTTGGGGTTTAGCTGCCGAATCAGGCTCTAACCCGTCAAATTTAGATGTCATTCTGGCATCACCACTGTGTTTAAAAATAAATTGTTAATAAATATAACTACTTATCAATTTACTCCTCATCGAGATAGTTTTGCAAGACAGACTGAAGTTTTAGTCTAGCTCTAGCAATTCTAGATTTAACAGTTCCTAGAGAGACTCCTGTAATCTCAGCAATTTCTTCGTAGGCAAGTCCTTCGATCTCTCTGAGGACAATAGTTGTCCGAAAAGTTTCAGGTAATTGGGCGATCGCAATTTGTAGCTGCTCGTAAAATTCTCTAGTAGCCAAATCATCACTGGGACTGGGAGCATCATCGGGTAATTCCCAACTCATTTCCCCATCATCGACATGACGGGGAGCATCCAAAGACAGGGGCTGATTGACGCGCTTTCGTTTGCGTAGCTCATCGTAAAAAAGATTGGTTGCAATTCGACTCAGCCAACCGCGAAATTTGGCAGGATCTTGAAGGCGATGAATATTGCGATAAACTCTAATCCATACTTCCTGAGCCAAATCTGCCCTTTCTTGCCAATCTGGAGCTAAATGATAAAAGAGACGATTTAGATGAGATTGATATCTCCGTAGTAATTCAGCAAAAGCAGCCCGATCGGGTTGGGCATCTGCTTGACAGTAAACAATAAGATCGTAGTTAGAGAGTTTTTCAGGAGACACTAAGTTTTGGGTTTCGCTTACCTCAGTCTTAGACCAAGATACAGGAAGAGATAGACTCATGAACTTAATTTAACCTCAGTATAGGACTTTAAAGCACATCTACTCAGACTTGAAATAAAGTATAAAAGTTCCCCCACGGCTACATTCGCCGTTTTAACGTTCGTAATGAGGCGCGTAATCGCGAAGTAAACTACTGAGTTGACTTGCCATATTAGAATCACTTTTATTAGTAAGAGCTTGTCTTTCGGGGAAGAATTCTGGTCGATCTAGATAACGGGCGATCGCTTCTGCGACTTGTTTCTGAATCAAATCCTGTAGTTCTTCTCTCGCTCGTTGGCGTTGATAATTTGCTCCTTCCTCGGTAGTAGCATACAAAGGTGGCAGACGATTGAGAGCATAGGCTGCAATATCTCCCACATCCAAAGATGTATCGCTAGTTTGCTCGATCTCGGCAACGCGGGTAATCGCTTCGCTCAAGACCAATTCTTCCATAACGTTGATAAATTGTTTGCGAGGAACGGCAACTACTTCTCCCGTTAATAACGCGCCCATCAGCTTGTCCAAAGCCATGTATTCTTCTACCGAAAGTTCGGCAGCAGTATCGCAAATCCTCCCCACTTCAGCTTCCATACTAGGGGTGAGATAGCCATCTTGTAAGGCTTGTTCGACGATCGAATTGATTCCCATAGATTCAGATAACAATAAAAGATTTTCTCAAATAGGCTTCCCGAACTATCTTAATCGCTATTATCTAGAATCGAAAAGACAGCGATTTTAAATTAAATCTGGCATAAATCTGGCAGCAAATTAGCTAATCGATCTCGCCAAATCGCCAAGGCACTGGATCTACTGCTACTTGATTGACATATAAACCCCAATGTAGATGAGGCCCCGTTGAAGCCCCCGTCGAACCAATAGTACCAATTTGTTGACCGGCTTTGACTATCGCGCCCTCCGCAACGTTGATATCTTGTAAGTGCATAAAAATACTCAACACCCCTTGTCCGTGATCGATACCAACAATGTTGCCATGAACGTGAAAACCCTCGCTTTCTTTTCCGACCAAACGAACTTTTCCCGCTGCGGGAGCAACTACTGGTGAACCATAACCGCCAGCATAATCTACTCCTTTATGGTAGTAGTCATTGGCAAATACGCCATTATAATAACGGCGCACCCCAAAACCCGTGGAAACGCGAGCAACATTGGGACGCAAAAAGGTTCCTTGCCAAAATTTTTGCGGAGTAACTAATTCTTTAAATTCTCGGACTCGGTTTAATTCTAATTGGGTTGCAGGACGAGAAGCTTTGCCACTCAGCCAAATACGCTGTACGGGAAATTGCCGATTTTTTAACCAAACTCCGATATTGCTGGTACGATCTTCTCCTCGGACGCGAACGGTCATTTTTCCCGAAGTATTCAAGGGAGAAGTCGGAATAAAGGCTCTATACTGACCATTACTCTCAAAAACAGGGTAATCAATTTGGTCTACGCTAACTTGGGGGGGAAGATCGGGATTGTCTTTAGTGACAAGAACAGAGAGAGTATCTCCCAGTTGAGGAGTTTGAGGCGAAATTTTAACTTCTAAAGCTTTGACAGGAACGGCAAAGGCTAACAGGATTGCCGTGGTAATTCCCGTTAAGATTGGCGTAGAGTGATAACCCTGTCCTAAAGGATACACCTTCGGACATTGTACCCTTGTGGTATAACGGCATGACTTCTTGACTCGCATATTGTTGAAGATGAGGTTTACCAGATAAACATAATATTCCAAAGTGTATTCTAGCTTTTTGCTAATTGTACTAATTGTTGCAATTTATGATTGGATGTAGCGGTAAGAGTGCAAGTTTTTTGTAGGATATTGATATATGGGAAATTTTTTAGTCTAGGCAGTCTGGTCAATTACACCTTAGTAAATAGATTAGTTCGATCGGGATGTTGGTGTGATTTGAGCTATTCTTGCTTGGACTACAGTAGTCACTTGTTACTTTATCTTTTGAGGTTAGCAAGGGTACTTTAACCAATGTTTGAATGGTTCTTACAAAAAACTTTTATAGATGAGTATTTCTGATTCTGTGGTACAACAACTTCTTCTGGAAATCTGTGAGAGTTGGCGACCACAAATGTACTTTAAATCTTCTCTGACTGCTCTATCTCACGCCATGGAAGATCTGGTATTAAACGATGCTGATAATCCCCTGGTGATTGCTAGTTTTCAACGGGAGCGTTTTTATCGTCAGGAAGCTCATCGCTATAAGCGAATTGCTCGTAAATCTTCTCAAGTATATGTTTTGGCTGCTCCTGAAACTGATTTTTGTAATAGTTCGACCGATTACGAAACGATCGCTTTTGAACCTACTGACGCTCTAGCTCAAGAATGGCATTTAGTAATTGTGGGCGAACGTTACTCAAGCTGTCTAATTTGCCGTGAAAAAACTCTTCCTCCCGTAGAAAATCGTCATGGAGTGACGACCATCGATCCTCACCGTCGCTTTGAAGGTATCTGGACTTTCAATCGCCAGGTAACCCTCCAAGCAGCTAAAATTATGCTCGCTCGCATTGCTGTCTATCGACCAGAATTAACCTCTAAGATCGAGCAAGCTCGTCAACTGTATCTGTCACGACCAAAAACAATAGAGTCAGACATTCCTCTCGATTCTCCCTTAACCAATCCCGACCCCTTCGTACAAAGACTAGTTACATATCTTCAAGCTGGTCAATATAAATTATTAAAAGCCAATAAATCTTTAGCTGCCAAACAACAAAAAGAACAACTACTCAATTCTGTCACCGATGCGGTAAGGCGATCGCTGAATATCAAACAAATTCTTCAGGTAGCGGTGCAGAAACTAGGTGAAGGGCTAAAAGTCTGTCGGTGTATTATCTATCGTTGTAATGAAAAAGATGCCACGGCTAGAGTAGATCGAGAGTTTACCAGTCCAGGAATTAGATCGCTTATGGGTCATCAATGGCAACTAGCTAATAATCCTCTATTTGAAGAGGCAATTGCCACCACCGAAACCATCAGTGTGGATAATACTTCAGAAGACGAACGTTTGAATAAACTTGCCTGGGAAAAAGGCACGGGGGAATTTTTTCAAGATTTAATTCAAAATTACTCGATTTCTTCTTGGCTCTTAGTACCGATCTTCTATCAGGGTAAACTCTTGGGAGTAGTAGAATTACATCACTGCGAAGCAACACCTATTGCCTGGAAAGCAGATGATATTGCCCTAGTAGATGCGATCGCTACCCAGGTAGGGGTAGCCTTAATTCAGGCAGAAGCCTATGCGGATTTGGAAGATCTTAACGAACAGTTAGAAGCATTAGACCGCACTCGCTCCAATTTAGTAGCTATTGTCGGTCACGAACTACGTACTCCCCTCTCTACCATCCAGGTATGTCTGGAAAGTTTAGCTAGCGAACCCGATATGTCTCCAGAATTGAGTCATGTAATGTTAGATACTGCCCTCAGCGATGCAGAAAGAATGCGAAATTTGGTACAAGATTTTTTAACTCTTTCTCGCCTAGAAGGTGGGGGGGTAGAGTGGAATTTGGAAACTCTTTCTATTGGCGAGTGTGTAGATTTGGCTATCAGTAATGTCAAAGCCCGCAACGATAGTTTAGAACTACCCCAAATTAAAAATCTAACTACCCCAGAAAATTTACCCCTGGTGCAAATAGATGGAGAGTGGCTGGTAGAGGTACTAGCAAAACTATTAGATAATGCCTGTAAATTTACCCAACCAGATGGCGAAATTACGGTCGCGGTCAATACCAATGGAGGTAACATTATCGAGGTAACAGTTTCCGATACGGGAAGAGGAATTGAAACTGGCAGTTTAGAAACTGTATTCGATCGCTTTTATCAAGAAGAGGGAGCATTAAGACGCAGTGCGGGAGGGACTGGTTTGGGATTGGCAATCTGTCGCCAAATTGTCAAAAATTGGGGCGGAGAAATCTGGGCAGAATCACCAGGAAAAGACCTAGGTAGCCAATTTCATTTTACTATTCCCATCAAAGCTTCCGATCGGCAGACTCAACAAACCAAACCTAAAGCTACCAAACCAGCGACCAAGTCCAAAAAAACTCGAAAAAAATAGTCATAGCTAAAAAAACTGTTACAGTTTTTGACATACTCACAATATTACGATGAACTCAATGATAGGATGCCGTAAATACCTTTAATTGAGGATTTTTATAAACATGGCAGAAGAAATCAAGCTTTCTGGAACAACGCCTAAATTTGGTGGCAGTACTGGGGGACTCTTAACCAAAGCAGAGGTAGAAGAAAAGTACGCTATTACTTGGACCAGTAGCAAAGAACAAGTGTTTGAAATGCCCACTGGTGGCGCAGCGATTATGAATGCAGGTGAAAACCTACTTTATTTAGCTCGCAAAGAACAGTGTTTGGCGTTAGGCGCACAGTTACGAAGTAATTTTAAGCCTAGAATTCAAGACTACAAAATCTATCGCATTTTCCCCAGTGGTGAAACTCAATATCTGCATCCCGCAGATGGCGTATTCCCCGAAAAAGTAAATGAGGGTCGCGAATACAACGGCAAAATAGACCGCAGTATTGGCAAAAATCCGCAACCATCTACGATTAAATTCTCTGGGAAAGCACCTTACGAAGTCTAACTACAAACGGATAAAATTAGGAAGGATGAAGGGTGAATTGTGTTTCTAACTTCTCCTTCTTTTTTTTGGACGCTGTTAATTAGAATAGCAAAATCGTCGGTTATATTGTTCGCAGCTATTAGCTATTAGCTATTAGCTATCAGCTTTTAGCCTTTCTCAAAGAACTAAAAAATAAATTTGCTTAATCATCCTTTTTTCCTTGCTTCTTGCTCCTTTCTTCTTTTGATAACATGATCTTTCCTGATTTCACCCAATTTAGCCAACTGGCCCAACAAGGTAATTTTGTTCCCGTATATCAAGAGTTAGTTGCCGATTTGGAAACTCCTGTATCTGCTTGGTACAAGGTTTGTGCGGGTCAACCCTATAGTTTTCTTTTGGAGTCGGTAGAAGGAGAAGAAAAATTAGGTCGCTACAGTTTTTTAGGGTGCGATCCGATGTGGGTATTAGAAGCGAGAGGAGATAAGACCACCCAAACTCACCGCGATGGCTCAGTTACCGAATATCAGGGCAATCCTTTTGAAATTTGTAATCAATGTTTAGCAACAATTCAACCCGTTAAGTTACCCGAATTACCTCCTGGTATCGGTGGTTTGTTTGGCGTTTGGGGGTATGAGCTAATCCGTTGGATCGAACCCAAAGTCCCGATTAATCGGCTTCAACAAGATGATCTACCCGATGGGGTTTGGATGCAGATAGATAACTTGATTATCTTTGACCAAATTAAAAGAAAAATCTGGGCAATTTCTTATGCAGACTTGCGCGATTATCCTACGGGGACGCTTGGCGATCGCCGAATTGCTTTAGAACAAGCCTACCAAGAAGCTAGCGATCGCGTTAATAAGTTAATGCTCAAGCTACAGTTACCCCTACCGATAGAAGCTAAGTCCTTAGAATGGAAATCTCAAAGAAGCAATTCTGCCCAAAATTCAGGACTAGTGTACTGTAGCAATACCGAAAAACAACTCTTCTGCCAGAATGTCGAAAAAGCCAAAGACTATATCCGTGGGGGAGATATCTTTCAGGTAGTCCTTTCCCAAAAGCTGTCCACCGTCTACAAAGGTCATCCCTTCAATCTATATCGTTCTCTGAGGCTAATTAATCCCTCTCCCTACATGAGTTACTACCAATTTGGGGACTGGCAATTGATTGGTTCCTCTCCAGAAGTGATGGTCAAAGCGGATGTCAAAAACAACGGCAAAATAGAAGCTACCCTCAGACCGATCGCTGGAACTCGCCCCCGTGGTAAAACTAAAGCGGAGGATGATGCTTATGCCCAAGATTTGTTGGCAGATCCCAAAGAAGTTGCCGAACACATCATGCTAGTAGATCTAGGACGCAACGATCTCGGTCGTGTCTGTGTTAAAGGTAGCGTGACTGTAGATCGATTGATGGTAATTGAACGCTACTCCCACGTCATGCATATTGTTAGTAATATTATCGGCGAGTTAGAATCTGATAAAACTGCCTGGGATCTACTCAAAGCTTGTTTTCCTGCGGGGACGGTTAGCGGTGCGCCTAAAATTCGGGCGATGGAAATTATCAACGAACTCGAACCAGAAAGACGGGGCCCTTATTCTGGGGTATATGGTTACTACGATTTTGAAGGACAGCTCAATAGTGCTATTACTATTCGGACGATGATCGTTCAACCCTACAGAGAGAACCAACATATGGTTTCGGTACAGGCTGGTGCGGGACTGGTTGCAGATTCTCTTCCCGAATCTGAATATCAAGAAACTCTTAACAAAGCTAAAGGATTATTAGAAGCGATTAAAAGCGTCAATTAGCTCCTAAAAAATCAAGAAATATGATTGTATTTAGAGATTGTTTTCAACTATGTCAATTCGAGCCTGATTTTTGGGTAGACTAAGGCTGGATAAACTGTTGCAGTTGAATAGCGATCGCTATTTTTTCTGGTTTCAGCCTGTTTGTTTCCATGTTTATCTTTAATCGTTAGAATAAAATAGTTACGAATTACTATATTGTTAACAACAAAGTAGTTTGTAGCCCTAGGTCAAGATTTTTTGGGAAGAACAAGAGACAATACTGTTGAGGTCGTAATTAAGTAACACAGGTCGATGACTGAACTAACTCGTGATTTATCACTAGCTCAAGCTCGCTCTTTGATTGATAGCTATGCTTTCGATCTGGAGGGTGGCAATGCCGAACATCTGATCGAGTATTGGTTAGATTTGTATCATGCTAGTTGGATTAGACTGGCAACTATCGAAGCTCTTTATCTGGGACGCTATAAAGCTATTTCTATCGAACATATTCTCAATGTTTGGCTGCGTCTGGGTACTCCCAATACTCACTTTACTTATGAATTTGAGCGACTGATCTGTCGCAGATTACCAAAGCATCTGAGTAATTTGTCTAGTTTGTCCTCTATTCCTGACAACCTCAAAGAGACTAATATCGAACCAACTAATTATCAACCTAAATCGACAGTTCGGGTAGACCATACTAGAAAACCATCAGAGCAACCAACTATTGCTACTACCGAAATCAATACCCCCAATCCTCAACAAGTTTTTAGCGATCGCCAAAAGCCATCACCAACTAACATCTCCATAATTTCTGCTTTGGGATTTTCTTCTCAAGCTGATTGGTCAGAATTTACAAGAGGAGATAAAGTGATTCATCAGTTTATTCCTTTACCCGATGTATCTTCTTTCTTTAACAAGCTCAAAACATTTGGCGAGCAAAAGTTAGAAGGTTAGCAATTTATATTACAATATGTAAAGTAAAGTTGCTTTTCGGGAATTAGAAATTTAATGCGCGTAGCAATTGTTGGTGCAGGTTTAGCAGGCATGGCAACAGCTATTGATTTAGTTGATGCAGGTGCTGAAGTAGAAATCTTTGAATCTCGTCCTTTTGTGGGTGGGAAAGTCGGTAGTTGGGTAGACAAAGACGGCAATCACATAGAAATGGGTTTGCACGTTTTCTTTGGCTGTTACTACAATTTGTTTGCCTTGATGAAAAAAGTAGGGGCAATAGACAATCTTCGTCTTAAGGAACATACTCATACCTTTATCAATAAAGGCGGTAGAGTCGGTGAGTTAGATTTTCGTTTTTTGACAGGCGCGCCTTTTAACGGTTTAAAAGCTTTTTTTACTACTTCACAGCTATCGGCAGTTGACAAAGCTGCTAATTCTTTGGCGTTAGGAACGAGTCCGATTGTCCGAGCTTTAGTTGACCCCAAAGGAGCAATGAAGACGATTCGGGATCTAGATTCTGTCAGCTTTGCCGACTGGTTTCGCAGTCATGGCGGTAACAATGGCAGCCTCAGAAAAATGTGGGACCCGATCGCTTATGCTTTGGGTTTTATCGACACCGAGAATATTTCTGCTCGCTGTATGTTAACCATTTTTCAGTTTTTCGCTACTAAAACTGAAGCTTCGGTTTTGCGGATGTTAGAGGGTTCTCCTAATGAATATCTGCACAAACCCATTGTTAACTATCTAAAGGAGCGGGGTGTAAAAATTCATACTCGTCGCCAAGCAAGAGAAATTTTATTTGCTGAGTCTCAAGAAAAGACCAAAGTTACAGGGATTGTGGTGGCAAATGGAGAAAAGCTAGAAACTATTACTGCCGACGCTTATGTCTGTGCTTGCGATGTCCCTGGGATCAAGAAAATTATTCCTCAACCTTGGCGTAAGTGGTCGGAATTTGACAATATCTATAGATTAGATGCCGTACCTGTAGCTACAGTACAATTGCGCTTTGATGGGTGGGTAACTGAATTACAAGATGAGGAACAGCGCGAACAATTAGAGAAGGCAGTCGGTATCGATAACTTACTTTATACTCCAGATGCAGATTTTTCTTGTTTTGCCGATTTAGCCTTGGCTAGTCCTGGAGACTACTATAAACCAGGAGAAGGTTCGCTACTTCAGTTAGTATTAACCCCAGGAGATCCTTTCATTAAAGAAAAGAACGAAGTAATAGCCCATCATGTTTTAGAACAGGTACATCAACTATTTCCTTCTTCTAGGAAGCTTAATATGACTTGGTATAGTGTAGTCAAACTCGCTCAATCACTCTATCGCGAAGCACCAGGTATGGATCCTTACCGTCCAGCACAGCAAACACCTGTGGCTAACTTTTTCTTGGCGGGTAGCTATACTCAACAAGATTATATTGATAGTATGGAAGGAGCAACTTTATCTGGTAAACAAGCTGCCAAGGCAATTTTGGAAAATGCAGAGCAGTTGAAAGACCCGATTGCGGTTTAGTTAATCTCGATCGCCATTAGATAAAGGGCAAAACTCAAAGCGCGATCGCTTATTGCTCGATCTGAAAAATATAGCTAGTTAAATTTATTTACCACGACCGATTACTGGCGATCGCTTTAAACAGCGTAATATTGCTTAATATATTAATACAGACAATATATAATTATAAAATTCAGTAAACTAGATCTTTTTTATCTTGCGAGCGAGTAATGACAGACTGGCTAGAACATACCGTACAAATAGAAGTTCCCGTACCGATAGAATTGGTGTGGAGTCTCTGGTCAGATCTAGAGCAGATGACCACTTGGATGAAGTGGATCGAGTCGGTCAAAATTTTAGAAGATAATCCAGAACTGTCTCGCTGGAAGCTAGCTAGTGGTGGGTTTAACTTTACTTGGTTATCTCGTATTGTTCGGGTTGTTCCGCAACAGATAATTGAATGGCAGTCGGTAGATGGTTTACCCAATAAAGGAGCAATTCGCTTTTACGATCGCAAAGACAGCAGTATAGTCAAAATGTCTTTTGCCTATGCCGTACCAGGGTTAATTGGTAAGCTGTTGGATAATCTAATTGGCGACATTGTAGAATCTACTGTCAGGGCCGACCTAGAACGTTTTAGGGAATACGCTCTCAAAGTCCAAGCTGAATCCAAAGCTAAATAAAATCGGGCAAAATTTTGACTAGTTTCAATATTTTCAAATATTTTTATTTTGGTAATCAGAACATCCAATAGCTTGCTCTGTATTGGCAAGATGAGGATTGACGGTGCATTTGAGACGATAATCTCCAGTAAAAAAACGGCACTTGGTACAGGGTATTTGATGCATTTTTTTAGCTCTGGCGATTGCATCCGCAGCAAAGCTAGCCAAACTCCAGCCAAAAAGCCCTAGTATAGAACAAGCACCAACAAAACGTAGTTGGAGAACAACTGCTTTAAATGGACTGACAAAATGGACAGCTAATTGAAACACAGCTAATTGACGATTTTTAATTTAGTTAGTTGATAAGTATTTATTATGACATGTATTATATTAACTCAATCAATCTAACTCCCAGCTGCGATCGCTTAAAGACGACTTTTAATAATTTGAAATATTTGCATAATTTGTTGTTTATCAAAAGTCTTTAACAGAGCTAACGCTGCTCCTTGCGGATCTGTAGGTATAGTTACTGTAGAAGCAGTCGCAGTTACCCCAGATGTTCCTCCAGCAGTAGCAGCTAACTGCTGTAAATTTTTGCTAGGAACCAGCTTGTCTAATTGACCAGAATCTAAATAATCTCCAGCTTGTTTGATTTCTTTAATAACTACTTGAGCAATAGTGTTGTAGGGATATTTTTTATTGGTAATTGCTTTTTGAGTAGTAGCGACTAAAGCTTGCCAATTTGCTTCATCGGGAGCAATTTCCGCTAGTTTGTTACAAGCAAGATGCAATTTTTGACGGCTTTCTGGGCTATCGGGCTGCTTGAATAATTGCAGCATTTGTTTGAGGGATGCGGTCACTCGCTGGCTAGCACTAGCATTTTCTGAGGAACTACCCGATAGTAGCTGCTGAAGATATTTATCTAAAATTGCAAAATTGGATTCTGCCTGAGCTAGAATCTCTACAGCATCGCTATCGCTAAAATCGGCAGAATTTTCTAAACGTTCGATCAGATCCTGAAGATGATCGTATCCATTGAGAAATAGTGTCTCTAGTTTTTGATCGACATCAACTGGATTATCTTTCAAAATCTTAAAAGAATCTTCTAGGCGATGTGCAGTTTTCTGAATGCTGGTGTAGCCCAACATTGCTGCGCCACCTTTGACTGAATGAGCAGCCCGAAACATTTCGTTAACGGTTTCTGCATCGCGGACAGATGTAGCTAGCTGTAAAATTCCTTGCTCCAGGGTTTGAAGATGTTCTTTTGCTTCTTCAATAAAATATCCCAGAATTCTTTGCTGATTAGCTGTGTCCAAAGCCTATGTCCCCCGTTTCCTCTAACTTTGCAAAAAGTGTATCTATAAAGCAATATATAAACACAAGTTTATCCCAGACTACTTAAATTGGGTAGTTGGTTTTTAATATTTAATGAATCACAATTACGATTTAACCAAAAAGCTTTGATTCCCGCATTTTTTGCTCCCTGATAATCTTCAACTTTATTGTCTCCAATATGCCATGCTTGTTCGGCAGCAAAACCATGTTTTCTTAAGGCAATCTTAAATATATTTTGGTCTGGTTTGGCAAATCCTGCAACTGAAGAGATGGTAATACTGGTGAAAAATTGTTCTAAATCAAGAGCTTTTAAAATCTGATGCAAGCGAGTATCAAAATTAGAAATCACTCCTAACTCAATTCCTTGTTGTTGCCATTTCTTTAAGCAGGGAATAACATCAGGGAAGATATACCAAGGTTCTTTAGTAGAAAAATACAGATAAATCTCGCTAAAAAAATCAGTGAAATTACTGAATTTGTTCAGTAATTTTGCTTGCTCAAAAGTTATTTGAACTACATTTTTCCACCAGAGAAATTCTCGTTCGGGAATCGTCTCTAATTCCTTGGTTGGAAATGCCAAGGGCGAAGAAGCTTGATAACTTTTAAGAAAAGCTCGATTGAGAGTCTCAGAATCTATTTCTACACCATATTTAAAAGCAAACTGCTGATATATTTTGCCGACACTGTTTTTAAGATCGAATAGAGTTCCCATCGCATCGAGAAAGATAACTTTGGGTACAGTGCTAGTTGGTAGTTGAAGTGACATTTTCGATTTAGTTGTTTTTAATCAATAGGATGAATTGAGATTTACCTGTACTTTTTGCCGAACTGTTTGAGTGAGATTTTGGATTAACTCTTGGCGATCGCATTTGCTAACTGGTAAATATTCTCCTAGATTAATTGGCGTATCAATTTTGATCTTCACCTGTCTTAGCCCTTTGGGTTTGGGTCGATCTATTTGGAAGACTTCCCGTTCTAATCTGTCTAAAGTAGCAAAAAATCTTTCTGGAGTCGGTTCATCAGCAACGTAACCATCGTAAATCGCATCAAAATTGAGGAGGCGAACGGTAGTTAGCTTGAGATGCTGATAATCTATAGTTTTTTCTCCTGTTTCACCAGGTGATTTCTCTAGTTCGGTTAACATTGACTGAATTTTATAAATTCGTTCGCGATTGGGAAGTTGAGTTGCAGGACTAATATCTAGCTTTCGTTCGCAATAATTTAATAGATGTTCTTTAAGAGCGATAATTCTTTGATTCCAGTC
>JAAUYI010084262.1_pt1 | contig 16660 bp, 17 predicted proteins | sample 7278041 | NCBI WGS metagenome assembly JAAUYI01 (sample SAMN14350216, study PRJNA611818) | marine sediment metagenome | isolation source: surface marine sediment (0.6m) | place: French Polynesia: Moorea | collected 2018-08
AAGTCGTAGATTAGAGTAAAGTAAACAAGTGTAAAGAAGTATCTCTTACTCTTTAAAAAGATTTTGTTCACTTTTAGTGTTGATACATTTATAAAAAAACTCATGCGGTACTGTTTTTGGCAAAGAATTCTGACATCGGTTGCAGTATTTTTTTTGGTTGCTTCAATGTGGGTAATGCATACTCCCCCTAGTTACGCTTATGACAATCCAGAATTACTACCAGATGAACCTACACCAGTTGTTGACTTAGCCAAATCTCTCACCGATTTACAAGAAAGCAAGTTAGTCCAAGAACTAGAACAATTTGAAACTGAAACGGGTTGGAAACTCAGAGTTTTGACCCAATATGATCGCACCCCAGGTCGAGCTGTAATTAATTTCTGGGGTTTAGATGATAAAAGTATTTTATTGGTTGCCGATTCTCGCGGGGGTAATATTCTTAGTTTTAGTGTTGGTGATGCAGTGTATCAACTACTACCCCGCACCTTCTGGATTGAATTACAAACCCGCTTTGGTAACTTGTATTTTGTCAGAGAACGGGGTGAAGATGAGGCTATTTTAGAGGCGATTGGCACAGTTGAAAGCTGCTTAAAACAGGGAGGTTGTAATGTAGTTCCTGGACTGCCCAGAGAACAGTGGATTTTAACTCTAATTAGCTCTGTAATTGGCGGTGTGATTTGTGGTTTTGCGGCTCAACCCCGTCGAGAAGACCAAGTTATTGCTTGGCAGTGGGCTTTAATTTTCTCGCCTTTATGGGGTATTCTATTTGTCGCTTTCGGCATTGGACCAGTAGTAACTCGAACTTCTGAATGGTTACCTTTAGTCCGCAACATATCTGGTTTTTTAGTTGGAGTTTTAGTCGCCTATTTATCTCCTATTCTCAATACCCCTTCAGCTTCTAATAATTAACCTGAGTTCGGTGTTAGGAGTTCGGTGTTAGGAGTTAAAAATAACACTCTATCCTTGTAGAGACGTAAAATTTTACGTCTCTACATTGTTTTACATCAGATGTCTATAATCTCTGGTCAGTAATTATTTGTAGTGGATATGATAAACAGGTATGAATGGTAACATTCATATGTACCTCACATCCGGTTGAGGTAAAAAATCTCAAATCTAAAAATGGTCTGATAGGCGATGAAATGGCAGGTAAATGATGCTAAAAGTTTGGCAGTAATAGATCGTGAAATAGGCGCTCATATATTTTCACCTGCAGAATATGAAATTGTACGACAGGTGATTTATGCAACTGCTGACTTTGAATATAAATCTCTAATTCGGTTTTCGGAAACTGCTCTTCAAGCTGGAGCAGCTGCACTGGCTGCACGTACAACTATAGTAGTAGATATACCGATGGTAAAAGCAGGTATTGCCGATCGCACTCAAGAAACCTTTGTCAATCCAGTGTATTGCAGCAAATATGTATGCGAACGCCTGCATCCGAAAACAGCAAATATTGCTTTGGGTATGAAAATCCTGGCGAAACGCTTCCCTGAGGGGATATTTGTGGTAGGTCAAGTAGAAACTGCATTGAATACCTTAGTGGATTTAATTGAAACAGAAGAGATTAGACCTGCTTTAATTGTGGCAACTTCACCAAGATTTTTGGTTGAAAATAATGCTAAACAAATTTTGCTACATTCTTTAATCCCCCACATTACCATTGATAGTTACAAGGGTAATGCGGTTGTAGCCTGTGCTATTGTCAATGGATTGATCGATTTAGCTTGGCAAGCTTACGGAAAAGAGAATCGGGAAAATTAGTAGTCTTCCCAATCTCTATTTCTCCTGGGTTCTCGGGGTCGTCGGCGACGAGGCTCACGCCTATCGGGGGATTCTCGCAAGCGACGACTCATCTCCATAAATAAATCCCTGCGTAAATAAGGATAGTCATTTACCCACAGTTGTTTACCAGGGATAAATATCTCGGAAATATCTTCAATCCGGCTTAAATCCGTGCGATTGGACATGACTAACATTTCCACTCGTTGACCAGTTGCGATCGCTCTATGGTCAGCTTTGAGTGGCGCTTGCATTTGGGCGGTAAATCCTGTTTCGTCCCCTACCTCTAAATTAATCCGTTTTTCTCGGTTTTCTACAATTACCAATTCACCCCGAGTATTTACAGTTTCTTGCTTACCCAGTACTTCATCCGTAATCCACCAATCCAAAATTCGTCCCCGAAAAAAGCCACTGTATTTGTAACGACGACATTTAGCATTGCGTATACTCGCCCAAAATACAGGTCCCCATAGCCAGTAAAAAGCCCCTGTAAGTCCAACTAAAAAGATAATCGGACCAAAGTGTACTATCCTTAAAATGACTTTGATAATCAACACGATCGCAGCTGCAACTACGGAAATTAATAACCGTTGCAAAAAGTCTGGAAATTTTCCCCAATAATATTTGTACTGGGAACCAGTTGCTATCAGAGGAATGAGTTGCTCAAATTTTTGGCGAGTCAGTGGGACAAGCATGGGGAATTTTAGATTTTAGATTTTGGATTTTGGATTTTGGAATCTAGTAAACTACGTAAAAAGTTTGTAACAGAAGTATTCTTTCTTTTTACTTTTTACTTTTTACTTTTTACTTTTTCCTTGTTGCACTAGAGTATTTTTTCTAATCCATATACTAATGACTTTAACTCTAGAACCTTACGAATTGCTAGTAATACCCCCGGCATATAACAAGCGCGATCGCTGGTATCATGGCGCAAGGTATAAATTTGTCCTGGTGCGCCAAATATGACTTCCTGATGAGCAACTAAACCTGGTAGGCGGATGCTGTGAATCCTAATCCCTTCACCGCCTTGACAGCCTCTGGCTCCGGCTAAATTTTCCGTTTCTTCCACTAAGGGTGTGTTAAAATTCTTTCCCATATCCGCTAACATTTCGGCGGTTTTGATGGCTGTTCCGCTTGGTGCGTCAGCCTTTTGGTTATGATGCAACTCAATAATTTCTACATTGTCAAAATATTGGGAGGCTGTGACTGCTGCTTGTTGTAATAGTACCATCCCAATAGAGAAATTCGGAATTACCAGACATCCCGTACTCGCTTTATCAGCAAACTCAGCTAAATCTTGCAGCTGTTGTGGACTTAAACCCGTAGTGCCTACCACAGGACGAATACCATAGGCGATCGCACTGCGAATGTTATCATATACACCATCAGGATGGGTAAAATCAACCATTATTCCCAGTTGTTTTTCTTGGGAAGCGAAAGCCAGCATCGACTCCAATTGATTGGTAATGGGAATTTCTAATGCTTCACTTAAACCAGCTAATTCTCCTGCATCTTTCCCTTGATGTTCAGCACTGGTATCAATAGCACCCACCAAGTTCATGTCATCTGCTCGCGCTACAGCTTTGACTACCTCGCGCCCCATTTTACCCGCAGCACCATTGACAACAACAGGAATAGGAGATTGATTCACCATAGTTTCTAGAAAATGCTTTTAGATCCAACAACTGCATTGTAGGAGAATTTCGTCAGGTGAAGGAAGAAGGAAGAAGGAGGAAGGAAGAGGGAAGAGGGTTTGAGCGGTTTTATGTTTGTCAGGAGTTTGGAGGACTGCCAAACTCCTTCCGTCGTAAACGAAAAATCAAAAAATAGCTAGAGAAATTAACCTCTAGCTCTTTAACTGAGACAAAAGAATCATGGAATTTTGCTCTGAAGGTGGTAAAAGACTAAATTTTACCAATGCTATGTAACCCTAAGATTACACCTGCTCCCAAAATATGACCAAAGGATGTAGTCGCTAATAGCCCTGGTAAACCCATTCCACCAAAAAATTGAGATGATGGTAGAGCTGGTTCTGAACTGGGATATTTAACAGTGGATTTTGCGAAGGCAATGGCGATCACATTGCAGATAACCATAATGATTCCTATGGTTGGACTCCATGACAAGGGAGTGGTTGCAGCAGTTGCCAGCAAGGAGGATGTCAACACCAGATGTACTCCTAAAATTTGTTTTTTGTCACAAACATAATGAGATTTTTGTACCAAAAAACATCAACAAAAAGTATGTTTGTGAATCAATAGTTAACATTTGTTGGCAATACTTAATGAAATTCTGTATTGCGATCGCACAATTGGGGCTTAACAACGGTATAACAGCAGTCATTACTGGGTAGAAGCATTATCTGAAGCAGCTCTTGCTTTTTCAACCCAGCCATCAAATAAATCTTGATGATTCTTAATCCACTCTTTGGCATGGCGACGGACATCTGCGACGCTATTTTCCCCATCTTTGAGCCGTTGGTTTTGGGTACTAATATCGTCAACGGGAATCTTAATTAGTTCAAACAAACGCTTGGCGGAGGGGTTGTCAGTTAAAAATTTCTTATTGGCGACGATTCGCATGTTATCAATGGCAAATCCAAGATTTTTCCCCATTGCTGAAGTATCTTTTTCTGTCAAGTTTTTCTGGTGTTGGGGTAAAGAAGTAAAGGGAACTTCTAGCCAAACTACATCTTTACCAACTTTTAGGACATTGGCCATCCACATAGGAGTCCAAGTGTAATATAGGACTGGTTTTCCTTGCTTTTGGCGAGTAATGGTGTCCACAATTAGAGCTGAATAACTTCCTTGATCTGGCTCCACTGTATCTTGCAGTCCGTAAGCCTTAATATGATGCTTAATCACAAACTCACAAAACCAACCGGAATTACACCCAGTTAAATTAGCTTTACCATCCCCATCTGAGTCAAAAAGTTTGGCAATTTCCGGATCTTTGAGTTGTGCAAGGCTGGTAATATCGTATTTATCAGCAGTTTTTTTATCAATCTGATAACCTTGCAAAACATTGGAAGTGAGAACTCCAACTTTTTCTAACTTCTTCTGACCACCACCTTTTTCAAAGAATGACTCGTGACCTTTTTCCCAATGGACACCCGTGTAATCTAGGTCACCTTGTCCTAAAGCCAAATGCATTGTGGTAGGTTCAATTTGTTGTGGCTCAGGAGTTTTGTAACCAAGTTTTCTCAGACCTATATTCACAATCTCGGTTTGGAATCGCTCTTCCAGCAAACTACTATGGGCAGATTGTACCTGCACACCTGTACCGGGCAATTTTTCTTTCAACCCTGTGGCACCTTGGGGTGTTGATTTCCAGATTGAGTTAACCAGTAAAACTAATAAAATTGTGGTAGCAAAGATAGCCCATATCAGCTTTTGACCTTTTGATTGGGAAGCAAAAAAACCTATGGGACCGCGCTGTTTCCAGGGTACTTGAGAGCTTGCTTTACCAAACACATGGGTCATCCGATCCAGCATGACTGCAATTAGAACAATACTCAATCCTCCCACAGATGCTAATCCCACATTTACCTGACCCAAACCCTGCAATACCATACCTCCTAGTCCCTTCACACCTATCATGGAGGTGACAACTGACATGGATAAAGCTAACAGGATAGCTTGGTTTACCCCAGCTAGGATGGTGGGCATGGCTAGAGGAATTTGTACCTCCCACAGTATTTGTCCGGGGGTGGAGCCAAAGGCGGTGGCTGCTTCCACTACTTCTGCTGATACTTGGCGAATTCCGAGGCTGGTGAGGCGAATTAAGGGCGGTACAGCGAAAATGAAGGTGGCTATGACTCCTGACACTTCCCCAATACCAAACAGCATCACCACGGGGACAAGGTAAACAAATGAGGGCAAGGTTTGCATGGCATCCAGGAGGGGTTGCAGCCATTTCTCCAACCGCTGATTACTGGCACTGAGAATGCCAAGGGTGATACCAACTACCATGCAAAAAGCCACAGCAGTTACCACTAGGGATAGCGACACTATCGCTTCCTTCCAAGCCCCAAGAAAGCCAATAAAACTCAAAGCAATAATGCTATAAGTAGCAATTCTACCTCCTGCCAATTGCCAAGCTAGTAAACCAAGCAAAATCAGGAAAATTAATGGCGGAATGCCAAGGAAAAGGGATTGTATGCTGTCTAGGGTTAAACTGATGGGAAGGCGAATAGCTTGGAAAACAGGGCGATAGTTATCAACAATGAAGTTAACGCTGTCAGTAATCCACTTGTCAAGGGGTAAGGTATAAAGCTCAAAAGGATTGAGAATTGCGTCTAACCCTCCTTTACTAGTAGCGATGAAGTAAGAAGATAGATTTGGCAAAATGAACACAATCAGCGTGTCTCCTGACTAACTAAGATATTGTCACTTAAGTACTTATGCAAAAATATTTATATCTTTGCGAATATAACGCATTGAAACAGACTCCAATCTTTTGCTTTTACTCAGCATATCCGTTGGCGCACCCGCCCTGTACACCGCAAGTGTTCCCCCTGGTAAGGGCTAAGACTTATGCTTAAATATATATTTAATTACGCACAAGCACTTAGAGATCGTTGATTCAATGAGAAAATTGTAGTGTACATTATATTTTTTGCATTTGCATAGATAGCTATCAATAGCTACGTACACTAGGACACATAAAAAGAGGTATTTCCCCTGACCCCTACTTTTTATGCCTTTAATTATTACTGGTTGCTAATATGAGCAAGGACATCAGCCAATTCTACCAACCCTTGGAATTTACCTTCCCCATCAACTACAGCCACAGGTAGTCCTTGCCGGTAAAGAGGAAAAGTATCTTCTAGGCTGTTGTTAGCCTTGACTTGAGGAAAGTCAGTTTGCATTACTTGGGAAATGTCTGATTTTTCATGTTCTAAGGCTAATTCAAGACTTGGTTTATCAATCATACCCACAGGTTTGCCGTGGGTATCCACAACGCACATATATTCGAGAACATGGTCTGACATTTTCCCTAGGGCTACACTGGGTGAATCTTGACCGAGAATCAAAGGAATACTTGGGCGAACAATCGAACCCGTTGTCATGACTTGGGCGCGGTTCACATCTTCGGTAAAGGCACTGATATAGTCATCAGCAGGTTGAGTAATCATTTCCTCCGGTGTGCCAATTTGCACAATTGCCCCATCTTTCATCACCGCAATGCGATCGCCAATTTTTAATGCTTCTTGAATATCATGACTAATAAATACAATAGTTTTGTGTAGTTCTTTTTGCAATCGTAGTAATTCATCTTGCATTTCCCGGCGAATCAAGGGGTCTAATGCACTGAATGCCTCATCCATCAGTAAAATATCCGCATCTGTGGCTAAGGCGCGGGCTAAACCGACCCTTTGCTGCATTCCCCCACTGAGGGAGGAGGGTAAATAATCTGCCCATTCACCTAAACCCACTATTTCTAAAGTCTCTAGGGCTTTTTGACGACGTTTGGCTTTGTCTATCCCCTTCACTTTCAGACCATACTCCACATTTTCAGCCACTGTTCTATGGGGAAGCAAACCAAATTTCTGAAACACCATAGACGCTTTTGTCAGGCGAATTTCTCGCATCCGTTTTTCATCAACATGGGCAATATCTTCACCGTCTACATAAATATGCCCACTAGTAGGATTAATGAGACGATTAATACAGCGAACCAAGGTAGATTTACCGGAACCAGACAATCCCATAATGACAAATAATTCTCCTTGATTGATTGTCATAGATACATCGGCAATCCCTAAAACATTGCCTGTTTCCTTTAAAATTGACTCCCTAGTTCCACCTGAGCGAAACAGTTTGAGAGCAGCATGGGGTTTCTCTCCATAAATTTTAATCAGATGCTCAATGACAATTTTATTCTCTAGATTCTTCATTCTCTCAGTTATATAAATGGCTAACTGCCCAACAAATATACAGTATTTATAGTGAACTATCTACATCGCTCTACGAGTCGATGTAGGCATAAGAGTGCATTCTCAATGCTGCCAAAACTTCCTTTGAGGTACTATTAGTAGTAGATTTGCTAAAAATGGTTTAAAATTGCCATTATCATAGTTTGTTTCTCCACCGGGCACAGTATCAATTATCACCCGTTTGCAGTATCAGGGAAGTTCAGACTAAATTATCCAATTTCAACGACTTGAACTACTTTTTCACATTTATCCTCTGCTTCCCTGCATCTGAGCCAGGGGCAGGAGGCAGGAGGCAGAAAAGATATACCTCATTTACCTGCAATCTGCTGTATGGCTGGCTACTTGACGGCGTGTTTTGGCGTAATTACAACCTTGCCAAAAAAGCTTTTGGATTGAAAAAATTTCTGAGCTTCTTTAATTTCACTTAAGGGAAAAACTTTAGCTACTGGAGGTTTCAATAGACCTTTTTCAACGTACCCAAGCAAGTTCTCAAACACTTCTGGTGCAAGGCGAGTTGCTCCAATCATTTTTGTATCTTTGTAAATTAAGTCTCGCAGATCTAAGGAAACTATCGGACCTCCTATTGCTCCACAACTCACATACCTTCCTCCAATACAAAGGCTTTTAAACATAAGATTAAAATAATCTCCTCCTACTGTATCTAAGCTAACAGTAAATTTATGATTCTCCAAATTGGCAGCTAATTGCTCATCTCGGCAATAAACGTAGTCAGCTCCTAGCTCCTTAGCCAAATGCTCTTTGCTCGCTCCCACAATAGCAATAACTTTTGCCCCACGAATTTTGCATAGTTGAATTGCTGCACTGCCGACACCACCGGAAGCTCCCATAATTAATGCTGTATCTTCTGCCGATACTCTTCCCTTGGCCAACATATTTTCCGCTGTAGCATAGGAACAGGGTAGAGTTGATAACTCTACGTCAGATAGGGGTGAATTAATCGGGTAAATATTAGTAGTCGGAACTACTGTATATTCAGCAAAACCGCCATCAAACTCACTACCAATATATTCATATTCTGCTAATTTATTAGCACGAATCCAAGGGTCAACAATTACCCGTTGGTTAAGTATTTCTGGACTGACATCTTCGCCAATTTCGACGACTTCCCCAACTATATCCGAGCCTTGAATTCGAGGAAATTTAATTCCACTTTGGTTCCACGTAGCTTTTTTCTCATCATTACTCTTAGTATCTTGCAGAATTTCTTGAAACCCTGACTCTGCTGCATACCAACCAGTGCGGATATTCAAATCTGCATTGTTTATAGAACAAGCTCCCACCTGAATTAATACTTCTCCTTTCTGGGGTCTGGGTTTCGTAACCTGGGTATAGATTAATTTTTCTGGCCCCCCATGCCCTGTGAGAACAACGGCGTTCATTAATTTTGTCATTTCAGTTATCAGTTATCAGCTATCAGTTACCCCATCGATAAATCGAAGGGCTAATGAAACTCACCAAAAAATTTTTTACTCTCCACGGATAAATCCGAGGGCTTATATCCAGTCTATTTTTTGATAATAATTATTACCTATATAGAATTAGCAAGTCTGATATGCCCAGATTTTCGCATAGACATCGGGTTCACTTTTAGCTAAACATGGAAATGCTTCTGTGATTTCCACCAGTTTCCACTTACCAGACTCCTCTAATGCAGACATTTTGTCTTTGAAATCACTGTCTTCATAAAAGCAAAATCTACCCCCATATGGGATAAATTACTAACCGGAGACTCTAGGCTGTAAATTCCTTTTTTCTTGGCTTCATTGGCAATATGCTGGGTATTATGATAATCTGTGGTGGAAAAATCAATCCAAGTAGATCCAGTTTTCATCCCCGCTAAACCTCCGTTTTCCCCTAACATATTTTCCGTAACATGATGGGGTAAAGGAAGATTTGTAACAACAATATCCGCATTTTTAGCAACTTCTTTAGGACTATCATACCAAACTGCCCCCGCTGCAATCACAGTTTTAGCTGCTTCTGGATATTTATCATAAACCTGCACGGAATACCCTAATCTTAGGAGTTTAAAAATCATTGGTTTTCCCATTGCACCTGTACCAATGTAAGCGATTATTGGGAGATTATTCATGAGCTGATGGCTAATAATTATTCATCCAAATTAAGTTGCTAATAAAATGATACTGAATAAACCAAGGCTCAAACCGAAAAATTGTTTTAAGCTTAAAGACTCTTGTAACAAGAATAAGGCTAAAATTATCACTAACAATGGATAAAGGGCTGATATAGTGGAAACTAAAGCAATTTTTCCTTTAGCGATCGCCTGAAGATAAAAAAGCACTCCTAAAATATTTAAAGCACCACTGGCAAAAGCAATACTACTACCCTTTAAGTCTAGTTCTAATTTGTAATTGATATTAACTAAAATGAGTAAAGCAATAGTTAATCCCCCTAATACTTCGTAGATTAAAACACTTTTAGGCTCTAGATAATCCACGGCTATTTTGGGTAAAAATGCCCAACCAGCCCAACAAATAACCGCCCCTAAAGTGGGAATTAACCATTCTTGCATTGTTGTTTATTTCAATTAATAATTAAGCCAGAGCTGACATTTACCTAATACAACTTAACACTCTTTTTTATTCATACACTGCGATCGCTTCTCCCAAAACATCGATGTTTGGCTCTACACCAAGTCCAGGAACTTCTGGTGCATAGGTCTTACCTCCTTGATTACGTGCGCCACCTGTGGCTGTGTCAACAGTCAGCATATCATGGCATAACCAAGTTGCTCGCAAATGGGTTTGTGGGGTTGCTTGAGCCAGATGTACAGCTCCCGTATCTGCAATCACACTACCTCCAGTTTCTTCAATATTCATCCGAATACCTGTTTCCACACAAAAATCTCGGATGCGCTTGGCTTTGGTTAATCCGCCCACCCTACCAATCTTCAGCCCAATAAGGATGTTCTAGGGGTAAAATTACTTGATAGACAGAAATTCGGGAGATTTTCATCATGTTTTTAACTTTTGTGCAAACTCATGAGGTTTTGGGAAATAATGTCACCATCTTTAAGATGTTTAGCCAGTTGATAGCCAATATCACTTTGAAGATCGCTATCTGTAGCTTTTAGCAATGAGTATGTCCCCTCCGTGAGAGTTTTTGAGTAGGGAGCTTGGCAATCAACCAAACGCATCACATAAGCTATTCTCGCAGGCAATATTCCTTCTTTGAAAGTGCAACTTTTGTGCCAAACAAATTTGTCTAGCAAAAGTGCATCACCTACTTCAAAATCATCTTCTACTTTATTATCTATAGGACTTACGCACTCGTTACATAAATCAGTTGTTTGAGATTGCTTCCTTACGTCGCAATGACTGTGTTTACGTTGTCCGTGCGTAAGTCCTGATCCAGAATTTTTTATTTGTTAAAAACTACAGAACTTTCTTCTTCTAACCAATTTGATATAGCACTTTATTTTTTACTTCTTAAAAGCTACAGAACCTTCTTCTTATAACCAAATAGAAAAAAATTTATCAAGCCAATCTTCCACCAATGGAGCATAATTCAAATGGTTTTGCATTTGTTCTGCCCACAATTGACCTCCTGGTGACATCAATAGCTTTTCTGTTTCTGGGTCTGTTATATCTATCCATACCGTCAATGTCTCTAGGGCCATCTCCGGATTAAATTGCACACCATAAACATTTTTACCATAAGAAAATGCCTGGTTTTCAAACAGATCGCCAGATGCTAATTTGATAGCGCCTGAGGGAATTTCAAAACCTTCGGAATTCCAATGATAGAAAGATAAATCAGAGTCAAAAAGCTGATTTCCAGTTGAGATAGGTTTAACTGGGTGATAGCCGATTTCCCTTATATCACGAGAATGTTTTACCACTTTTGCCCCTAATACTCGCGCCAATAATTGAGCACCAAGGCAAATACCAAAGAAGGGCTTACCCGAAATAAGAACTGTGGAAATCCAATCCATTTCCTGACGAATAAATGGTAATTTTTCGCCGTCATTAGCACTCATTCGACCACCAAAACTGATCGCGGCTACGTGTTCATTCATGGTTGGGGGAAGTGGATCTCCCTCACCTGTGACTCGAATATCAAGCTCATAACCCCGTTGACGTAAAAGCTTGGCCACTGGCCCAGGATTAGTGGTGGCTTGGTGGAAGATAAATAGAATTTTTTTCACTGACTTTCTGCTGTTAATTGCCTCAAAAATATTGTTCAGAAATCAGATTAGGATTGCTCTAGAACATAGTTCTTGGCAACCCTCTCATAAAAACCAATTAAATCTTCAATTGGGTAAAGCTTCATCACTTTTTGTACTGCTGGACGTTCGGCAACTTTGGCTGCTATGCGGGTGATATTTGGGAATTGCTCAAAAAAATCATCATACTATGTATCTCGAAACACATTTTTATCCGCTAATTCTTCACCTACACCCCACACGTTGGCGCAGCAGCCCGCTCAAGGGCTAGGGCGTGTTTTCAAACTCATTCGTAGGTTGGGTAGAACGAAACCAAACCCAACTGGGTGTACGGAAAATGTTGGGTTTCGTTCCTCAAACGCCACTTCCTATAACGGAGGGAACCTCCGCAACGGAGTGGCTCCCCAACCTACAATTGATACTAATTTTGGGTTTGAAAACAGTCCCTAGGGGTTTGGTCAAATTCCTACTCCTACACTCCTCCCATCCCCTCGCAAGCAACAATTCATCCCAAGATAATTTAAACTCAAGGTAATAGCATCAATTATCTTGCCTTGTTTTGTTATGTCCTCGACCATAGATTCTTTACCCCCAGCTCTTGCCAAAATTGTCCAGCGTTTCCAGCGGGCTACAAACCCCAAGCGACGCTATGAACAACTAATTTGGTATGGTCAACGTCTACAGGAGTTTCCAGAAGCTGATAAAATACCTGAAAATAAGGTTCCTGGATGTGTTTCTCAAGTTTATATCACCGCTTCCCTAGATTCAGGTAAAGTAATATATCAAGGGGATTCCGATTCTCAGTTAACCAAAGGTCTGGTAGGACTTTTAATTGAAGGTTTGCAAGGACTATCACCTACAGATATTACCCAACTAACTCCAGATTTTATTCAAGAAACTGGGTTAAATGTCAGCCTCACACCTTCCCGTGCTAATGGTTTTTATAATATTTTCAAAACCATGCAAAAAAAAGCACTAGCCTGTGAAGGTGAATAATCTGAGTTGGTAAGCTAAAAAACTGACCAAGAAGCAAGCTATATCCGTGGAGTCAATCTCAAATCTAAAATCTAAAGTTGTGTCACTATCATGGTAAATGATTTATTATCTTCCTCTGCCATACCTCCGGTAAGCTTTGCTAATGCAGAATTAGGTGGAGAAGTTCATCAATTTTTCTGGAACTGGGAAAACCAACAAATAACCGTTGTATACGAAGTTCTCGGTCAAGGTACGCCAATATTACTACTACCCGCGTTCAGTACGGTATCCATGCGCCAGGAAATGAGCGGTATTGGCAAATTATTAGCCCCATATTTCCAAGTCGTAGCCCTTGATTTTCCCGGATTTGGATCTTCTTCTCGACCTAGAGTCAATTATGGAGCAAGTTTATATCAACATTTTTTAGAAAATTTTGTCACTTCCATATTTAATACTCCCATAGGAGTAGTAGCTGCTGGTCATAGTGCAGCTTATGTCCTCCAACTAGCTCAAAAGCACTCATCAGTATTTTCACGTATATCATTAGTAGCACCTACATGGCGCGGACCCTTACCAACCATGGGAGCCAGTCGGCAAGTGGCTGGAATTGTGAGAGAATTAGTGCGATCGCCAATTATTGGTCAAGCTCTTTATAAGCTCAACACCTTGCCATCTTTCTTAAGTTTTATGTATCGTCGCCATGTATATGTAGATCAAGGGAAACTCACGCCGAGTTTCATCAACTATAAGTGGCACAATACTCAAAAACCAGGAGCTAGATTTGCTCCCGCAGCATTTGTTACAGGTACTCTCGATGCTGTACATAGCCAAGCTGAGTTTTTGGCATTAGGAAGGGATTTATCTGTTCCGTTGATGGTAGTTATGGGAGAATCATCGCCCCCGAAATCCCTCGCCAACATGAAAGCCCTAGCAGCATTACCAGGAGTTAGCAGTGCTTCACTTCCTGGCTCCTTGGGTATGCATGAAGAATTTCCAGAGGCTATAGTCGAAAAAATCCTGCCGTTTTTCCAAACCTCAGCAGTTTAATATACAAGAAGGTAAATAAGTTGTTAATTCATAGATATCTGATGATATGAGCATCACAATAGTAGGCACAATTCAACGCCGCGACGTTGGTATGGGCGCGTGGGCATTAGTTTCAGAAGAAGGAGTTACCTATGAAATTCTCAAAGGAGCAGATAAGAATTTGCTCAAAACCGGACAAAAAGCAAGAGTTACGGGAAAAATCCGAGAAGATGTGATGACGATGGCAATGATTGGTCCTGTACTCGAAGTCAACTCTTTTGAAATTGTTAATTCTGGCTAATACCTGCTGAATCTAGTACTCCTTGTATGCGGCTTCTAAATTCCCCTTTAGGATGCCCTCCTTTGACTTCACCCACAATCTGAAATTCTCCTTCTGGGGAATCGCAGATAATATAAGTAGGCCATCCCATTTCAGATTTATCTGGATACTGACTCAGCAGTACTTTCCGGTACTTGCGGTAAGTCGCAGTATCTTGCATTTTCACATCTATAAACTGCAAACCCAGTTCTGCCACCACCTTTTGATCGTAAAAAGACATTTTATGGCAGATGCCGCAATCCTCTGAAGAAAACTTAATCACTGCTAGTTGCATATGGCTCTGCTACTCTTATTAATTTAATAAACATAAAGGTGGTAAGATTCTACCATGACAGGTGAGCCAGAGAAAATTTTCTAGACTTATCTGTAATATCCGGATATATTATTACCAATGTACTGCTCAGTGATGCATTTCCATAAAGAATCCCCCAGCCAGAATCAACCAACCGGGGAAATGAGTTATCAGGGTGCATCTACCAATATATTGTTCTAGACTTATCTGTAATATCCGGATATATTATTACTAATGTACTGCTCAGTGATGTATTTCCATAAAGAATCCCCCAGCCAGAATCAACCAACCGGGGAAATGAGTTATTAGGGTGCATCTACCAATATATTGTTCTAGAGTTATCTGTAATATCCGGATAAATTTTTACCAATTTGCGATTTGAGGATGCATTACCAAAAAATCCCCCAGCCAGCATCAACCAACCGGGGGAATGAGTTATCAGGGTGCATCTACCAATATATTGTTCTAGAGTTATCTGTAATATCCGGATAAATTTTTACCAATTTGCGATTTGAGGATGCATTGCCAAAAAAATCCCCCAGCCAGCATCAACCAACCGGGGGAATGAGTTATCAGGGTGCATCTACCAGTACATTGTTCTTGATTTATACCTAACATCCGGATAAATTGTTACCAAACTCTGAGTTGAGGATGCATTGCCAAAAAAATCCCCCAGCCAGCATCAACCAACCGGGGAAATGAGTTATCAGGGTGCATCTACCAGTACATTGTTCTTGATTTATACCTAACATCCGGATAAATTCCTGAAAATAGCATGAAAATTTTTTGCCTATTATCAATAGGATTTACGCACTCGTTACGTTGGCGTAGCCTGTTCCGGAGGGACTTAAAATTAGGTCTTTGGAATTGCTTCCTTGCCGAGCCATGACTGTGCTTACGTTGTCCGTGGGTAAGTCCTGATCAAAAAACCCCCAGCCAGGATTAACCAACCGGGGGAATGAGTTATCAGGGTGCATCTACCAGTACATTGTTCTTGGAGAATAAATATGTTCCGGATAAATAACAAAAATTAGGGTAGGGGACAGGTTCAAGACATGATTACAATAAAAAAGAATCCCCTAATAAAAACAATAGGGGGAGTGAGTTATTATCTGAAATGCATCTAGGAATAGAGTGTAATATATATAGCATTTACCAACAGTGTAATTTAGTATGATTAGGAGTTAAATAAAATGACATCATGTTTGGTTACTTCAATTGTTAATCACCCAATTAGTTACTAGACAATCGGTGTATATCCAAAGGGAATAGTGTTGTTATTTTGACCAAACAGTAATTGGTAAGCTGTGGCGTATTTAATTTGTATATCGGACGCGGGCTTTGGGGCCCGCACTACAATAATTTGACGTTTTCACCTTATACAATTTAGCTGCACAGCAGCTTATCAACTCCCTAGTACAGCACGGCGGAAAGGTCGCAACCATTTATAAAACGTCAAAGCAAGAGTTCACAATACTTTTGATCCCTCCGGGGTATCTCCTCCGGAGAGGCTGCGCCAACGCCATTTGCTTTATGCCGGGGCTCGCGCAGCGTATCCGCAGGATTCACCCTTTCGGTAGTTGTTCATGGGGGAAACCCCCAAGACCACACTACCTCACCACCGCAATGGCTCAATGCGTGAATGCGTGACTTTTGACTTCCGCGTAGCGGTACTAGCCCTTGAGCGGGCGGCTGCGCCAACAGGAGAGGGAACTCTTAACTTTTAACAGTCAACAGTGAGGCTTTTCGCCTAGATCAAGTGCCCAAATTATATTTGTGGAGGTGGAAAAATTTTTTCCTTACTCAACCTCCTTGATTTATCGATGGGGAAACTGTTAGCGCACCTCCGACCTAGGAGGCTAACTGATAACTGATAACTGATAACTGAAATGACTGCTATCCTGCGGATAAATTTACATGAACTACCAGCCCTTACTTCGTTGAAGGACTGGTTTCTGCATCCAGCCCAGCAAGGAGTGATTTTTGACACTTCTTTTGACCCAGTTGCTGCATGTTGACCGTATTTTTACGGCTACATGAAGTAGAGCCAGAATCATCCACGTCTACGAGGCTAGTTCCTAACCCCGGCAGGTTGTCTGA
>JAAUYI010080794.1_pt1 | contig 16639 bp, 10 predicted proteins | sample 7278041 | NCBI WGS metagenome assembly JAAUYI01 (sample SAMN14350216, study PRJNA611818) | marine sediment metagenome | isolation source: surface marine sediment (0.6m) | place: French Polynesia: Moorea | collected 2018-08
GATGGAAGGAAAAGCTCTCTTGTTTAAAGAGTTTGCAGGAGTTGATGCGTTTCCTATTTGTTTAGATACTCAAGATACAGAACAAATTATTGCCACAGTCAAAAACATTGCTCCTGTTTTTGGGGGAATCAATCTAGAAGATATTTCTGCCCCTCGTTGCTTTGAAATCGAACGGAGATTAAGAGAAGAATTAAACATCCCTGTATTTCACGACGATCAGCATGGTACAGCCATTGTCGTTTTAGGAGCTTTATATAATGCCCTAAAATTAGTCAATAAAGCTTTGTCAGAGGTAAGAATTATTATCAACGGAGCAGGGGCTGCGGGAGTAGCGATCGCTCGTCTATTGCGAAAAGCAGGAGTAAATCAGATTTGGATGTGTGACTCCAAAGGAATTCTTTCAACCCAAAGAAGTGATTTAACTGTTCAAAAACAAGAATTTGCAGTAGAAGCAACCGGGACTCTAGCAGATGCCCTCAAAGGAGCAGATATATTTTTAGGGGTAAGTGTACCTGGATGTTTATCTCCAGAAATGATTGACTCTATGGCAGATAAGCCCATTGTCTTTGCTATGGCAAACCCTATTCCCGAAATTCAGCCAGAATTAGTTTACGATCGCGTGGCAGTAATGGCAACAGGAAGGAGTGATTACCCCAATCAAATTAATAATGTTCTCGCTTTTCCTGGGGTTTTTCGCGGTGCCTTAAACTGTCGAGCTTCAGAAGTTACCACTAATATGTATCTAGAAGCTGCCAAAGCGATCGCTTCTTTGGTTAGTCCCACTGATTTAGACTCAGAGCATATTATCCCCTCTGTTTTCAATCCCAAAGTAGCCATTACTGTGGCTAAAGCCGTTCAACTAGCAGCAGAAAATGATGGAGTGGCTTGTTAGCCCTTAGCTTGAAAAATAACCATCTTTCACAACCTAATTAGGATTGCTATAGTGAATTTATCTGATTTTAGAGATAGGTTGTAATAATAGATACAAGATTCTATCTTAAGCTGTACATATAAAGATACCAAGGGAGGGAAATGGACGATATTCCAGAGGCGATAAGAGAAACCGCACCTTCTAAATCATCATCTCAGCTACCCTTAATTCCTATTATGGGAGGAGTTTTAGGAGTAGGTATAATTGTTCTATTATCAGGTTTATTTTTATCTCGCCCTCCATCAAGAGCAAATCAAAATACTTCTGCTCTACCAGAAAATACAGAGACCATTACTCAAGCTGAAACAGCAGATGATTCCCCTGAGAATCAGAATTCTACCACAACCCAAGCAACAACTAATAATGATGATACTAATCAAACAGAAAATAGGATCACCCCAGAAGATTTATTAGGTCATTTACCCTACGAAGAAGTACCAAAATCAGAATTAACTGCCATTTCTGCTGATGGCAGACTGAAGTTACGGAATACAGCAGCAGAGAAATTTAAACAAATGCAAGCAGCAGCTGTAGCAGATGGAGTTCTTTTAACCCCCATATCGGCTTTTCGCAGTATTTCTGAACAGGATTATCTCTTTTTTCGGATTAAAGAACAAAGAGTACAACGTGTAACTAAAAGAGCCGAAGTTAGCGCACCCCCAGGTTATAGTGAACATCATACAGGATACGCGATCGATATTGGTGATGGTAAAGTGCCATCTACTAATCTGAGCGAAAAGTTTGAAAATACCGCTGCTTTTCGTTGGCTAGAAGCCAATGCGCCTAGATATAGTTTTGAATTATCTTTCCCTAGGGATAATCCCCAAGGTATTAGCTATGAACCTTGGCACTGGCGTTATGTAGGCGATCGTCATAGCCTGGAAACTTTTTACAAAGCTCGTCACCTAGAAAATTAAGAGCGTCGCTCATCTAGGTCAACAAGATTATTATCCTGTTGACCGTTTTAGATTTAATTAAATCCCAGTTATTTATTAGAAGAGACTCTGGTAGGATTGTTTAAGACATTTGTTTCTCCATAGCTTAGAAGTCGATCGAGGGTGTCTAGGCGATTTTCCCAGACTTGAATTTGATAGGGACTAATGTCTATGCTCTGTTCCATCCATTTAGGAAATTGACGACGAAAAGAGGACAGGGTTAATTGTGCTGCCAGAAAATGTTTGGTTGATGGTTCATCGGCTAATTGCTGCAAAGCTAAAGCTAAATCATCTGCTTGTTGTCCCCATCTCTTTAGGGTTTTCTCTTCCATCAGAAGTTGATTATTACTCAAGAGAAAATTCCATTCTTTTTGTAAAGTTTGATAGCGGAGTGCCGATGCCTGGAAAGGTTGACGATGGGGTAAAGGATCTTTGCGGTTGAAGTCTAATCTTCCTTGAGTTTGACTAAAAATCTTCTCTAAATTAGAGTTTAAATTCTCTACAGCAAACAGAGCATAACCTTCTGTAGGCATTCCCCTTAATAACTGCATCTGATCTAATGCCATAATATCTGGCAGGTTTAATAGTCTAATCCCTGGTAAGAGTAAAACGCTTCCTTGATTTGATTTACTTAGTAAAGGACTAGTTAGTTGGTGGAGATGGTCTGTATCCACAGCATAGGTCATAGGTACAAGCATATCGATCCATTCTTGTCTTACCCATTCTTCCCAATGTTGTTGAATTTTAGTTAGACGTTCCTGCCTCTCCATGGGGAATACGGCAGTTGATAAAATAAGTTCTGGACGTTTTTGTTTTAACTCTTGGGAAACAGAACCGACAAAGCTATCTATTTGTTTGACACGGAATCCCATCCACTTAGACCACATAGGACTACTGGGAGTTAAAGTAATGGGGTCTACCCCTTTGATTTGCTTAAACTGCTGGCGAGAAGCAATACCGTAGCCGTAGTTTTTAGTACCGTTAGGATTTTGAAAAGGATAACGAATGTAATCTAGATGAATACCATCAACTTGATAACGAGTAGCAATTTCTTCTAGAAGTAAAGATAGATAACGCCTTACCCCTGGATTACTAGGGTCAAGAAAAACTTTACCAGAACTATAATGAAACTTATTACCTTCGCGATCGCTAATTGCCCAATCAGGATAACGAGAAAGTACAGGTCCTAAATAGTCTTTGGGTTGATTGAGAATAATATTATGTCTTTGATTCCCTGTAGCAAATGTCCATACCCAGGCGTGCAATTCCATGTCTCTGGCATGGGCAAGTTTGACAGCTGCTTCGAGAGGGTCCCATCCACGCACTAAAGGGTTTTGCTGGGGTGCTACTCTACTAGGATAAATAGTATATCCTGCATTGAGGGTTTCAAAAAAGACCGTGTTAATTCCTGCATTAGCAAGGCGATCGAAAATCTTGACTAAATCTGACTCCGATCTTGCTTTGACAATAGTACCGCGATCGAGCCAAACAGCACGAACTTCAGGATGAGCTAATTGCCGATCTGTAGGATAATTATCCCATAGAGTGCGTTTAGCGTTGAGCCATTGACTTTTAGCTTGAGTGTAGTTCCTTCTCTGACTCAGTTGTAAAAACTTTTTTAGGCTATTTCTTGCCTCCACCAATGCTTGATGAGCATTTTTATATTTTGAGACAGAGCTAGCAACAAGCTGCTTATCTAATAAAGATTTATTCCCTGGTACTTGTTGACTTAAATGTTGCTCCACCAAGTCTGTTGTCGATAAGTTAATTTCACTTTCCTTGGCATCCGCCGTAAGTAATGTACTCTCAAAACGCGAAATTAGACCATTTAGCTGCTGACCCATGTTCTCAATTTCGCCCTGAGTAATAGTCGTCTGACGGGGAAAATTGAAGCGAGATTGGGGAGTTGTTAAAGGAGAGTTATTTTGTGGTTGCCAATTGGGAAGAATCGGTCTAGATTGATTGGGAGCAAGAATATTAGCACCGCAGTCAGTAGGTTGACGATTGGCTACGGGGGTAAATCTGCCATAAGTACTAATGCCATAACGATTTAGAGAAGCCTGTAACCAAGCACTATCTACAGAAATAGGAGCAACAGCATTATAGCCCCAACGCCAGCCCAAAAAAGTAGAATTATCAGTTACAACTGCTGCTGCTGAGTTTTCTTCTGCCATCCAAAGGGCAGCAGTTTGGCTTCTGCTATTTACAGGAATAACAACTCCTCCAGTAAAAGTATCGGAAAGCTGAGTTCTTCCTATCCAATCTACAGGTGCATTGTTCGATAGTTCAATAGTATTAGGAGAAGATAAAGGAAATCCCCAATAAGCACCAAAGAGCGATCGCAATTGAGAACGAACTTGAGGCTGAGACATATTACCTGTTGGTCCAGTAACAATTACCTTACCACCTCTGTTCATCCATCTTGCTATAGATGTTGCTTGCGCTCCATTTAAAATTTCTACGTTAGGCAATAGCAATACGCTTATATTACCCAAATCTAGTTCTTCCCGCCATTTGGAAGTATCGACTACACAATAGTCTATTCCTACCTGTTGCAGACGACTAGTAATTTCTGGCCACTGTCGCAGATTTTCTTGGCTTTTGACTACACCTAGAGTTTCTCCTACTGCGATGGTCGGAGCTAGAACAATAGTAAAAGGCATTAAACAAGAAGACAGGTAGAGTAGTACTTTTCCTCTCATGTTGCTGAATCGAGTTAGCTTTGAACCAATCTGTTGCCAATAGGCTGCATTTCTCAACACCATTTTCTCCTTATACCTTAATGACTTATTGTTCTTTATTTATTTTGATTTATGTTGTCTATTTATGAAGTAATATAAATTACAACTAACTATTATAAACTTGCCTTTTAAAACTCGTCTCAGTAATATCTTCTATTGCTATCCTACTTAACTAGTCTAAGTCTAGTCTAAGTATTTAGACTTAAGCTTCCTTGTTTTTATTTTGCTATTTGTCAACAGTTTTAGCCAGTTAAGATAGAGAAGTTAAAAGAGAAATTTTATTTTTTTTTTACTGTCAAGGGCTTTTGAAAGATCTACGTATTCTTCTATAGAGGATGTTTAAAAATTCAAACATCCTCTTAGATTTCCTTGCTCTAGCAATAACTCAAACAACCACTCACAGAACAAAAACAATTCATTATTCACTTTCTTCATCGATAATGGCATCCCTGTCTAGGAATAGTAAGTTACGTAATTGATTAGTATCCAATTCTGTTAACCATTGTTCTCCTGCGTCTACTGTTTGTTCCGCGAGTTCTTTTTTACTCTCAATAATCGCATTAATTTTTTCTTCTAATGTGCCTGTACAGACAAATTTATGGACTTGTACATTACGTTTTTGTCCAATGCGAAAAGCGCGATCTGTTGCTTGATTTTCTACAGCAGGATTCCACCATCGATCGACATGAAAAACATGATTTGCTCTAGTTAAGTTTAACCCCGTACCGCCAGCTTTAAGAGAGAGAATAAAAATTTGTGGTCCGTTAGGATCGTTTTGAAAGCGATCGATCATTTCTTGTCTTTGTTGACGGCGAGTTGCACCATAGAGAAAGAGGACATCACTCTTAAATTTTTGTTGTAAATAAGGTTGAAGAAGTTTACCCCATTCAGAAAATTGGGTAAAAATAAGAGCGCGATCGTCTTCAGCAATTACTTCCTCTAACATTTCTTCTAATCGCAACAATTTACCCGAACGATAAGCAAAATTACTGTTAATTTCTGCTGATTTTTTACTTTTACTTTTTTTGGTTTTGGCTTCAATTAGTTCAGGATGATTGCATAGTTGTTTAAGTCTTAGTAGTAAAGTAAGAATCAATCCTCTGCGTTTGATTCCTTCAGAATCTTCGATTTCTTTGATAGAGTTATTGGCTAAGTTTTGATAGAGTTCTGCTTGTTCTTTAGAAAGTCCACAGAAGACATTCATTTCTTGTTTTTCTGGCAAGTCTTGAATAATATCTTTATCGGTTTTAAGACGACGGAGAATGAAAGGTTGTACTAAAGAACGCAAAGTTTGTAAGGAATCTCGATCGCCATATTTTTCGATAGGAACAGCAAATCTTTTCTGAAAAAATGCTTTTGTACCTAAAAAGCCAGGATTGAGAAAATCGAGAATTGACCATAGTTCAGATAAACGATTTTCTACGGGAGTTCCTGTTAAAGCAATGCGAAATCCTGCGGGTAATTTGCGGACAGCTTGAGACTGTTTTGCTGTGGGGTTTTTAATGTTTTGAGCTTCATCTAATACAACTCCTTCCCACTCAACTACTTCTAGAGTTTTTAAATCGCGATCGACTAAAGAATAGCTGGTAATTACTAACTGTTTATTTTTTGCTTCTTTGGCAAAAGTCTTACCTTTTTGGCGTTTATCACCGTGATGAATTAGAGTTTTGAGTGTCGGGGCAAATTTTTGTACTTCTCGCTCCCAGTTATTAATAACAGAAGTAGGGCAAACTAGTAAGGTTGGTTTGGTTAAATTATCTTGTTGCTTGAGATTAAGTAACATAGCAATTAACTGAATCGTTTTACCTAAACCCATATCGTCGGCAAGACAAGCACCCAAACCCCATTTTTCTAGGAAAGCTAACCAGCCAACTCCTCGCGCTTGATAAGGACGTAGTTTCCCAGTAAAACCTTGAATATTTTCTATAGGTTTAACCGATTTATTATCAGTTAAATTATTAATTAATTCTTCTAAAACCCCAGTAGCCTGGAAACTAACTACAGGCAATTTAGCTAAAACATTAGTATTTCCTGTAGATAAACGCAAAGCATCTTCTACAGATAAATTCATTTGTTCATTAGATTTATCTAATACTGCTTGGGCTGCTTTAACATCAGCAGGTTGCAAAACTAACCATTGTCCATCTACTTCAACGATAGGGGATTTTTGGGCTAATAAATTGGTAAATTCTTTTTTGGATATGGTAGAGTCACCAACAGCAATTTCTAATTTATATTGCAATAAACTCTGTAAATTTAAGCGTTCTTTTTTCTTTTGTAGAACTTCAGCAGTTATTTTAATTCCTAATCTTTGTTCTCCCTCTCCTACTGATAAGCCAGGAGGGAATTTTACACCTAAACCATTATCTTGTAGTTGCCAAGCGATCGAGCGAATAAATTCGTAAACTTGAATGGGGTTAAGTTCACATTCGTTTGGTTGAGCATCCTGTAAACTAGTTTCAATAGGATTGTAGATACGAGCAGCTAATCCTAATCCTTTTAGTAGAGTTTCTTGCGGTTTAGTAACTGTCCTACCTCGATCGATTAATTGCTCACTAGAATGTTGCCAAATAGTTGTTGCATCGATAATAAACTCTGAATTATCTAAAGCCTGAAGACAGTATTTTAATTGCCAATCACTTTGTTCTTTATTTTTAGCTAATTTTGGAGGGGGTTGCAGAAAAAAACAAGTTCGATATTGATTTTGTCCTAGCTGGTTATTTTGTTGGTTAACTACATATTCTTGAACTGGTAAAGTCCAATTATAAACAGCATTTTTTAATCTTTCACTATTTTTAGTCTCAGTTTCTAATCGGGAATCAGATTCAGATAGAGAACGCAACCAGGGTTGAATGGTTACTGCTTTAGTAGAACTAGAATTATCATCTAACCAAGTACGTATTTGAGCATCTAAAATTATCCTGAGAGACTTTAATAACAACTCCTGAGGTTGAAGAGATTCTGGCTGATAAGATAAACAAACAGGAGGTATTAATTGAGTGAATTTTGCCAATCTTGTTAAATCTATTTGACTATCTAATAATGGCTGCCAAATTCCATAGGCTTGTCCATCAGAGTTTAAACTAATTCCTGGTAAGAATTTTCTCCTAGCAATTAAATCTAAAGTCCAGCGATATATGTGAGTCCAAAAACTTAATTCTCCAGCTAAAGAGTTATTGGTATTTGGTTGAGAATTGAGAGGTAAAGTTGTTAAAAATTTTACTGCTTCTGTAGGAGTAAGATAAAAACCTGTAACTTGCCAAGGAGAAAATTCAACTTTATCTATTTCTTCTGTAGCTAATTTTTCTGAATATATTGGTTGTACTGGTTTTCTTTTTCCTGATTGTTTACTAGGTAGATTAATAACCTGTTCAACCCATCGCGATTGATAATTAATTTCCCCATCAAAAAATTTATCCCAGGTTAAATCATAACTTGCCAGTAAAGAAATAAGTTCTTCTTGAGATAACCCAAAAGGATAGATAGATAATTCTTCAGAATTAGTGTTAGATTCTACAGTAACTAAAGAACGCCAACTTTCACCCCAAACAAACAAGCGATCGCTATCTGATTGTAATATCCAACTACCATGAAGAATTGACATTATTTATTCGTTGTGTATATTTTTTTTGCTATCTTTTGTTATTAATATATAAAATATTGAGGCAATCAAGATAACTTTTGTTGTCTATTTTTAACTCAAATTACTGCTAGCCAAGTCCTTAGTATAACAAATTGATATTATCTAGAGCGATTAGAAGAATAATTTCCTTAACGATTAGCCTAGCCTTACTATGGTTGATCGCAGGTTGTAGTACTCCTCGTCCAGTTAAGGCAGAAGATCGAATATTCTTAGATTTATCCTTAGAATTTTTAGGTAAATACGAACTACCTGAAACTAAATTTGCCAATACTCCTGTTGGGGGATTATCTGCTATCACCTACGATCGCCAAACAAACTTATTCTACGTTCTTTCTGACGATCGCAGTCGCTTAGCACCTGCTCGTTTTTATACCCTAGATTTAGATATTGGACAAACCGATACAGGGGAAATTGGCATCAACAATGTATCTATAGAGAATGTCACTTTTCTTACTGATGAACAAGGTAATACTTACCCTGTGGGAAGTATCGATCCAGAAGGAATAGCTATTTCTCCGAGAAAAACCCTGTTTATCTCTAGTGAAGGAGATACTAGTCAAGATATTGATCCTTTTATTGGGGAATTTGACCTTAAAACTGGGCAAAAAAAGCTTAATATCCCCGTTCCTCGTCGTTATCTTCCTGCTGTTGATGAGGATGAGGATGAACCACAAGGCATCCGTAATAATCTGGCTTTTGAAGCATTAACGATTAATCCTAGTGGTTTAGCAGAGTTAGATCCTTTTCGTCTGTTTACTGCTACAGAATCTGCCTTGATACAAGACGATCTCAGCGAAGCACAAACTGAAGCCAGAATTCGTTTAATGCACTACGTAATTAATCCTATCGGTATCGGTAATCCTGTTTTAATAGCAGAACATCTTTATTTACTCGATCCTGCTTCGATCGAAACTATTTCTAATGGTTTAACTGAACTTCTGGCACTAAAAGAAGAAGGTTATTTTCTTAGTTTAGAAAGAAATTTTGGTTTTACTGGTGCAGGAGCAAAAATATTTCAAGTGATTGTGGGTAATGCTACCGATACAGCCAATATCTCTAGTCTCAAAGAGAATATTACTCAAGTTCAACCCCTCAAGAAAAAGCTCATACTAGATTTAAAGGAGTTGGGAATTTATCTAGATAACTTAGAGGGAATGACTTTTGGTCCTCGTTTACCCGATGGTAGCAGGAGTTTAATCCTGGTGAGTGATAATAATTTTAATGAAGAACAACTTACCCAGTTTCTTCTATTTCGTTTATTGATATAAACTGGATTTGGTATTATTTGCAACAAAATTGTAATAAACATGAACTTTAGGTGAAAAGATTATTTCTTCTCCAGATCGAGATAATATTGAAATGATTGGCTCTGGAATATAGCTTATGTCTTCTTCTAACGATCCTTATAAAAGCCGATTGTTTAACTTCCTCAATCGTCAGACTATTCGTTTTCAAGACCAACTAGGAACAACTGTACGACATCTGCGATCGGCAACAGAGATAGGTATACAAGCACTACTTTATCCCATCTATTTAATGGTGCAAAGTGGTCGTACTGCTCGCCAACAGTTAGAGTCTAGAGTTCGATCTTCTTTATTACTTTCTGGGGTTAAAACATCAGAATCTGATTCATCTCCCACTACATCATCAGTACCTTTAGATGAAGTTTTGAATTTGGTTGAACCTTGGCTGGAAACTAACGAGCTTAATAATCGTATCGATGCGGAAACTATCGATATTTCACCTATCAACGAAAATGTTGAACAAGTCGATCCTTGGTCAAATTTACCAGTACCAAAGAAGAAAAAGCAACCAAAAAAAGTAACTTCTGCTCAACTAGAAAATATTCAAACCCGTTTTTCTCCCCTCTCATCCCAATCTTCTCTAGAAATTCAGGGAGTTGCTAGTTTATTAGACTCTCATGAGCTTGTACTAGTTGACTATCACAATCGTATTCTCAACGTTCTTAATCCCAGACAGCAAGAGATATTAAAACAATATCTTGCCACCAAACACCAGAAACCAAATCTACTCGCTACCACTGCTAAAAAAGTTCTAGCTATCTTGCCCCAAATATCTCAAAATAATTCTGTTGACTCTCCACCAGTTAAGAGATTTTGGCAAATGATAGATTGGGTGAAAACTAGTTCAATAGCTAAAAAAGTGGATCTTTTCGGCGAATCTAAATTAGCTTCATCTGCCCCTGTTTTGCCTCCTGGCACTGATAATTCTTTTCTCCCTAACTTATTAGTTTCCTTAGATAACAAAGTAGCAGACTTAGAAACTAAATCATTCCTATCTATTTCTGTGGCAGGAAATCGATCGATCGATCGAGCCTCACCTGCTTATAACCAGCCTAATGTAACCCAGTCACAACCAGATTTATCCTCTAATCCTTTTCAGATTCGTACTATCATTCAAGCTGCGATCGATCATTTTTTTGGAACAAATAACTTAGGAGTAACTAACCAAATTAAAGGAAACTCTCATTTTACTCTTCCCAATTCAGCCAATCCTCTTCCTCTAGAATCAAAAACTGCATCTTCTTATCTACCTGGTAATTCCTTAGGATTAAATTTACCTCCAGCAGATGAGCAAGAGTCTTGGTTATCTTGGAATGATATCTTTAGTAATACTATTTCCTCTACTGTTAAACCTCCACCTTCAGAAACTCAAGTAAGTAGTAATCCCACCCAAGAATCTTTCCAGTTAGATCCCTTTCCTGAAGACAAAACTGAAGATTTTGCTAGCATTACTTATTTCGATCCTCCTAATACTGAAGTAGAAACAGCTTCAGATTTACTAGAAACTAAAGCAACTACGGTAGGTTACGAAAAGCATCTTTTAGAGCGAATCTTAGAAATTCTCGACCAGATTTTTGTTTGGCTAGAAGAAAGATTGCTGAAAATTTGGCGAATATTCAGATAAATCATGCTGTAAATCGACAAAATACATCTAATAAGATTGTTATGACCTAGAAATATCTTAAAATCTATTAAACGAAGGCAGAGTGCAGGAGGCAAAAGGCAAAAGATTAATTATTCGGATAGGTTAAAATCAATCCGAAAAATATAACTTATGAACGATGGGGATTGGAAAATCAAAGGGATAAGTTAACGAGAAGGTCATATAGCGATTTTCATTGGGTTGAGGCGTAGTTTGAGTTTAGGTAGTCTCTGAAGGGAAAGGTAATAAGAACTGGTGAATAATGAGAATCTTACTGATAGATGACGATGAAGAGTTAATGGAGGTTTTAGCTAGTAAATTAATAGAGCAGCATTATGCTGTCGATATTGCCAATAATGGCTCGATGGGTTGGGAATTTATCTTGCTATTCGACTACGATCTGGTGGTATTGGACTGGATGCTTCCTGACACTGAAGGAATTACCCTATGCCAGCAAATTAGAGCCGAAGGCCATCAGATGCCGATTATGTTGTTGACAGCACGCGATCGCCATAGTGATAAAGTGATGGGGTTAGATGCAGGGGCAGATGATTACGTAGTTAAACCCTTCAACTTTGATGAACTTACCGCCAGAATTCGTGCTTTACTGCGACGAGAAATCAATGTATCATCACCAATATTACAATGGCAAGATTTGAGTCTCGATCCTAAAACCTATGAAGTTAGATATCAAGATCGGCTTTTACCACTTACTCCCAAGGAATATGGATTGATCGAGCTATTTATGCGCCATCCTCAACAGGTTTTTAGCCCTGGTGCAATTATCGATAACCTTTGGGCTGGGGAAGATCCTCCAGGAGAAGAGGCAGTTAGAACCCACATAAAAGGACTACGCCAAAAATTAAAATCTGCTGGTATGGCTAAAGATACCATTAAAACTGTTTACGGTATTGGTTATCGTCTCAAATCTTCTACTGATGAAAATCAAGAACAAGATAGCCAAAAGATAGATAGATCGGAAATTGCTAGTGCCTGGTCAAAATTTAGGGATGTAGCGTTCCAAAGATTAACCATTTTAGAAAATCTAGCTGTAGCATTGGCGGAAAATCAAGTTACTCAAGAACTACATGAAGAAGCTAAAAGTTCTGCCCACAAGCTAGCAGGTTCATTAGGTGGTTTTGGATTTCCTGAAGGCTCAAAAATTGCCAAACAAATAGAAAAATTATTAGAAAATAACCTAGTAGATCCCTCTGATATTGAACAATTTACAATACTGATAAACTCTCTTAATGCTGAACTACAAAATCAGCCTTTTGCAGAGAAAGTTAGAGACACATTAGTACAAAATGTTACGCTGTTGATAATCGATCGCGATGCTGATTTTAGCCAACTGCTAGCTAATGAAGCCGATCGAAAAGGTTTGAAAACCTATACTGCATCCAATCTAGATCGAGCCAGAGAAATAACTAGACAAGAATCTCTAGCTGCGGTGATCTATAAAATAGTCTTTCCCGACGGCAAAGATTTAGTATTTTTAGAAGATTTACATCAACACATGCCACAATTGCCAATTGTAGCGATCGCCAAAGACGCTCAATTGCTAGATCGTCTAGATATAGTTCGCAAAGGTGGTAATCTAATTTTAGAATATCCAGTAGAACCAAGCATTGCTATTTCCTCTGTTAGCGAATTGCTCCAAAATACTGGTGATGCTGCCAAAATACTGATCGTTGATGACGATCCACAGGTTCTATCATCTCTTGAGATATCTCTTCAGCCTTGGGGGTTTGAGTTAACTACTCTTGACGATCCACAGAAGTTTTGGAGCATTTTAGAAGAAGTAGAACCAGATTTGTTAGTGTTGGATATAGAAATGCCCGAAATTAGTGGTATTGAATTATGCCAAATTTTAAGATGCGATCGTCGTTGGCAACAATTACCCGTCTTATTTTTAACCGGACATCAAGATGAAAAGACTCAACATCAAGCTTTTGCCATTGGTGCAGATGATTATATTTTTAAACCAGTAGTTGGCTCGGAGTTAGCCAACCGGATTTTAAACCGTTTACGTCGCAGCCACAATAATTAGAGATAAACTTAATGCTCCAAATTCTCATAAATTTTCTAGCTCTAATTCTCAAAACATGTACTAATCCATGCTAATTGCAACTCGGTTGGGCGTTGTTGAGATGCTGCATCTGTTTGTTCCTCTTGCCATTGCCAATTTGAGTAATAATCACCCCGATTATTTGTGTAATTAGCGAGTTCTATATTCAACAGTTCTTCGACACAAGCCTGATATCTTGTAAGATTAATCTCATCAAATAACTCTTGAGTGGAAATACTGTTACAGCCACTAATTTCTCCAGATATACGATATTGAGTATCGCAGCCAAGAGCTAAAACAGTTTCTCCTGTACCCATAGCCAAAGCAATTACCAAAAAAGTCGGCTTAATGATCGTACTAACCACAATTAAAATAAAGTTACGATTCATGTCCTTTTTCTGTAAATTTTTGTTTATTGGAATAATTTGCTTGCCCTAATCAACGAGATCGGCTTCGCTGGCTCAGAACAAGATCGCTCTGCTTGTAGATTTTGCTCAGACTAAGGAATGATCATTAAGATTATGTTTCTATGATAGCAAGTCTTAATTGGTATTTAGTCTGAAGATAAAATACCTAAAATTAAAGACTTTATCCATAGCAAAAAAACAACATATTAAATCTTATTTTTTGTTTAATTTATAGCCAAACAAAAAGGCAATTTGGCAACTAAAATCAAGCCAATTATTGAATACTAATCATTGACAATTTGTACCGTTTTAGGTGATTTCTGAGAAAGCTTATACCTTGTAAAGTGGGCAAACTAACTTTCTACTTTTTAATGCACTTAAAAACTAAGTGTGCAACGCCCCAATTTTTAGGATAATTTCTTTCCTAGAAATATCCTTAGTCTGCACTTGCATTCTCTTTAAGGATTGATTTTTGGCGATCTTTTCTAAGAAGGCGATCGGAAAATCGCTATGTCTTAAAGCACTATCATAATCTTTTTTTCTATGTTGAATCAAACTTTGAAACATAGAGAATTAGTAATTTTCAAGGCAAGATTATTTCTGATTACTAGACTTATGCAAGTACTTACTTTATAGCGGTCAAATGATCTATATCGTTTAATGGAAAGCTATGAATACATTTGACTTGTTTGTTGACACTAATCCTACAGATTTGTCTATCGATCGATTAATAGATTTAGAATTTGTAGTCAAAAAAGATTGGACTCATGGAGGAGGATTTACTGGCAATATTAATATTACTAATAATGGCGATTTTTTGCAAGAATGGACAATTGAATTTGATGCAGATTTTGATATTTACAAAATTTGGAATGCAGAAATTGTCTCCCATGTTGGCAATCATTATGTAATTAAAAGCAGGCCTGCAAACAGTGATGTCAACATAGGTGAAACTGTTACTTTTGGTTTCAATGCTCTTGTCGAGCATCAAACAATTGTAGAGCCAACTAACTTCATTTTTAATCAACAAAAAGTTCTTAGTCCCCAGGCAATTGCCGTAGGATTTGAGCAGCATGATGCTGGTATTAACTACGATCTATCGATGCAACGCAAAGATTGGAATGCAACCTGGATGAATGACAGCTTGATGAAAGATTATGCCATCATTACCGATACTGATGCTTATTCTGGTGAAAAATCTCTCAGAATCACCTATCTTTCTGATGCGAGAACTGGTGGCAGCGCAATATGGAAGCTTCCAGCAGAGAAAGAATATTATCTTTCTTACCAGGTTAAATTTAGTGATGATTTTGATTTTGATGGTTCTAAGAAAAGTGGAGGTAAACTACCAGGTTTAGCAGGTGCAGGAGGTTATTGTAGCGGTGGTCAGACTTGCAATGGAGATAATGGCTTTTCGTCGCGATATATGTGGGGAAAAAACGGAAGAGCAAAATTGTATTTGTACCATATGGATAAACCAACAAAATGGGGAGAAAACTTCTGGTTTCAGGGAAGCGATGGCAACGATAAATATTTTCAGCGAGGACAATGGCATAATCTTGTTCAAAGAGTCCGCATTAATGATGGCAACCAATCGAATGGTGAGATAGATGTTTGGATGGATGGAGAACAGGTACTGTCTATTGATGAACTCAGATTTGTTACTAATAATCAAGGCATTGATGCTCTACTGTTCAGTACTTTTCATGGAGGTAATACTGATGAATGGTTGCCAGATCATACGGTCTATAGCTACTGGGATAACTTTATTGTTTCTCCTAATGCTGCTGATGTAGGTTTAGTATAGACTAAGATACTGTAATTACTTAGGACAATTACAAGCAGAGACAATCGATCTATTCATAAAATCAAGATGAGAAGTGGGTCAACTATCCACTTCTCAAACGCTTAATTAGGATTTATGTATTCAGAGTTTACCAATGTAGTGATTGTTTAAGGTGTGAAGCTTAATTCAGATATCATCATGCCAAGTTAGCATTTACACAAATAGCACACTTAGGACTAACTAGAAGAAATGATGAAAATTGGTCAAGAGAAATTCAGAGAACTCTAGGTAATCTAGCTATAGGTGCAATAGATTTCAGAGATAAAGAGGCTTGTCTTACTTTACGGGATTTAGACAAGCTTTTAGTTCGCTATATCGTAGACAACTACAATCAACGTCTCGATGCGCGGATGGGAGATCAAACTAGATTTCAAAGGTGGGAATCTCGGTTGATTGCTGCACCAGAGGCGATCGCTGTTAGGGATTTAGATATCTGTTTGATGAAGCAAGCCAAACGCAATATACAAAGAGGTGGTTATATTGATTTTGCAAGACTCAAGTATCGAGGCGAGTATCTGGCTGGTTATGCAGGAGAGACAATTATTTTACGCTACGAACCTAGAGACATCACAGAAGTTTTGGTGTACCGAAGAGAAGGCAATAAAGAGGTTTTTCTGGCTCGTGCCTATGCTCAGGATTTAGAAACTGAGACTATTTCTTTGGATGAAGCTCAAGCTAGCAGTCGCCAGGTACGAAAAGCAGGGAAAACAGTTAGTAATCGATCGATTCTCAATGAAATCCGCGATCGCGATTTATTTACTCCCCCAGACAAGAAAACTCGTAAGGCAAGACAAAAAGAGGAACAAGCCGAATTACCAACACAAAAAAGATTTAGTCAGACTAAGACTTTTGATGAAATTGATGAGGAAGAGGAAGTAACGCCAACCACAAGAGAAACTCCTCAAGTAGAAGTATTGGACTACGAAGATTTACTGGATGATTATGGGTTTTAGATTATGACAGCACAAGATGCCAAAACAGTAGCAAAACAATTAGGAACTATTGAATTACCCAGGGATAAGCTACAAGCAGAAATCAAACGATTAAATCGAAAAAACATAGTTTCTTTAAATCAGGTAGAAGTTCTACACAAATGGTTAGAGGGAAAAAGACAAGCAAGAC
>JAAUYI010214061.1_pt1 | contig 16633 bp, 13 predicted proteins | sample 7278041 | NCBI WGS metagenome assembly JAAUYI01 (sample SAMN14350216, study PRJNA611818) | marine sediment metagenome | isolation source: surface marine sediment (0.6m) | place: French Polynesia: Moorea | collected 2018-08
ATAGTCAGTTTCTACTCTTTTACGACCAGCTTGCCCCATTTTTTGTCTTAGTTCTGGATTAACAATTAAATATTCGATTTTTTCAGCTAAATCAGCTATATTTCTTTCTGGTAATAAATATCCCGATACATCATCTTCAATCAATTCAGGGATACCACTGTGATAAGTACTGATAACAGGTAAACCTTTTGCCATTGATTCCATTAATGATACGGGTATTCCTTCACAATCACGATCGCTACTAGTTACACTAGGAGCTAAAACAATATGTGCTTGTTCGATAATACTGGCAACTTCTTGTTGTTGTCTCCAGCCTAGCAATTTAACGTTATCACCTACATTTAATTGTTCAATTAGCTGTTCTAGATCTTGCTTGAGAACACCATCGCCAACAATTTGATATTCAAGGTGAGGATGACGAGGAATTAATTGAGCTACTGCTTGAATACTATACTGTAGACCTTTTTTTTCCACCAAACGAGCAATACTAATTAGACGAATTGGAGAAGATTGTGCTTGATGATTAATGCACTCAAATTTGTTACAGTCAATTCCCATGTGATGCACCATTACTTTAGCGCGATCGCATCCCAACTCAATTAATTTTCGTTGCCAATGTTGGCTAATTGGTTGCAGTAAATCTACCCGATTAAAAAGATGGTCATAAACCCTTTCTCCTTGTATACCTATATAGTGGGAAAGATCGTAACCATGAAAAGTCACCACAATTTTCCCTTGAGTTATTCCTAGATCCTTAAATAAAGTTGCTTTTAAACCGTTACGCCCATAATGAGCCAGAATAATGTCGTAGGGTAAATTATCTAACCAGGGAATAGCTAAATAAAGAGGTCTTAAAAAACCTCCTGAGTCTCCGTAAAGAGAACGATTATATTTAATAAAATTAACTGCTTGCAGTAATATTTTTGGAGCTTTGAAAAAATTACGCCTAAATAACCCAATTGCCCTAACAATACGCACCCGAAAATTAGTTGGAATAGGAGTATAGTAGGTGTGTTCTAAAAGCTTGTATTGTTCTACTTCTGGGTGTATTTTGATCGTCATACCTGGGCGATCGCAATAAATATCTACTTCATGACCGCGATCGATTAACCCCGTAATTTGTCCTAAAATAAAAGTCTCAGATAAAGTCGGAAATCGATCGACTACAAAAGCAATTCGCATCTCTTATATTTTATCCAATTTAATAATATAAACCCTCTTTATTTTTCTGATTGATTAGGGCGATCGATGTATTTGGCTTTTAAAAATGGTAGCAGTAATTTGGATTTATAAAAATTGATTTTACGCTTAATTTTGCCCAATAAACCTGGTTTTGCAACTGGAATACAAGGTCTTTGTTTACTAAAAACACAATGAATATATTGATTTTTTTTCCAGATATCAACATAAGCAAAATACTCTAAATCAAATCCATATCTAAGAGCAAACGGCATCAAAGAATCAACTTTAATTACTTCGTCAATAATTTGCAGTTCTTCTGGCTGATGTTGTCGCAAATAAGCTTGAAATTCTGGGCTAGGATAAGTCAGAATCAGTTTGACACGTTCACTGGTGACTTGACTTAAATTATTAAATAACTCATCGTAACTATTAGGTGGCAAATGTTCAATTACGTCTACCATAGTAACTAAATCAAATGGGGAGGCTGATTTTTCACGAATCGCTTCAAAGTTTTCTACAACATCGACATTAAAAAACTCGATTTTATCAGAATCAACAGTTTTATGTGCATAGTTAATATTATTTTCCCCGAGATCACAAGCTAGTATTTTTCCTTGTTGCAATTGATTAGCCAATTGTTCGGGAACAATCCCAATACCACAACCAATATCGAGAATATTACTGTCTGGAGTTAAATAACCTGAAATTAATTCTACTGCTTTATCAATACGTGGATTACCATAGAGCTTATATTGCAGCATTCTGGTATCAGTAAAGTTGTCATAAAATTGTTTAACTTCCTTTGAACTAGTCATATTGTGTAGTTTCTGTAATGCAGTTAATTTCTAAATTTTTAACTTGTGGTTGGAATTAATAACACTTAAAGAAATACCCAAGGGTTTAATTTTCAGGATTTTTTGGCAGATTTTTGTTTGATAACTTTAATAATTTCCCATATCCCTAGTAGAGTCTGTTTACCCCCTGGTAAAACTAACCATATTACTAAATAAAGTAACCCATATATTCCTAAATCAATAAATAAACTCAGGGGCAAATTTTCGTTACTCGGTAAAATAAAATAATTTACACCCATGACTATTATTGCTGCGCCAATAGAGGCAAAGGCAGGACGAAATATGGTAGAGGCAAACTGCCACAATTGTAAAGGCGTATCAACATAAGAATATGCGATCATTAGAGTTAATAAAATTGGTTGAGATATACCGAAAGCTACTGCGACTCCAATCGCTCCCCACTGCACGCTAATAACAAAAATAATTGATTGAATCAGACATAAAAACACTCCAATACGAAAATAACGATCGGTTCGACCCAGGGATTGATAAACCCAACCTGGAGCAACATTAAATGTACCAACAAAAGCGGCTGGCATCAAAAACTTAAATAACGGTACTGCTCCCAACCACTGTTGCCCCAGCATTAACAAGATTACTCGATCGGCAGAGGCAAACATAAATGCCACAATCGGCATTCCCAGGGTAGTAATTAATAAAATTGCTTTATAGTAATATCGACTATACTTGTCGGGTTCAGTTTGCAAACTAGACAAAGTTGGTAATGCTACGCTAGTAATCGGGCTATTAATTTGCTGGATCGGCAACAGCACCAGTTTATAAGCCTGAGCATAAAGTCCTAACTGTTGAGAACCCCAACGACGACCAATCAAGACATTATCCAGGTTGCGAGAAAAATAATTGACTAAGCTAAAACCCGTTAAATTTCCCCCATAAGCCAGCATTGAACCTACTCCAGAATTTCGCCTTGGTAAGCCCGGTCGCCAACTGCAAGCAAGCCAAACTCCTATAGCATTAGTCATAGCAGTAGCCATCAACATCAATACCAATGCCCAGTAATTTAAACCATCGTAAGCAGCGATAATGGCAGTAATCACCCCAACTGCCATCGAAAACACTTCAATTTTTGCCAAGCTAGTAAATTGCATTTGCCGCCTTAGCAATGCTTGGTGTTGTACCGTTAAACCACCAAAGATAAAATTAATTGCCAAACCTAAGGTAATTTGTCGAAGACGTGGCTCATGATAAAAATTAGCGATCGCTGGAGCTAATAAAGCTACAATTAAAGCTACCAGACAACTAATTCCCAAGTTAATCCAAAATAAAGTACTAACTTGCTTGTGATTTATTTCTGCCCGTTGAATAGTGGCTGCGGATAAACCCAAGTCTTTAAAATACTGAACAAAGCCGACTACTACCGTTGCCATACCAATTAAACCATAATCTTCAGGGGCTAGTAGACGGGCTAATACTGCTGTAGAGCCAAATTTCAGGATAAATTTGCTTCCCTGAGCCGCAATAGTAACTACACCACCACGAACAGAACGTTGCTTTAAATTTGCCTTTAAATGTGCTGTATTAAAGTAATTGTGATATTTGCTTGGGGAACCATGATGCTGCTTTGACACGAATTAGCCCTAATTAAACCTATTTTTGCAGGTATTAAGCAATTAAATCAAAATATCATAAATTAGTATTTAGGATTAAACATTTAATTAACTTACTGCGCTTTTTTTAGCCACGACTATTACCGTTTGAGGACGATGGACTTTAGGGGCGATGCGTCCTATTTTGTAGCGCAGCAGATACATACAATATCTATATACATAGAGATACACCCCTTTCAGGCTTTGTTTTAGCGAAGATTTGGCACTAAACGATTTAACATCGGTAGATTGGCTCTCTACATCATCCCTATCAGCAGTTGGTTTCTTTTCTTTAATTGTTTTATCTGTTGATGTTCTAAATATATTTTTGATTGAATTTTTAATGTTGGATAATGACTTTTTGGTTATCAACTGAGGCGCAAGGGAATAGCGATAGATTTTGACTAGCTCAAAACCAGTTTGCTCCAACAAGTTAATTAAATTATCGCTGCTAAAGAAAAAAAGATGATCGGGGTATTGAAAAGAGGGAACGTACTCAAAATATTTTTGGTCTACTTCACCAAGATTTCCTGTTTCAAAGATTAAAAATGATTCATCCTTCATGCTCTGATGCATTTGCTTAAAGTCTGAAATCGGGTCAAACAGATGACTAATAACATCACAATGATAAACAATATCAAACTTTTTTCCATTAAAGACTGATTTGCTTAAGGGAGACTCTTGACAAGGTATTTTGAGTTGATTTCTGACAAAATCGGCTTGAACAGGATTAAACTCCAGTCCATATGGCTCAAAACCAATTTTACTGGCTTCGTCTAAAAAGTAGCCCGCACCAGCACCAATTTCTAGAAGTGAACCGCTTTTAATCACTGAACGTATAATTTTTAAATGGTGTTTAGCATATAATCTTTTGGCAAAATCGTCAGAGATATGAGATTGAGCCGATATATATGCCTCATCATGTCCATATAAATCGATAATTTCATCAAAAGAAGGTCGAGGAGATATGTATATTAGTCCACATTGATCGCATTGTTTGCCTTGATATCCATTTTCTTCAATTACAATGCGATCGCTTTCCGTTTCACAAAATATACATTTTATTTCGTTCATACTTACTTTTTCCTGTTTCAGGATTAATTTACAATAGTGAATCTACAATAGTAATTTCATCATTATCAACGAAAGTCCATAATTCTGTTTGGACACAAAATAGACCTGAATAAATTCATTGCCCTCAAGTATTGAGCAATCAAGTAAAAATACCGTAAATTATTTTGAGTAATACTAAATCAAATAATCTGTATAACAGATAATATTTGGGTAAGCACGAATCGCCGTTCGCCCTTACGGAATATATCTCATTTTTGTTTCTATTTGGTATAAGTAGTTAAATATTAAATAATTTAGTAACTGGTACATTAATGAATCTCAAAAACCAAGCACGAGAATTAAAAAAAGAAGTTACATCTTTAGTATTCAAACTACAAAACCTTAATAAAGAACAATTCAATTGTCCAGTATGCAATTATACTGGTGCATTCAAAGATATTTATCCCCCTACCAGTACTCGCAAACACGCTCAATGTCCTAAATGCAATGCTTTAGAAAGACATCGTATTCAATATTTAGTGGTCGATCGCTTGTTAGACTCAATGGAGACATCTAATTTATCTATGATTCACTTTGCTCCAGAGGGTTTTTTTCGGGACTATTTTGCCACTAAATTTGGCAAGTATGAAACTGCCGATCTGTATATGTCTGGTGTAGATCATCAAGTTGATTTACAAGATCTTCCTTTTGCCGATCAAACCTACGATTTTATTTTTGCTTCTCATGTTTTAGAACATATTCCCGATGATCTTAAGGCAATCACTGAAATTCGTCGAATCTTAAAACCCAATGGTATCGCCATACTACCAATACCATTAGTGGCAGAAACTACGATTGAATATCCTGAACCAAATCCTTACGAAGAATATCACGTCCGCGCTCCTGGTTTAGACTACTTTGATCGCTATGAGCCTTATTTTAGTAAAGTTGATAAAATCACTTCTGATTCATTACCTAGCAAGTATCAACTGTACGTCTACGAAGATCGTAGTCATTGGCCAACTAAAGAATGTCCCCTCAGACCAACTATGTACGGGGAGAAATATCTCGATATTGTTCCAGTCTGCTATGTCTAAAGTTTTCAGAAATTAGCTTTAGACACAACTTTTTCTTGCTTTTGAGATCTAAGATCTACTACACTTTGTTTTCTTCACGCGCCTTAAGCAAGGCGTAAAGCTCAACATCAAGAGCATTAACTTCAGCAATTGTTTGTCTGGCATTTTTCGAGATTTCTTCCAGCCCAATTTTTTTACGTGTTTTGTTGAGAACTTGATTTTGAAATGGTTGAGGTAGACGAGCCACATTTTTCAGTTTATCCATTGCTGCTGCCAAATTATCTTGAAATCCAACAATGTTGTATTTTTCTGAGACTACGCTGGCAGCACGATATACTGATTCTTCGGGATTCATCTCTATTTTCTCAATTGGAAGACCCGAAAAATGTGCCGTATAAAAATTTCTCAACTCACAACTGAGTCCTGACGATGCGTAGTCTTCCAATTGAATATTTGATTTTATGACTTGATCGTGAAGATAGTGTCGCTTATACTGCTTGACGAAGAAATAGTGAGAGATAATTCTCTCTATAGGATCGCGAAAAACCGTCAACTTAATTGTCTCAGGATGAACATAATCCAATAATTGATGGGTACAGTGTCCGATAATTAAATGATAGCGATGTCTAGAATCTTCCGGTAATGATTTGAACTTTTTAACCGATTTAGTAGGTTGCCGTACATTTGTGCCGAAAACAACTCGTTGAGGATAATGAGTCAACAAATATTGATTGATTGTTGTTCCTGCACATTTTGGTAGATGATCGAAAAGAATTGGTAAGGGTTTGTGTTTGCGGTATGCAATTTCTTTTCGGAGCGAGAATTTAATTATATTTTTTAGCTGTGTCTTCATTTAAACTTCAACGCTTCGCCAGTAGAATCGAAATATCATCTTACCCGATCATCTCAAGCAGCCTAATAGCCTGGAGTTGAAATTTTTTGTTAGGCAACTATTCGGCTTTCAGAGCTTACGGAGGACCACGTCATTATACATTCTTCCTTGAAGTGCAAAATATATAAGTTCATAATCATGCTCAAGACAAAATTCATTGACAGCCTCAATCACTCCATATTTTGCCAACCCTAAAGACCCAAAAAAAATGTAATCGTTCATCGCTATCAGACCATCAGGCTTTAACTTCAATCGTGTAGCGTCTAAATCTCTTTTTACTCCTTCATAGGAATGGTCTCCATCAATATAAATCCAATCAAAATAATTATCTGGCATTGACATAATAGTTTCAAATGAGTCGCCAAGATGCAGAGAAACTATTCCATTTGATATATCTTGAACAAATTTCTGCTCGGCAATTTCTATCGCAGCATCATTTATATCAATCAAATGTAATTTTTCAGGTTGCGTTATCTGGAGAATTTTCCGCGAAAATTCACATTTTAAAATCCCTATCTCTGCACAAGTTGCCTTCTTGGGCATATATTCGAGCATTTTGTCTCGATTCTCCACCAGCCGACAGTTGCGAATATGTTTATCTTTAAGAGATTTGGCTGGTGGCAACATTGCTCTTCGTTGTTCGACTGTTAAGCCCACAAGAAAGTTTATTCTTGCCATCTTTTTGGTCAATCTAGGAAACTGGTATTTCATATGAAACATTTACATTAACATTCACTTTTAAGATATCAATTGTGTACTTCTTCAACAGTGTGTCGGATAGATTTGTTATCTAACGTTGAACTCAACCGACTGCCAAAGCTTCGGTTACAGTGCTTTGTTACGAAGTAGCAACGCCTCTCTCTGTACTAGTGACACTTTGTGAAGTGCTAGCGCAACCAGTTATTTAGCTAAATGTGTTTGGTGAAATACCTACCACTTTTGCTTCGCAATAAGCGTAAGCTTCCTATTTCATCTAGGTTACTCTTTTTTACTTTCAGCTTATGCCTATCCTCAAAAGTTTTACTTCCTATCCACTGGTTTTGCTTCACCCAAAGGCTTAAGTCCCGTCTAGGGACGCTTGCAAACCGAGGGTGCTGTACTCCGAGTCCCTCAGAGTTTATCTAATAGTCCGTTCAGTATGGTTAGCTCTTTGGCTTGCCCAGTGACTAACTCGATTCCTAAGCTACGGACTCTCTTAAGGTTCCGTCTCGTCTTAGCAGGTACATTGACAACTTATATTACAATGGCTAGAACCCTTGCTATATGAAGATTTTGTGTCTAAACTGTAAACTGCTACATCTTGATTCGCTACACGGCGTATGCGTCTATGTCTTCGTCTTCAATGACTTTGCTTGCTTCGCAGGCTGTTCCCATCACTTCTGCTATGTGGTCAGCGTGGATCTTACCCTCGAAAGATAAAAGTTAGTTTCACAATGAAGCATACCTAGATTGGGTATTTTTTTCCTGTTCTTGCTTTTGGGATCTAATCTCTAAATAAACCAATAAAGCATTAACATCGGCAGGATTAACTCCACCAATACGGGTAGCTTGACCAATAGTTAAAGGTTTAACCTGATTTAGTTTTTCCCTAGCTTCCATCCGCAGGGTTTCGACAGTAAGATAGTCTAAATCTTGGGGTAATTTACGTTTAGTATGGCGGCTGATCTGTTCGATTTGGGTTTGCTGACGTTTGATATAACCAGAATATTTGATATCGATTTCTGCTCCTTCTGTTTCGGCGGTAGTTAATTCAGGATTGTCCAGACCATGTTTTTTGAGACTTGGGTAATGAAACTTGGGACGGCGCAGCAGATCTGCTAGGGTTATTGAACCTTTTATCCTTTGCTGAGTTTCCTTGGCGATCGCAATTCCTACTTCGTCTCGTTCTTTAATCCGAGTGTCATGCAATCTTTCTTTTTCCTCAGCTATTTTTGCCTGCTTATCGGCATACAGTTGCCATCTACGCTCATCAATTAAACCAATTTCCCTACCCAAAGGAGTTAAACGGCGATCGGCATTATCAGAGCGCAAAATTAAACGATATTCCGAGCGACTGGTCAACATTCGATAAGGTTCACGCAAGTCCTTAGTACAAAGATCATCAATCAGTGTACCAACGTAGCTTTGCTCTCTAGAGAAAATGACTTCAGGTTCTCCTTTAACAAACCGTACTGCATTAATTCCTGCTACTAAACCCTGTGCAGCAGCTTCTTCATAGCCAGTTGTGCCGTTAATTTGTCCAGCACTAAATAACCCCTCAACTTTTTTAGTCATCAAGGTAGGGTAACACTGGGTAGCAGGTAAAAAGTCATACTCTACCGCATAAGCAGGACGTAGCATGACACAGCTTTCTAGCCCAGGAAGAGTTCTAAGCATTGCTAACTGTAATTTTTCAGGCAATCCTGTAGAAAAACCTTGAATATAAAGTTCAGGGATATCTCTTCCTTCTGGTTCAATAAAAATCTGATGACTTTCTTTATCAGCAAAACGAACTATTTTATCTTCAATACTGGGACAGTAGCGAGGTCCTTTAGAATCTACCCAACCACCATATATAGGGGAAAGATGGAGATTATCCCGAATAATTTTATGGGTTTCAGCAGTAGTGCGGGTTAAATAACAGTTCATTTGCTCCCTTTCCACCCAGGCTTGGGGGTCAAAACTAAACCAGCGCAATTCTTCATCGGGGGGTTGGGCTTGCATTTTGCTATAGTCTACAGAACGCTTATCAACCCTAGCGGGAGTACCTGTTTTGAGTCTGCCTGTTTCAAAGCCTAACTGATTGAGAGTCTTCGTTAAACCTATTGCCGCAAATTCCCCCGCTCGCCCTGCTTCCATTGATTTATTACCTACCCAGATTCTGCCACCCAGGAAAGTACCTGTGGTGAGAATTACAGCTTTAGCGGCAAAACAAGTACCGAAGTAAGTTTCGATGCCAATCACCTCATCGTTTTTACCCAGTACTAAATCTGTAACCATACCCTCGCGGATACTCAAATTCTCTTGGTTTTCCACGATTTGCTTCATCACTGCGGCGTATTCCCGTTTGTCAGTTTGCGCCCGCAATGCCCAAACCGCAGGACCGCGAGAAGCGTTGAGGACCCGTTTCTGGAGATAAGTGCGATCGCTGACTTTGCCGATTTCTCCCCCAAGAGCATCAACCTCATGAGTTAACTGAGATTTCGCAGGGCCACCCACCGCAGGGTTACAGGGTTGCCAAGCAATTCGATCTAGGTTGAGAGTTAACATCAGCGTGCGACAGCCTAATCTTGCTGCTGCCAAAGCAGCCTCACAGCCAGAGTGTCCACCACCGACGACGATAATATCGAAAACGTCTTGAAAATCTACAGAATGAGATACGGTCATGTTAATTAACGGTTAAAACAGGGAACTAGTTAAATTCCTCAGATTGCCTACTAAGTAGGTGGGTTCAATTAATTAGAAAATGGTCTAGTTAAGAACTAGCAAGTACTCAAACTAAATTTTATCTTGTTTTAGTTTTATACTTATTTACGCTTATCTACTTATATCGCAATTTTATTATGTGATTAATTGTAACCTATATGTCAGTTTACTTTAGCTCAATACGGTAAAAGTAAGATTGTCAAAAATAGAAAGCTTTGGTAAAAGAATTTTGGCGATCGCCAAAAAGTCGTTATCAACAATAATTTTATTTTTAGGCTCTTAGCTCAATTAAATCGTCTGGGAGTATAAAAATGGATACCAATGTTAAGCTCAAAGAAACGATCAAGCTGATAGCTGATAACTGATAGCTTTAAGGCGAATCACTCGATTTTTAAATTCATACTAGACGTATTGTATTATTTAATATCTTCAACAATTAATAAATCAAAAGCTAAACTGGAAAATGCCCTCAACAGCATCAGTCCATGTCTAACCTTAAAGAATTGTCTAAGCCCAACTCAGACATCTCAGATTATGAATGGGGAATTACTCCCCGTACAGTCAAAGCAATTATTGACAGGCTACAGCAAATTCTGCAACAGAAGCAGCAAAATTTAGAGAGTTTACAGAAAGAAAATAAGTGGTTGCGAGATCAACTAGACATTAAACTAGACAAACCAAATCGAGCTTATGTGCCGCCTTTGCCAGAAGTCTTACTTTGGGCTGCTATTGGCTTGATGCTAACCATTGGTGGTACTTTTATCCAAGCCTATACAATTGTTGCCCCCTGGTATTGGTTAGAAAATGGATTGGAAGTTCAGACTTTAGGGGTAAGTTATCAAATTGGAGCAGTATTATTAACCGCTTGTTTGGGAGGTAGAAATGCCGCCTTAATATCTCAAATTGCTTATATATCATTAGGTGTAGCTGGATTACCTATATTTGATCGTGGTGGCGGCTTAAGCTATCTACAACAACCAAATTTTGGCTATCTTGTGGGCTTTATCTTTGGTGCTTGGCTTTGTGGTTGGTTAGCGTTTCAAACTTTAGTACGATTTTCTGCTTTGATTGCTAGTTGTCTTGTGGGGTTAGTTACTATTCATCTTGTTGGTATTATTTATCTCACGGTTGTATATTATTTAACGGGTTTAGGGACAGAAATTAATTCTTTATTACAGGGAATAGCGCTTTATTCTTTACATCCCCTGCCAGGGCAATTAGCTGTAGTTTGTGCTGTGAGCCTAGTTGCTTTTGTAATGCGAAAGTTAATGTTTTCTTGAGAATATGGTGTTTTACTTGATGAGTTATCAAGAAAAAAGACGTTCAAGTTGTTGAACGCCTATAGTCAATAAATATTGATGAGTAAATATTTACTCTAGTTCTTTAAACTTATCAAGACCACCCAAGAACTTCTCACTCATTAAATTGAACACAGTACGATTTTCATTAATTCGGATGTTAGCTTGTACTTCCATTCCAGGTTGGATATGTTTTTTTTCGCCATTAATATTAAAATAGTCTCTTTCTAACTTGATTTTGGCAACATAACGGAAGAAATCATAAGGTGGCTCTGGCTCTAAAGCACTTTTACTGATGAACTTAACTTTTCCTGGAATATCACCATACTCACTGTAATTAAAAGTACTAACACGAACATCTGTATTCATTCCTTTCTCGACAAAACCAATATCTTGAGGGGTGATAAATACCTCAGCAATTAGATCTTCTGTCGGTACAATCTGGAGGACATGTCTAGCTGCCTGACCAGAAGGAGGCACATATCCAGGATAGGCTCGTAGGTCAAAGACATCGCCCGTCACAGGAGCTACTATAGTTTGATATTTGAGGTTTTGTTCTGCACTACTGACTTCACTATTTATTTCGGCAACACGTTTATCGTTTTCAACTATAGTTTTGTTGAGTTGACTATCTATTTCCGAGAGTCGCTTACGATTAGCCGCAATTTGATCGAGGATCTCTTTTTTAGATAGGGTGGTGGTATTGCTTAATTGTTCTCTAGCTTGGGAAATATCTAGAGTTAATCTTTGTTCTTCCTGTAATAAGCGTTGAATTTCTGCTTGTAAAGTTGTTACTTGCTGTTGTTGACGATCGCGTTCTAGATTCCCCTCTTTGAGAGCATCAACCATTGAGGCGTTGCGATCGTTGATTCTTTGTCTTTGCTGATCTACTTGAAGTTTGGCAATTCCTCCCTCTTCATATACGGGCAGAATTGCTTTGAGAGTCTCTTGTTCAATTTCCAGGCTTTCTTGTGCCTGTTTCATTGCTTCAGAGTTGCGCTGTTTAATTTCAGCTAGATTTTGTTTAGCTGTAGCTAACTGCGCTCGGTTATCTTCGAGCTGAATTTTATTTTGTTCTAATTGTTTTTCCAGTTGTTCTACTTCCAGTCTGGCTGATGCTATTCTTTCCCTTAAATCGGCTTGGGATGTCTCCAGTCTAGCGCGCTGTTCTGGGTTTAAGTCACTAACAGGGCTTCCCAAAAGAGCGTTAAACATTTCGTTCTCATCTTTTAGTTCAGCTCGGTTATGGGTGAGATAGGCAATTTCTCGGGGAATGTCTAAAGCAGCGATCGCTGCATCAATATTATTAGATTGAATATCCCCAGCCATTAATGCTCGATAAAATTTATTTTCTTGGGTCAAAGACTTGCGGACTTGGCTGAGGGAATCAACTTGTGCTTTAGAAGTTGTAGAATCCAAAACCAGCAACACATCGCCTTTTTCTACTCGCTGTCCTTCCTCAACTTTTACTTCTTGGACTACCCCATTAGTGGGAACCTGGATTTCTTGCAGCTTTCCAGTTGGCTGTATTAGACCTTGAGCGGGAATTACCTGCTCAATTTTGGCAACCATCGACCAAATAAGGGCAAATACAGTCACCCCCATTACTCCTCCCATAGTAAATCTAGACCATTTAGGAGAACGTCGTAGGATGACTGTTTGTTCAAATTTACGAGTATTAATAGAACCAGGGTTACTATTAGCAAGAGCCGAAGCATTCTTACTAGAGCCTGTAGTGACTAATTCTCCTGGAGGATAAGAACGCTCAGGTATGCTTTCTACTTCTTCTCTGCGAGTTGTTAGAGGAGACACAGCAGGCAGTTTGTCTCCTTCCTGCTGTTGAGGTAAAGCCAAATTACGATAAATCCCTGGACCAATTTGAGCATAACCACGATGAACCGATCTAATTGCATCGGTAAGTTCTTTAGCTGGAGTACCTTTTAGCAAATAGCCCATTGCTCCAGAACTAAGAGAACGAGCAACATATTCTTGAGTATCAAAGGTACTGAGAACTAACACTTTAACCTTAGAAAATCGCTGGCAAATAATCTTGGTAGCTTCCATCCCATTCATACCAGGCATTTCCATATCCATTAAAACAACATCTGGTTCAAGAGATTCTACCTGTTTAATGGCGTGTTCCCCATTTTCGGCAATACCAATTATTTCAATATCATTTTCTGTTTTAATCAGAGCTTTTAATCCTTCCCTGATCATTTTTTGATCGTCTACAATCAAGACACGAATTATATTGCGAGGGGAATTAGCATTATTATCCTTAGTGAGGTTGGCTTTTCTACTTCTCGAAAAGTTTTTGCCATTACCATTGCTGGATGAGTTCATCATTAGATTATTAGTAACTTTTTCAAATCTTGGGTTATTAGCTAGCTTCTAAAAGAAACAATATTTAGTCATTATCATTATTAGGTTACACACAATATCTATAAGCACCACTGCTTTAATTTTACGGTGCACTCATTACCGATTTTCACTTAAATGACTGAATATCTCTAGATACTATTCATAGAAATTTTTGTGTAATACTTAACTAAATTCATAAGAATAACTCGAAAATTTAACATAACTAATCCTTTATAACCAATATTTTATATATTCGACATCGGAAAATACTGGGGTTTTGGAGTTATAAATGTTCATAAATATCTGAATACATGATTTTGACTAGCATTGTCAGATGTGAGCAAGGTTTCGCTACAGTTAATTTGATTTACAATACATACACAAGAAATAAACACATAATTTTTTAATCTTCACTATTTGACATTATGACAACGGCAAAATCAGCATCTACGAGTAATAGCCAAGATAAAACCTTGGAGTTGATGAGAAAATTTGCTGAACAATACGCTAAACGTACAGACACTTTTTTCTGTAGTGATTTGTCGGTAACTGCCGCAGTAATTAAAGGATTAGCCAAACATAAACAAGAATTGGGTTGTCCTTTATGCCCTTGTCGCCATTACGAAGATAAGAAGGCGGAAGTCAAAAAAGCTTATTGGAATTGCCCTTGTGTACCAATGCGAGAGGAGAAAAAATGTCACTGTCTGTTATTTTTAACTCCAGATAATGCCTTTGCTGGAGATACGCAGAAAATTACCACAGAACAAATCGAGCAACTCTGTAACGATATGAAGTAAGAGTAATAATAAGACTAATAAATCTCTGGCACGAATAAAACTAAATAAAACTAAAATTTATTTATTTAAGTATTTTGTATTTTGTGCAAAAAGTCTAAATATGGTCGTATCGCCAGAATTTGAACAAGGAATCGCTGAATTTAATCAACAGCAGTTTTACGCCTGTCACGATACTTTAGAAGCTATTTGGGTTGAAGCTCCAGAGGCTGACAAAAGATTCTATCAGGGAATTTTACAAGTTGCCGTGGGTTGTTACCATTTAAGTAATGATAATCTGAGGGGTGCAATTATTCTTCTGGGGGAAGCTGTCAGACGCTTATGTGATTATCAGCCATCTTACGAAGGAGTTGATGTTGAACTATTATTAGAGCAATCTATTCACTTGCTTCAAGCATTACAGCAACTTAAACCAGAGCAAGCACAAGAGTTTTTTAAAGAGCTACAACAAAAGCAGTCAAGGGAGCAGACTGAATCTGTCATAAATCAGGCTAATTCTGAAGGTAGTTTAATAGCAACTTGCCAAATACCATACATAGTTCGAGTTTGAAGGAAAAACAACTATAAAATAACTATAATTTTTCAGATGCAACTTCTCTAGAATCATTAGCGTCTGAGAAATTGTTAATATCAGAATTTAACGATAAACGATAAATTACTCAGATTTAGTTATTTTTTACTATTTATGTTTTTTGTTGTATTGTTGCGTAATCGATCGCTGGGATTTGTATCAGCGATCCTGCTTAGCTCGATCGCTTTTATTTTGTCTCCTCAGGTTTTACAGGCACAATCTCCTGCAAAGACAGGGGCAATTACCCTCAAATCTGATATTCAAGAGTCTAATTCTGAAACAGGAATTATCACCGCCAGAGGTAATGTCAAAATTGATTATCCCGCCCGACAACTTCAGGCTACGGCTGCCCAAGCTCAATATTTTAGTCGTGAGCGTCGTCTAATTCTCACTGGTAATGTTTATGTAATTCAACAGGGAAACAGTATGCGCGCTGAAACTATGACTTATTTAGTAGATGAAGGGCGTTTTATTGCAACTCCCAACAGCGATCGCCAGGTAGAATCTACTTATATTATTACTAATCCTCAATAGCTAATTGTTTGTTATTTTATTTATTGGTTAAACTGTGGCTCTAGTTTTAGAAAACATTCACAAATCCTATGGCAAAAGAAATATAGTTAATCGCGTTAATCTCAGAGTTTTACCAGGAGAGATTGTCGGTTTACTTGGTCCTAATGGTGCAGGTAAGACGACTACGTTTTATATTGCTACAGGTTTGATTAAACCTAACGAAGGAACAGTCAAGTTAAATGAGCGTAATATTACTGCCTTAGCTCTTCACAAAAGAGCGCGTTTAGGAATGGGATATTTAACTCAACAGGCAAGCATTTTCCGCAACCTCAGCGTTCGAGATAATATTTTATTGGTTTTGGAACAAACAGGAATTCCTCGTCCTGCTCGACCAATTCGCCTCCAACAGTTGTTACAAGAGTTTCGCCTCGAACAAGTAGCAGACACTTCAGGTTCTTTGGTTTCGGGGGGAGAGAGAAGACGCACCGAATTAGCCAGAGCTTTAGCCGCAGGGTTTGATGGCCCTAAATATCTACTGCTAGATGAACCATTTGCAGGGGTCGATCCTATTGCTGTAGCGGAAATACAAGAAATCATTGCTAAATTGCGCGAACGCCAAATGGGTATTTTAATTACCGATCACAATTTTCGCGAAACCCTAGCTATTACTGACCGTGCTTATGTGATGCGAGATGGTCAAATTTTGGCTTCTGGTACAGCCGAAGAACTTTATAATAATCCTTTGGTTAAACAATATTATCTGGGAGATAACTTTCAGAAGTAAATGATTAATCATCAAACAGCGATTACCCACATTTGAGGGCAAGCGCAACCCGTAGTAGTTGCGATTACCCTTCGGGCTGGCACTCGAATGGATGTACGCTAAGTCCTGCGGAGCAAGTCCGCAAGCGCGATCGGCTCTGCCACCGCGCTCCGCGCGATCGCGATAGTCTTTATTTAATTGTTCTAAACCTTTATATTGAGGTGTATAACCACAGTAAGAAGCGACATTAACAATTAACAATAC
>JAAUYI010106857.1_pt1 | contig 16628 bp, 13 predicted proteins | sample 7278041 | NCBI WGS metagenome assembly JAAUYI01 (sample SAMN14350216, study PRJNA611818) | marine sediment metagenome | isolation source: surface marine sediment (0.6m) | place: French Polynesia: Moorea | collected 2018-08
AAAGCTTGTCAGGGTTCACCAGGGAATCACCTTCCAGAGAAAGATTCAGATGATTAATCATGTTTTAGCTTCATAATCTAGGTCTCTTTTTTTCCTTTAGGTCGAAAAAACCATTAACCAAAATATTAAAAAGACTAGTTATCTGGCTGCTCTTACTTACGCCTTTTATTTTAGGAGGAATGGGCTTCTTTGAACCAACTAAGGAATTTCTCAGCTCAGATAAACTCACTTTCCATTTAGCTAGTTTTGAGCTTTCTGCTTACAGACTCATCAAAGGGGTTTTTGCAATTATCTTTATGTTCTGGACAGCCAGTTTAATTAATTCTATTGGAACCAGATATATCCAGAAAATCACATCGATAAGGCCCAGCAACAGAATTCTTCTAATTAAATTTTTTCAAATCTCTGTTTATGTAGCTTTTTCTCTTTTAATATTCAAAATACTGAACATTGATTTGACTTCATTCGCTGTATTGAGTGGAGCTATTGGTATTGGTTTAGGTTTTGGATTACAGAAAATAACTTCAAATTTTATAAGCGGGTTAATTTTATTATTTGAAAAATCAGTTCAACAAGGTGACTTAGTCGAATTAGCAGACAAGACCTTAGGTTTTGTTAAATATACTGCTGCAAGATATACATTGGTTGAAACTTTTGATAACAAAGAAATCATGGTTCCCAATGAAGAGTTTATTATAAGCTCTGTAACTAACTTAACTCATTCGGACAAAAAAGGTCGTGTTGAGTTTATGATTGGAGTATCCTATGATTCGGACATAGAAAAAGCGAGAGAGTTGATTTTCGAGGCTGCAAAGGAACACAAAAGATGCAGCAAACAGCCAATACCTCAGTGCTATTTAAGAGAATTTGCAGATAGTTCTGTTAATTTTTTAGTTCATTTTTGGGTCGATGACGTTATTGAAGGACGCTATCAACCTCAAAGTGATGTTATGAGAGCAATTTGGAAAAAATTTAAGGAAAACAACATAACAATTCCATTTCCTCAAAGAGATGTTCATATTAAAGATTTACCGCAAAACAGTTTTTCCAATATTGGTGATAAAAGTATTTTATAAATCTTGAAAGAATCAAATACTGATCAATGCCAAAACAGAGACCAATAACCTCAACATACAGGTTGCAACTAAATAAAGATTTTAAGTTTGAAAATGTTATTGAGTTATTACCTTATTTCAAAGGTCTCGGTATTTCCCATTTATATCTTTCACCGATATTTCAAGCAACACCTGGAAGTACGCATGGCTACGATATAACTGACTTCAACAAAATCAATAGTGAGCTAGGTGGAGAAAAGAACTTTTATAGACTTTGTGATGTTGCTAATAAACATAATTTAGGAATTATTCTTGACTTTGTTCCAAATCACATGGCGGTTAATCACCACAATAATTGGTGGATGAATGTTTTAAAAGAAGGAAATCAATCCGAACACTTCAAATATTTTGATATCAGACTTTCAAACTCTCAAGAGAAAATATGTCTCCCAGTTCTTGGAGAAAGTCTCGAAGACTCTATTGAACAAAAAGAGTTTATGATAAGCAAGGAAGACAATGAATACTTTGTCAATTATTATGAGAACAAATTTCCACTAAACAATCAAGCTGTTATCTTTATAGAAAACAATTTACAACTTTCAAAACTGTCTTTGAAAGAGTATTCTCAAGATTTAATTTTCATGAAACAAATCTTGGATTTTCAACACTATAAATTAACATATTGGAAAACTGGCTCAGAACAAATTAACTATCGTCGTTTTTTTAATATCAATGGCCTTATCGGTACAAATATGGATAATGAAGAAGTTTTTGAAGCTTCTCACAAACTTTTATTCAGTTTAATTGGTAAAGGAGAAATTGATGGCGTAAGAATCGATCATCCTGATGGGTTGAGTAATCCCAGAAGATATTTTCAAAGATTCCAAGAAAAAGCGAAAAACATCAAAAGTATTAAAGTAGGTAGAAAGGTATTTTATTTACTCGTAGAAAAAATACTCACTGAAAATGAAGAGTTAAGGAGCGATTGGCTAGTTCACGGAACAACAGGCTATGACTTTGCTTGCAATTTAAATAAAATCTTTGTCAAACCAGATAGTTACAAAAAGATACAAGAATCTTATACTCAGTTCACAAAGCAAAATACAAATCCGCATGAATTAATTAAATACTGCAAAGCTCTCGTAATTGATAATTTATTTCAGGCCGAATTTAACTATTTATGTCAGCAAATAATAGAAATTTTCAACGAAAAGAGTAAAAACAATTCAGAGAAACAAATTTCAAAAGCATTCAAAGAGCTTTTGGTGAACTTTCCAGTTTATCGAACTTACATCGAAGATACTGAAGCAAGCTTTAAAGAAGATGAGATGGTAATTCTTCAAACCATTAAAGAGTGCAAGTCCTCTGGAGAGAATATTGAAATTTTTGATGAGTTGCAAAAAATGCTTTTACAAGAAAAAAGTTACCAAAGTCAAAAAAACAAAAAGTTCATTCGTGAATTTCAGCAATTAACTTGCTCTGTTATAGCCAAAGGAATTGAAGATACCTTTCATTATCGCTTTTATCCTTTGTGCTCTTTCAATGAAGTTGGTTGCGAACCAATACTCCAAGCCAAAGCTTTGGAAAATTTTCACTCTCACAATCAACATATTCAAGATAATTGGCCTCTATCAATGACAAATACTTCTACTCATGACAGTAAGCGTTCGGAAGATGTGAGAGCAAGAATTAATGTTTTATCAGAAGTGCCTCAAGAGTGGAATAATTTCGTACAAAAGGCTTCTGCTCTCAACAAAAGTACCAAACAGAAAAGCGGTTTACACGGTTCAAATGAAGAGTATCTCTTCTATCAAACTTTGATTGGAAGTTTAACATTCAGTGACTACAAAAATAGTAACTATGAAATAAATATTCACTATCAACAAAGAATAAAAGACTATTTAATCAAATCATTCAGAGAGGCAAAAAAACACACTAGTTGGAGAGAAGTGAATGAGAATTATGAAAATAGCTTAACTACTTTTATTGATGAGGCTTTGCGCAACAAAGATTTTGCTAAATTGTCTATAGATTTTGCCGAGCAGATAAATTTGTTTGGCCAGATCAATTCTCTTTCACAACTGGTTCTTAAATTAACCTCCCCTGGAATTCCTGATATTTATCAAGGTAATGAGTTCTTCCAATATCAACTGGTAGATCCTGATAACAGACAGACTGTTGATTATAAAAGTAGAAAAGAACTATTGAAACAAACAAAAACTGAGCTATCTTTTAAAGATTTATACCGAAACCCCTCTTTAACAAAATTAGCAGTTACACAAACACTATTAAACTATCGGAGAGATAATCCAAATCTATTTCTTAGCTCGGACTATTTACCATTAAAAGTTACAGGCCACTTTGCTAATTCAGTTATTGCCTTTCAAAGAAACTTAGAAGACAAACTAGTTATTGTTATAGTTCCTACTCACGTTTACGACTTGTGGGATTTAAATAGTAATACCCTTAAAATAAGAAACTGGAATGATACTTTCGTAAAAATTAATCGCAACTGTGAGTTAGTCAATATCTTTACTGGAAGTATAGTTAGTGTTGATAATGAAGAAGTAATAAAGTTATCGGAAGAATTAAATAAGTTTCCAGTTGCCATATTACAAAAAAATATTCTTAGACAAAAAAACAACTTAGTAAATGAGTGATTAATAAAAATGAGAAAATACCCCGGTGAACCTTATCCACTTGGTGCAACATGGGATGGGCAAGGTGTTAACTTTGCTCTTTTTTCCGAAAACGCCACAAAGGTAGAGCTATGTCTTTTTGATAGTAAGTTTGCGATAAGAGAGTCTTCAAGAATATCTCTTCAACACAGAACTGATCAAGTATGGCACTGTTACTTACCTGATGTTCACCCTAACCAAATTTATGGTTACAGAGTCTACGGACCATACAAACCAGAAGAAGGGTTGAGGTTCAACCCTAATAAAGTTTTAGTTGATCCTTACGCAAAGTCAATAATTAGAACAACTCAGTGGCATGACGCTCTTTTTGGCTATCAAACTGGCTCTGAGCAGAAAGATCTATCTTTTGATACCAGTGATAGTGCTCCTTATGCACCATTGTGTTCAGTCGTGGACAGCTCTTTCACTTGGGGGAATGATAGTCACCCAAAAACTCCTTGGCACAAAACAATAATTTATGAGACTCACGTTAAAGGGTTAACAAAGTTGCACCCAGAAGTTCCAGAGGAGCTGAGAGGAAGCTACCTGGGACTAGCTTCGGAACCGATGATTAAGTATTTTACAGAACTAGGAATTACAGCAATTGAGTTAATGCCAATTCACCATAGGGTTGATAACCGTTTTTTGGTAAATAATGGATTGGTGAATTATTGGGGATATAATACGCTTTCCTTTTTTGCACCAGACTTAAGATATGCTTCTTCGAATAGCAAGTTAGATCATGTAAGAGAATTCAAGACCATGGTCAGGAACTTGCACTCAGCTGGCATTGAAGTAATACTGGATGTTGTGTACAACCATACTGCCGAAGGCAATGAGCTAGGGCCAACTTTGTCTTTTAGAGGAATAGACAACTCTGCCTACTACCGTGTCGTACAAGATGATGCTAGGTACTATCAGGATTATACAGGATGTGGAAATACCCTGAATATGATGCATCCCAGAACTTTACAGTTAATCATGGACAGCTTGAGATATTGGATTAAAGAAATGCACGTTGATGGATTCCGATTTGACTTGGCTAGCGCTCTTGCTAGAGAACTACACGAAGTAAATAAACTGGGGGCATTTTTTGACATTATTCACCAAGATCCAGTTATTTCTCAGACCAAATTAATTGCTGAACCTTGGGATCTGGGAGAAGGTGGTTATCAAGTTGGAAACTTTCCCGTTCTATGGACGGAATGGAACGGGAAGTTTCGTGATAGCACCAGATGTTACTGGAAAGGTGACGAAGGCAAACTAAGTGAGTTGGCCACAAGAGTATCTGGAAGTAGTGATTTGTACAACCATAGTGGAAGAAGCCCACACGCAAGCATTAACTTTATTACCTGCCATGACGGCTTCACACTTGAAGATTTAGTAAGCTACAACGAAAAACACAATGAAGCTAATCAAGAGAACAACCAAGATGGCGAAAATCACAACAACAGTTGGAACTGTGGAATTGAAGGTGGAACCAATGAAGTCGAGATTGTTGAGCTGCGTAAAAGACAAAAGAAAAACTTGATGGCGACTCTTTTACTTTCGTTGGGAGTGCCTATGATCTCTGGTGGGGACGAATTGAATAAAACACAAAAAGGGAACAACAATTCCTACTGCCAGGACAATGAGCTAAACTGGTACGATTGGAAATCTTTGGAAGAAGATAGTGAGCTTTTAAGCTTTATAAATAAACTCATTGAAATAAGAAAGAGAAGCCCAATAATTCAACGAAGTCAATTTTTCAATCACCTTCAAAATCGCAAATTTGAGAAAAAAGAAGTAGCCTGGTTCTTGCCAAACGGAAGTGAGATGAAAAAGCAAGACTGGTTGAAACCAGATAATAAATCTATGGGAGTCCTTTTGAACGGACATGTTTTTAATGAAGTGAATAAACTTGGTGAAAAAATTGAAAGCAATACCTTATATATGATAATGAACGCGTCTCATGAGGACTTATGCTTTAAATTGCCTAAAATATCCTTCGGGCAAAGCTGGACTTTGTGTTTTGATACATCAGAAGGTCTCTCTGAAAATGAACATTATAATTTTGACTGTGAAATAGCCGTTAAGCATAGGAGCTTTTTGTTGTTTGAGTTGGCTTGATTTCACAAGGGTTTTGAAAGGTTAATAAGCAATGTTTAATGCTTCAATTAAGTTAACTAAACAAGACTTTGAAAATAGCAACTGGGAGTCTTTTATAGATAGCGACAGTGAGCCTGAGTGTCATACATATATGAGCATTTTCAAGAAGAAAGTAGATGAAATAAACGATACCAATGATCCTATAAGAGAGGATGATCAAACTATCGTTTCAGGCATACATGGAGACCGCTAAAATTTAATTCTCTGACCAATTCGATCCTCCTCAGGGAATATTTAGACTTCAGAAACTGTCTGAAAATTAATTAAGCCTAGAAAGCATAAGTTTATTAAACAGAGATCGGAGCTAAAGAACGTTATTAATCAATGGCTTCAAAACCTTCCAAAATTTTCTCTTAGCTATAAAGTTTGCAATATCCTGACTCTTTATAGCAGAATCCACAACTTAGCACCTAATATGAATCACTAGCAAACTAATAGCTAGTCACATTAAACTGGGTTTAATAAATTTAAAGAGATTAATATTGGTTATTTTATGAGTTCTAATTCACTGGAAAAACTTAAACCTTTGATTGAACAATATTCCAAAGACCCACATGCAGTTTTAGGAATGCACAAAGAAGCTGGGAACTTAATAGTTAGAGCTTATGAACCTAATGCAGAAGAAATTTTTTTAATGCCTTTTCAAGGTATATCTCAAACAGAAACTGACTCCAACAAACTTAAGTTAGATAAAATTTCTGAGCAAGGCTTTTTCGAAATAAGCCTTGGAGATAAAGACTTTTTTGCATACAAACTTGAAATTAAAAACTGTGATGGAATATTTCAAAAGTATGATACCTACTCATTCCTTCCAAGTATAGATTCCAAAGAACTTTATTACTTTAATGAAGGCACTGATATTTTTCTTTATGAAAAACTTGGAGCACACTTCAAAGAAGTTAATGGTGTTGAGGGTTTTTCTTTTACAGTTTGGGCACCTGAGGCTGTAACTGTTTTTTTAATTGGAGAGTTCAATTGTTGGCATAATCAATCCCATCCAATGAGGATGCTTGGCAGTACCGGAGTTTGGGAAATCTTCATTCCAGGACTTGACAATGCAGCGCAATATAAATACCGAATTAAAACAAAAAACAATTCATTTGTAGATAAAGCAGATCCGATGGCTTTTTACTCTGAATTGAGACCTGGTAACAGTTCACGCTTATGGAAAAGAAGACAATATGAGTGGAATGATGCCAACTGGTTAGAAAAAAGGCAAAAAACTAATTGGCATAAAAGTCCCATTTCAATCTACGAGATACATCTTGGTTCATGGAAGAGAAAAGCCTCAGCAAATGAAGATTTAAATGCTTACTTAACTTATAGAGAATACGCAGATCAATTAATCCCATATATTAAAAAAATGGGTTTCACACATGTTGAGTTTATGCCTTTAAGTGAATTCCCTTTTGATGGTTCCTGGGGCTATCAAGTTTCAGGTTATTTTGCACCAACATGTCGTTTTGGTAATCCGGACGAGCTCAAATATCTTATCGATCAACTTCATCAAAATGATATTGGGGTAATTTTTGATTGGGTACCGGCTCACTTTCCCAAAGATAGACATAGTTTAGCTAGATTCGATGGAACAGCTTTGTACGAACATGAGGATCCAAGACAAGGGGAGCATGCTCAATGGGGAACTTACATTTTTAATTATGGAAGAACAGAAGTCAAAAGCTTTTTAATTTCCAATGCCTATTATTGGTTGAAAGAATTTCATATTGATGGGCTGAGAGTTGATGCTGTCTCATCAATGATCTACTTAAATTACGGAAAAGATGGTGAGGGGAATTGGGTACCGAATAAATATGGAGGGATCGAAAACCTTGAAGCTGTAGAATTCTTAAGGGAGCTAAATCGTCGGATTCATTCAGATATTCCTGGAGTTATAACAATTGCAGAAGAATCTACCGCTTGGCCATGTGTTTCAAAACCAATTGAGTTCGATGAGAAGGCTTTAGGTTTCGATTTTAAATGGAATATGGGTTGGATGCATGACACCCTCAAATATATGAGCTTAGATCCATTGTATAGAAAGCACCACCATAATCAAATAACTTTCTCAATGGCTTACTTTTATAACGAAAACTTTGTTTTACCTTTATCTCATGATGAAGTGGTTCATCTCAAAGGTTCCATCCTAAATAAAATGAGTGGCAACTATTTTCAACAAATTGCACAGGTAAAACTACTTTATTCCTATATGTACGCTCACCCAGGAAAAAAACTACTTTTTATGGGAGCAGAGATTGCCCAGCAATCTGAATGGGCTTATGAAAGAAGCTTGGACTGGGAGCGACTGCATTATAATGAACCGCAATTCGTTCAAAAAACAATTGAAGACTTAAACCAACTCTATAAAAATGAAAGTTCATTTTATAGAGAAGACCATGAGGTCAACGGTTTCAAATGGATTGAATGTAATGATTCTAATAATAGTACATTGAGTTTTATTCGGAAAAGCGGCGATGAGCACATTATTTGTGTATTCAATTTCACTCCCGTAGTTAGATACAATTACCGACTTGGATGTCCGAATAGTGGAAGTTACATAGAAATTTTCAATAGTGACTCAGAGTTTTTTGGAGGCAGTAATGAGGGCAATTACGGAAAGATAGAAAGCAAAATGATTTCTCAACATGGATTCGAGCATTCTTTAGACTTAACAATCCCATCTTTTGGAGCAATTTTCTTAAGACCAAAAAGCTAAATTACTTTATGTGAAGATGTGTTTCTTTAGCAATTGAAAAGTTGGCAGAAAGATAAGCAAAAATTTATTTATAAAATCATTTTTTTATTTGCAAATCGTTGACAAAGACACTAATTTGAGGGAATATCATGATTGAAGGTTAAGGATTAAAACTGTGTTTCAATAAAGTTATTTAGCTTACGGTTTTATTTAACAGAGAGACTTTCAGAAGTCATATTTTTTGTTAATTCAAGTACGAATTTGACAGTTTAAAGCATTCCAGATGTTGCTTTTGACGTTGTTTTTATTTTCTCCAATTTCTTGAGATTTTGGGGACAAGATTTGTGCTGAAAACTAGCTGAATTTTACTGAATATATTTTCTTCTTGCCTGAGTTTAAATTTGTAAAGGTAATTAAATTAATGAACACCATTAAAAAAGACAATAAAAAGAAATTTTCAGCAAAAAAATCTAATAATAAGCCTGAAGAAACATCCAATACTCTGTGGATGCCGCTGACTATGATTCTTCCCGTTCTATTAGCTTTTGTTCTAACTTCAGAACCTGTTGAAGCTAAAAAAGTATCCGAATTAAAAGCAAAATCTGAACACATCTCAGCGATAGGTAAATCTCAATCTAGAAAATTAAAAAAATCAAAAAAGAAAAAGGTTTCCTCAAAAGAAAATGTCAATAAAAAATTAAAATCCTTAGCTGATAATGATATTTTATTAGCTTATGATGATATAGATGATAGTGACGACTCACCAGATAAATCTGATGATGAAGACTGATAAAAATTGTTTTTTGTTTTAGATTTTGAACTGAAAGTAGGATATCCAATTTATTTTCCTACTTTCAAATTTTTAACTAAAGAAAACAAATGGTTAAGAATTTTGAAGATTTAGCTTACGTACCTAATTGAAGATAGCTTATGAAAGAGAGAATCAAGCCCTTTTGGCTTTTTGGCAAGGGTAGTTAAGTCACAAGAACATGAGAATGTAGCTTGTGAATGCAAGTTGCAGAAGTCATTTTAGACCTTTCCTCTCTTTAATTGACGGTCTAGAGTCTACACCGTTAATTAAAAAACTCAAAATATATTTTCCTAATTTAAAGGAACAATTTAAAGTATTCTATGTAAGTAAACAATCCTTGGTAAAAATTATCAAACACACAAAACTCAATAAAAAACTAGTTGAATTAGTCTAGATTTGGGTATGTAGAAGGAGTTAAAAACTTTATGTTTATTAACTTCAAAATTTATAATTCACTAACGTTAATCACAAAAATTAATTTATATGAGCTGGCAAAAAATTAAATTTGGAACAGATGGTTGGAGAGCCATAATTGCTGAAGATTTTACCTTTGACAATGTTGCAATTGTAGCCGCAGCAATTGGCAGATATATTGATGAAACCTATCCAAAGGAGAAACCAGTTCTTGTAAGTTACGACCCTAGATTTTTAGCAGATAAATTTGCTGAGCATGCAGTTAAAGTTTTAGCCACTACTGGCAGAGAAGTCTTACTCACGGATCGAGACACTCCAACCCCAGTTATTGCTCATGCTGCAAAAGATCTAAAGTCAGCAGGTGCTTTGCAGTTTACAGCAAGCCATAATCCTCCCGAATATTGTGGAATTAAATATATTCCTGACTACGCTGGTCCTGCCAATAGCCAGATAACAGAAAGAATAAAGGCTCATGTTGATGAATTAGGAAGAAGCGGTTTCACATTCGATATTGATAAAAATTCTGAGATTACTGTTAAAAAGTTTTCTCCAAAAGAAAGTTATGTAAAAGCATTAAAAAACTTATTGGATATTGAAGCAATTCAAAAATCAAACTTAAAAATAGGAGTTGATACATTATGTGGTGCAGGCCGTGGGTATTACCAAGAGTTCATCCAACCTACAGTTAGTATTGGAGAAGAGCGCGATCCTTTATTTAGAGGTGCTTTACCAGAGCCAATTGCTAAAACATTAACAGAACTAATTGATGAAATTAAGTCTCAGAACCTAGATATTGGTTTAGCCAATGATGGAGATGCGGACAGATTTGCAATTATTGATGGGTTGGGAACTTTATATTCTTCCAATCAGATCCTTGCAATTCTCATAAAATACTTGGTTGAAAATAAAGGTTGGAAAGGAGCTGTTGTAAGAACTGTTTCGGTTACACATTTATTGGATAAACTAGCGGAGAAGCTTGGAGTTCCAATTGTAGAAACCTCAGTTGGATTTAAATACATTGCAGAAGTTATGCTCAAAGAAGATGTTCTCATTGGCGGAGAGGAATCCGGTGGGTTGAGTATTTTGGGACATATTCCAGAGAAAGATGGGATTTTGGCTTGTCTATTAGTTTGTGAAGTTCTTGTGAAAACGAAAAAAACATTAGCTGAGCTTTGGCAAGAAGTGATTGATTTTACGGGCTTTGTTCCTTATAACAACAGATTAGATCTTAGGTTAACTAATGCAATTAAAGAAAAGAGCATGAAAGATCTTCATCAAAATCCTCCGAAAGAAATTGCAAATCTTAAGGTTTCAGAAATTGTAAAAAAAGACGGTGTTAAACTCATTCTTGAAAATGGTGATTGGATCCTGGTGAGACCGAGTGGAACGGAACCAGTTCTCAGGGTTTATTTAGAATCATGTTCCGCGGATGGGCTAGAAAGAATTGAAGAATCGATCAAGAAAGAATTTCAAGCGGATACAAAGGCTTTAGCTGGTGCTCATTAAAAAACACTTTCTTACATTAACCAAATTCCATAGCCTGTAAACCCTACTGAAATGAGGGTCAAAATAATGCTTGCAATTTTCAGCACCAGAATATTGTCTAGGATGGTGAGTATTGAACAGACAACAAGCAATAATGAAAATACAGCTATTGAAAAAGCGGTTAAGTATATTGAATGTTGTCTTTTAGCAAGTTCATATTTTGTATCGGCATTCAGTGCATCTTCTTGAATATCGAACTTTTCTTTTTTATATCTCGCAATTTCATGATCTAGATTTGCAATTAAGCTTTTTGTAATGGCTAACTGACTTAAATCTTCAATATCGTTTGTATGAAAAACAAAATTGTTTTTTTCAATCTCATAAAGCTTGCTCTTTATGCTTTTGTTTCCATAATGGTCCCATAGGTTATTGCGCATTGAAAGAAAAATTTGCACATTTTGAAGCGATTGCTCTCGAATATAATTAGTAAAAAGAATCAAAAAAGAGATCAGTAACAATAAAATTAAAGTTCCTGGTTTGCCTCTTATGATTACTTGGCTTTCTTCTTCATCCATAAACAACAGCTCTTCAAGTACTAAAAATAATCTTAACCTTATTGGTGAAAAGTTCAAAAGTGTTTGAACTCAAATCAAAATACTTAAAGAATATACATAAACAAAAACACTGTATTATATGAGTAAAACCGTACAAGAAAAACTCAACATTTCCGCGTTAAATTTTTATAATAATGGCTTTCCTAAAACTTAAAAAACATAAGTTGCCATCTTTATTAATGAGTTTAATCCTATTACTTTCAATAGGGTTTAGTTTTTTTTCTCCTCTATTAACTATTGCGGAAGAATCTATTCCCGAGATTTCCAAACTAGAACACAAGTTTTTTGGTTATTCATTCCCCTCCGATGACATTGATAAGAGGTTATCAAGGCTTGAGGTAAGAGTATTAGGATATGAACATAAAAATGATGACTCCTCAGCTCGGATTGAAAGATTGAGAAAAGTTCTAAACATTCCTAAAGCAAGAGTTTCTGAGTCCTTTAGACAAGAACTAAAGAAAATTCAAACAGGTCTCGATTCAAGCAATGGTAATTCCACTGAAATTAATAAGGGAACAAAAAGAGTTGAGCTTTTAACTAATCTAGAAGAACTGTCCAATTTAATGGTTAAGATAATCAATCAGGAAAGATCTTTTAGAAGCTTGCAACCACTTCAAGTCGATGAAATATCACAAAGAGCAGCTTTAGAACACGCCAGCTATCTAGTACAAACAAAGCAATTTTCTCACTATGGACTCAACGGATCCAACCCAGATCAAAGATATACCAAAGCAGGAGGGGAAGGAAGGTTAGAAGAAATTGTGGATGGCTTTTTTGCATCAGTTGACGAAAAAGGGAAAGTTATTCCGATCGAGCCTTCTAATGAAATTCCAAACCAATTAATGGATGCAATCCTAAAAGTTCCAGACAAATCGGATATTTTGTTCAATAACGATGCTAATGATATTGGATTGAGTTTTGTGATTGAACCTGCCGGAAAACAATTAGTAGTAGTTATAAACATAGTATCCAATCATGCCTCTCTTGCAAGCGTTCCCTCTAAAATTAATGGCTCAGAGATGGTTAATGTAAGTGGTTCTTTGAGTGACGGTTTTAAGTTTGCTTGGGTTGGTGTATCAAAAAAAGACTTTGAAAAAGAAGAGAGAAGTGAAGTTGAGCCATCACCGTATTTTGCTCCAATAGATCAAGTGATTTATACTGACAAAACAGCCGATCGAGCAAAAAATATTGCGCAAAAAGGTGGATTAATTTTAGCAATGGTGGCAGCTCCATTCACTTACGGTACTAGTATGTTAGTTGCAAGTGTCTTAATGCAATCAATATCTCAAACATATCAAGCTCAAGATGTAGAAGTAAGAAGCGGAGTTAAAGCATCTGGAAGTAGCTTTAATGGGAATATAGGTATGGGAGAATGGGGACCAGGACTTTACTACATAACCATTTGGGGATACCCGTACAAAGAAAAAAAACCGACTATCGTTAGCAGAAGAGCAATAATCGTAACTTGAGTAAGCTCAACTCTTTACTACAGCTTCTTCCTTCAACTGTAAAATTGTTTGTAACTAAACTCCGTAGATTTATGAAGATTTTCAACTTTAATCAAAAACTGTTCATTCCTTTTTGGCTTTTGATTTGGCTAAGTTTCGGTTTTACCTTAAATGCAAATTGTGCAAATCCCTTTTTAAAGAATAAAGAAGTTGTTTTAAGTGGTTCTCTTGAAGATGATAATTCTAAAGCCGTAATGATAGTTCTTGACGCCTCAGGAAGTATGAGTGAGCCAGCCCCTAGTGCTGCAACAAAAATGCTGATGGCAAAAAATGTTTTAGAGCAAGTTCTTTCAAAAATCGACTCAACTATTCCAGTTGGCTTGAGAGTTTATGGTAGCAGCAAGCTGAGTGCAGACCCAGTCATTGCTTGCCAAGATAGTACTTTGCTTGTTCCTCCTGGAGTTGGTAACAGAAGGCAGATGGTAAATAAGTTGCGAGGAATCAAGCCCACTGGAGCAACACCAATAAGCTATTCTATGAGAAAAGCAGTCGATGATTTATCCATAGTGGATGCAAAGAAAAAGAGCGTTGTGCTGATAAGTGATGGTATTGAGACTTGTGCTTATGATCCTTGTGCATTAGCTCAAAGCTTTAAAGAAAGGGGAGTGGATATTCAATTCAATGTTGTTGGTTTTAACGTTAATAATGATTATGCGGCAAAGGCACAGCTCGAATGCATTGCAAAATCAACTGATGGAAAATTTTATACAGCTGAAACTTCGGGGCAATTAGCGGAAAGTGTTCTCGATGGTGTTAATTACAGTGCTCCATCAATTGATACAGTGTCAGGCCAGTTAAAAGAACTCAAATCTAAAGGTAAATAACTGAATTACCACTTCTATTTTGTTTTACTTTTATGGTTTAACTTAGATGGTTATAATATAAAAATTCATTCTCAAAGATTTTCAATAAGTATTTATGACAGCTGGCGGATATAACATGGGTGGTGATCTGGATTTATGTTCTAGAGAGACCGAAAAAACAAAGTTTTTAGCTTCCGTAAAGAAATTGGCTTTAACTAGGAATGTGTCCGAAAGAACTGTAATGTTATGGTGTTACCAAAGGGCCGAGAGTATAGAGGCTTTAAACCGAATGAGACTTTGGATTGAAGAAGAAGATAAAACTGAAAGGTGGTTGATGAGCCTTCCCGAACTTGAATTCGTAGAAAATTAAAATGCCAGAGGGTTTCACTCTGACACCGAAACGAAAGAATAAACTCGTTCTGGTTTTTATACTCCTTGTTTTATTTATTCTTCAAACTCTTCATCCTCAATTATTTGAAAGGGTTTTTTCTTTTGTTTTTGAGAAGACTAATACTTATGACTTCTGTTACCCAAAGAAATTAGTCACCGTTACCGATGGAGATACAATTAAGTTTCTTGCAAATACTGCTAAAAAGAAATATTTAAAAGTTAGACTCATAGGCATTGATGCACCCGAAATGAGGCAAACTCCCTTCGGAATTCAATCGAAAGATTTTCTTGAAGGATTAATTAATGACTCTTTGGAAGATAAAGTTTGTTGTAAAAGGGGCAAAGAGCCGAAAGATAAATATGGAAGAACCTTAGCAGACTGTTGGGTTGGGAAAACTTTTCTAAACGCATCATTAATCGAAAATGGTCAAGCGGTAAGTTACTTTATTGGTAACAAAAACAACAAATACAAAAATCTCTTTTTCAAATTAGAAGAACAAGCAGAAATTATGAAAGTCGGTTTTCATAATCCAGATAACCTCTTAACTGAGCTGCCTTATGAATGGAGAAAAAGAGAAAGAAGCCAGTTTAATTAACGTGTTCAAATCCACCCCAGTCAAAGATAGTTGGTTTATTTTCTTCAAAAACTGGATAAGAGAATCTAGAAGGACTGTTAGACACTTGCTTATCAAGTGGTTTGTAAACCACATATGCTCTAATAAGTTGTGGTTTAATTGAATCCTGCTCTGGTTTTATGTTTACTTTTGCAACTTGATTGCATTCTTCTGGAATAAGGAAACGAACTATAACCCATTCAGATCTCATCAAGTAGGGTGCCCAAAATGTCACAAAATCGGCGGTTACTGTTTCATCAAAATGAAACTTGCTGCATTCTTCTTCAAGGTACTCAATTACTTGGCTTCGATGAATGCAAGTCGCATTACTCATATCAAAATTATTCTCAAATCCTCCATCCCAAAATAGATAAGGATATTTTTTATCATTCACCTCAATTAAGTTGTTTGTGGCTGTTCTAACATCCCATTTTACAGAGTTGCTCGACTCAATTATCGGTGTTTGAGGGTAAATCACTTCATAATTCCCAGCAAACTCATTCACCTCAATTGTTAATTTGTTACCAACTTCAAAGTTTCGGAATGAGAACACTGGTTTTAACACTCTCCCTGCAAAACTAGCGTTTCTATTTTGTCCATAGTAAAGAGTTTGCATACCTCCTTCCTTGCACAAAACTAAAGCGATGTCTTGGTTTGCTTCATTCTTTTGATGAGGAGCTATGAAATAAGTCTCTTCTGCTCCATCTTCAAGAACCTCAGTGATTTGTATTATTGGTGCCTCTGTATTTGTTACTCTATTCCATTGAGCGCTTGGAAACTCCCTCTTCAAATCTTCTAACGAGTGAAAATCTAATTTTTTGAAATAACCACTCGGATCTAGCCATCCGTCTCTTTGGCCTTTGACAACAGATTCTTGAGATGAACGAGTAAGAATTAAGCTGCCCGTTTGTGAGTCAACTTGAGCTGTTCCTCCCATTCCTAAAGTTCCTCCATGAAAACGATTTCCTTGAGGAACCGGTAAAACAATTTTTGACCTACTAAAGTCTTTATGTCGAGAATATGAAGAACAAGGGGATAGAGAATTGGGAAATTGTTCTTCTAAAATGGATAAATAATCCTCCATTTTAGAAGAAGCAGCGTAAAGAACAGATTCTAAATCATTGATAATTAAAGGGTTATTAAAACTAGTTCGAGATAGTTCATCTTGCAAATCCTTTATTGTTAATGGATTACTAAAGAGGTTTTCTTTATTTTTTAGTAACTCTCTTATCTTTTCAGGCACTGTTTTTTCCATCTCTTCATTGGGACACAACGTCATAAATTGATAAGCACTTTCTATAGAATCTGGAGTTGATCCAGTATAACGGACAGAAAGAAAGAGAGATTACGATTATCGTAAATACTCAGGAAGGAAAGTCCGATGAAAAAGAAATATTCAGCAGAATATAAAGAATA
>JAAUYI010031556.1_pt1 | contig 16622 bp, 16 predicted proteins | sample 7278041 | NCBI WGS metagenome assembly JAAUYI01 (sample SAMN14350216, study PRJNA611818) | marine sediment metagenome | isolation source: surface marine sediment (0.6m) | place: French Polynesia: Moorea | collected 2018-08
ATGTCCCGGCCACAGGCAATCAATGCACCATGTGCACGTTGGAACCATTTGATGTGTAATTACCCCAAAAAATTTAGCAGAGCATGGAATTGAACCATGGACCCCTGGATTATGAGACCAGTGCGCTAACCACTGCGCCACTCTGCTTCTTTGTTTTTTCCCAAACATCTTGTAATGTCATTTTCTCATTGCTTGTTTCAGAAGAGAATGGATTCCTGGTAATGGAAGTTGGAATTTCCAGAAGCATTAAGTTCACCTACAGGAACAGGTCTTTCATCGAGGCGTACCGAGAGGCTACAGAGGGGACCAATGGCAACGAACAACATGTCTCCATACCTATGCAGAGGTGGTTAAAACTCGGGGAAATACATGACCACGTACGCCAGCAAATACGTGAGGTAGCTGATGGCAATCAGGTGGATACAAAATTCCACATTGGTGGATCTATGTTCGTGACCATCAGTTCGAGATACAGGAACATTCAGATTCGCCAATATGCTGCACCCGCCAGGGGATCCAAGATGTTTCCCACCAGGTCTGGAATTTCCATGTCGATACAAGAGTATTGTTATTTCATCAAGTTGGCACAACAATTCACTGAGCAAATTCCACTAGCACGGTCTCTTGTGCCTTGTTACAAAAGACGAGACCATTCCCCTGCCTGTCTGGAATGTTTTCCAGTCAGGCAGAGGAATAGCCTAGCCTACCAGCTTCTTGGAGTTTGATCTATCTGGCGCCTCTATGAGTAACTGCTGAAACGGACAATGAATAACATGACTCGTGTTCGGAAAAAACATGCTGTTTTTATTCTACCTTTGAACAATTGGGGGTAAGAACCGCCCCAGACTCAAGTTTTTTTCATGGTCTTAAATAAGTACGCCCGAACTTGTTCATGTACAGTAATACAAGTACATTAGCTGTCATGGGGTATTATCTTGTACCATGCTATTCTGCTGTTATCATGTATTTGTCAAATACTGCAAATTCTAGTGAACAGACTATAGTTTTGATAGATAGAGCCGTAATTTATACAGCATGTTTATGAATCTGTCTAATCCAGTCATCCGGATTGCTTCTGGCAAAATAAATCACATGCATATTTCTATCAGAACTATTCTCTGTTCACTGTAATTTGTGTCACTTTCGTATACTTGCAGCTACAATACATGCATAACTTAGGTAGGAGTTTTTTCCTTGCAGTAAAACAGAAAACATATCTGTGTAGGTAACATAACATAATTGTATCCAACTGTTTTCTACGTCTAGTAACATAAAACAAACATATTGGTCGGGAGTCTAAACTAAATTAGGTCCAACCGTTCCCTATCTCTGCTACTCATAACAAAGCAAGTGATTAAATAAAATGATATACCCTATCAGGCTCTGTGAAGGAATGACTCGCAATTTTTCTTTGTTTCCAGTAACCTTTCTCCATAAACATGGTATAGCTAGCTGATTGAATTGCAAAGAAAAATTGGAATGGAAAGGAAAATGAAATTAGGGCTAACCAGACTAGGGTGAAATACTGCAAATTCTCGAGGTTTATACTGTGTCGAATTCTGCCCTCACATCTCGTTTTCTCCTATCCTGGTTTTTTTTTTTTTGTTGTTGTGTTTGATGAGAGGGTACAGAACTTTTCGACACAGGGCTGCCAACCCTCGAGCATTTGGAGCAACACCTGGAATGCTCAGGTCGCTTATCTCTATGTTTCTGCTCTCTAGGTAGATTTGCTACATGGTGCAGTCCTAGATGTGTCGACCATGGAAAGTGTGCTACTAGTCCAACAGAAAAACACAATGTAGCAAATTTTCCCATTTTTGATTGCATAATTATTCAATAATTCCAGGTCAATTCTTGTAGTTAAAGAACCCACGGGCAGATATCCCCCATGTAGCATTTCTCCCATGTAAATAAATACTTCTCATATGGTTTTATTGTTTAGCCAGTAGATATAATTGTTCGGTGTAACTGTATATGGCTTGGCTGATTCTCTGCAGAAATTTCTTGAATTTTGCATTCATAAACTTATGAGTGTTAATTGGGAATTAATGCCAAATAACCCAAGCTCATGAAGGCTGTGATAATACAGATCTCCATCCACCCCCCAGCAAAGCAACTTGGATATTCTCCGGCTAACCCATTTGCATTCAAGCTATGTAGATAGATGGGGAGTATATTGCTACATGTCAGGATCTACGCCTCTAGTAATTATCATATACACATATATAACAGTAATACACCTCAAATATATGTAGATAGGTCTATGCCAACAGGTTGTAGTTTTTGTACTTCGTGAGATTGATATGAAAAAAATAAACCCCTTAAAAAAAAGGTAATTGTTAATTGGCTTTGATATATTTTTTATAAACACTGTGGAGGAATCTGTTGTAAATAGTGTATGTGCCCGTTTGTTTGAAAGGGATGATGTTGCCTTAGTTGGCCTATATTATTCAGTGTGTGTTGTTAGTTACTATAGCTAGGTAGAGCTCTGTAAATATTTCCTGACAGAATTCTGGTTTGCCATTTCTGTTTATAACTACTCAGTTATTATAGTGGTATAGTTCAATTACAAGTAGGCGAGAAAAACAACTAACTAAAACAACTACCATAGTTATATGACATAAAAAAAGTCTTACTAGGAGGTAGTTTATTTCTGAGCCGAGTTTTCAGACGGGGTCCCCTGGGCCCTTTGCCTGGTGAACATATGAGTCACCCCAAAAGACCTTCGGGTCCACTTTTTCCTTTCCTTCTTTCGAGGTTCCAGTGGGTCACCTGGTGGGGGAGAGTGGCGCTTGTGAGGCGGCCTGACAGCCTTCAATGACTCATCATGTGTAGAAGTATTAGATATGTTGGGGGCCCTATCAGGATAAGCTACATCTTTCGAGTCAAGAAATTGCTCTGAAGGTTCCTAATGAGAACACCCAGGAGTGTTTTGTTTCACTTCCATCTCACTAGATCCTGTTTTATCAGTTTCTTTCTCATTAGGAACCTCTGGATCTACCAGCTTGTCTCGAAAAGATGCAGCCTGATCAGAAATCCAAGATTTTACTAGTGGAGATTGTGCTAACATATCTTTCTCATAATACAATAATGTCGCCTCAGAGCTATCAATGTCTTTTGTCGAACTCTGACTTTTGGCACCTACAGTATCACCTGTCAAACTGGAGGAATGTAACGAAGTAGGAGAACCTGTACTGGGTGGCAAAGATTGGTTGTTTGTTATCGATTGAACAATACCTTGGTCAAACTCAGAAGTCAATACCAAACAACTCTTCCCCTGGGAGTCATTTATTTCTGGGATCTGTGATGAATGACATGATTTGCTAGGGTAGTCAGGGTCTTCAGAATTCTCACATGTAACTGAGCAAATGTGCTCGTTGGAGGACTGGTCTGATACAACATCGCCCTGCTCATTCCCTGAGGTTGAATTTGGCTCGAGGACATGGGGTGAGGTACGCATGCAAACACTTGTAGAAATACACTTTTCATTTGTTTCATCATATCTGACCGAATCTGACAGGTTTGCAGAACATTCATTTGTCACAAGAGCTGAGACTAGGGGTGCTGATGTACAAGGTGAGGGCTTGTCTGTGACAGAACTAGGTGCTCGCTCATTCAAATCAGAATCTGGGCCCCTCCCCTCCCCATCTTTCAAAATTCCAGCATCCAATTTGTTTTCACCACACAACATACGGGGTTTCACCTCTGAAAGAATGTCTTGATCAGTTTTCATTTTGTTAACACGCAGATATAAACCTGTTTCAACCAAATCTGCTTCCCCATCATCTATCAAAATTGCAGCATCCAATTTTTGTTCACCAGGTAACATAGCTGACTTCCCCTCTGCAATAATGTCATGATCATTTTGAATTTTGTTGACACGCAGATCTAAACCAGTTTCAACCAAATCCGCTTCCTGTGTTTCACATGTTCGACCAAGGAAAACCTGCAGTTCCATGTTGTGTGAAAAGTCACCCTCATTCATGCTCACCAATTTGGACAAGAGTTCGCGAGTTTGTCCTGCATTGCTAACAAGACCCTTGTTTTGACTGTCACCTTCAGATTTTCCCATGTCAAGTTCTCCAGCAATATATTCATGCCGACAGCTCTCAGTGGAGTTCAAGGAAAGCTTGTTAGATGGCATATTAGCTCCAACAATCAGGGACCTGTGGCTTTGAGGGGGGGCTACACTTGTCGGCGGCTTTGGGTTTGACATTGTAGGTAGAACGCCAGAATGTATCTGAATAACAGTATCTGGAGAGAATTGGCTGGAAGTGTAGGCTTCACCTGGCTGAGTGATAGCTAGCGAGGAAGATCTGTATGCCATCAAAGGATCAGGATTTCGCGAAGGGCTCTCACAACTCAGGTCTAGTAGTGGAAACTCGTTTCTCTCGTGTCGTTCATCACTGGATGCCAGTTGTTTGCGGATTGCAGGTGACGTTATCAGACTTTGACCAAGCGGTGTTGAGGTTTTCATGGGGGTGCCACGCCAGCGAGAGAGTTGTTCAGTGGCTGAAAGATTTGGATCAAAACTCAAGGTTGCCAAACGAATCTGCATATTTGCCTGAAAAAATAAAATGCTTGACATGTAATCTCTTGTGTTTTGTATTTCCTGTATGACATGCAATTTGGGTTACAATGAACCTTTCTACAACTCTACAATCTACCTGGAAGTATTATCCTTCCACAGCACCCCATTTGGTTAAATAGCAAATTACAATTCGCCATCAATTTTTCACACAGCCTGCATGAATCAAATAATTTATTTTAAGAAATCTCTGAGGACATGTTGAAGGTCTTCATCAGGCAGAAAATATATTTGACACAAACTGATACTGGGAACTGAATTTTTTAACCCATTTTTCTATACATTTTTTTTTGGCTTATGGACTTCCATTGGACCAAATCAAAATGGATTCTGCTGAATTTAGTAACCCACGTGTAAATTTCAGCATAATTTGTCCCATGTTCCTGGTAGGAAATTATACATTTGTCCAGATTCTTTCGTGAATAAATTTGGTTATCACTGAATTGTTTTAATTCCATATGAACTTGGATTTTGGATAATTTTTCCTACCTGTGAAATGCTTCTGTAGATTTGGTTTGTTTGTGGGCCTCTTCGTCTCAGAGAATCGGTCAGAGCTCTTACTGCACGTGAAGGAGAATCTGGGCTGGCACCACCGAAAGTCGTGTCTCCATACATCAAGGCTTCCCTCCTTGCTGCTGATTTCACCAGATGAGTCCTCGAGCTTTCGAGCTCAGTCAGCTCCAATTCTCCGGCATTCCCAATCCTTGCCCCGTGTCTCCAGGTGTTCCCTGTAAAAATTGGCATATGCAGTAGATCCCCTCGCGAGCGACCACTTTTTGGAAAACCTCTCATACACAACAATGTTTTAATATCCTCCCTCGTCAGGCCCCAACTCTCTTGGAAAACGATCTCAGCCTGTTTTTTTGAATGGTGGCTCACGAGGGGATTTTACTGTATACAAATCACCAGGCTCATTTCTAAAAATACTTTTGAATCTCTTTCAGTGGATTTCCACACTATGCAGATGTTTCATAAGCTGAATTTCTCCCTGTTCCATGATTCAATTGCAGCAGTTCCTGAATTCATATTGCACTGTATTTCCTTTCATGAGAACTAGGAAAGGTCCTCGAAATACACAAATTTTCATGACTTGCAATGGAGGGTTTGGATCCAAGAAGTATTACCATGTATCTTGTGCCCATTTTGTTTCGACCATGACAACCACCATCATCAGAATCCAATTCTCCTGTTTGGCCCCCAACCACTAATGAATTTTTTTGGCCCCCATGTTAACCAGGGTACTCACATCTTTCTCTAGCACACTTTGTCACGAAGAAGAGGACAACTACGGCAAACATGGCTATCAGGAAGGAGAACAAACTTGGAAATAGTATCTCGATGCCTTGAGGCCCTGCTCTCACACTCACGGCTTGGGTCTCACCTGCAACAAAATAATGAACCAAATTGCCCTTAGCTACCGGTATCTAGTTCTGAAAATGCCCTTCAACAAGTTCCTGGAATATGTTTATATGGAATGTTGCCTGATTTTATCCAAGTAATGCTGTAGTGCAATGTTTTCACATTCTTTCCCCCATATTCATGACTAGCACATATCTTTGGCTGGCAAATGTAAACCGAATGCCAACTCTGTGTATGGGGAGGTGAAGGAATGCAGTAATCCTCTCAGCAGGGCCCCATAAATGATCATCAACCCTACATCTTGGTTCGCCTGGGTTGCATTCCCAGCTGACCCACAGGCATGCGAATATATTCAGAGAGATGCCATTCCAACCATTTCTTGGCCATATATATTTTCAGTGTAAAAGTAGCGAATTCTAACAACAGATGACAAATATTTACCAGCAAACTCTTGAATCTTTGTATTGGCGAAGTCTTTGATTGCATCCTTCAGTCCAGTTGCATTCATCCCATGGGTCATGTTGGCCGCGAAGCGGGTATAGTTAGCCACAGTGTCATTAAATTTATCAAGAATTGGCGTGGTGGAGCGTAGTATTTCCTGCACAATGGGAGATGATTGATCGGCAGTTTCTTGTGTAGTAAGATCATTTTGGGTAGTTACCGGTTCCAAAATGGTAGTAACTGTCTCTTGTGCGTATTCAGCAACAGTATTGGTGAAATCCAGAATGTTTTCAGTAGTTTTAGATAGAGCAGAGCTGAGGCGGTCTGAACCGGTATCCGTGGGTGGTGGCGGGGTCATGTAAAGATCCTCCCACTCCGGCTTCCATTCCTCGCCATCAACATAAATTCCCGCAGCTAACTCTCCTTCGTTTTCCCATATAGGGGGCCTTCCCGCGCAATACATGTACAATTCTCCCAAATGCGTCGTTATGCATTCGCACCACCAAGAATACAAACAAGCCGGCATGTTGTCTGCATTTGCTAACCCAGCTTGACCCAGATTCGTTTGTTGTTCTCGCGAAATCTCGCGAACTGATCGCCTCACTCATTCAGTCTATTAGCTGAACATGTAGTTTGCCTGCGCGAGGCCTGCTTGACGTATTTCTCGCGCGGGATTTCGTTGCCTCATTCACCCATCTCTTACGTGCCTCGCAGAAAAAGCTTGGGCAGCATGATGGAGGAGCCGCTAGATGGCCAAGCGGCCTGTTTTTCCCGCGCTTGCGACTGGGGGTAATCTATCAGCAATGCTAAACGCAACCAATGTATAACATCTTGGAATGAAATTAAACAAACGCAGGCGTACGAAAAACAAGCAACGGCAGGCAATTTTTTTAGGATATCTTTATTTCTGAATTGAACCACATGCATAGGATGACAATAACACAGGGTTTTTAACAATCTGGCAGTAGCATGCAAATTACACAAGATATGAAATTAATGGAGTAGCAAAGCAAAACCAAAGTAACACACACCTATTTAGTCCTGACTGCAACCCGAATTAGCCTGTTCAACACTATGAGTTGTAATTCCATTACAAAAGTACTCTGTTATATTATTTGAAAAAACAACATCATTTACAATGTCATTAGGCAAATTCTAGATTCAACATATAATGCAAGTCAGAGAAATTCATGATGTCGACGGCAGATTGTACTCTTTAATTAGTCTACAGAGAGATTCCCCTTCATGTAGCTCAAACAGGAAGTCCTCTATGATCGTTAAGCAGTCACAGTTGTCATTACATGCTCTGAAACCTTTGGCATGGCACTCCTTTTCTCTCTGGAGAGTCTGTTCCATAACTGACTTCATCTCGTCATAGTATTTTATATATTCTTCTAGTCTTTTCTCCAAATCCTCATCTAGTAGACTCTTTCCAGAGGCCATTGCTGCAATCTAGCTTTACCTCACCAGTGCCAGACGACAAATGTTAGGTGTCTCTTAATGTTACTCCTTATATACCCAAGGTAAGTTGGGCATATTTGGCACGAAGCTATCTCTATTTATAGAGATAACATAAACCATGCATAAAGTGGGTAATCAACTTGGCCTCATCAATCGAGTATAAATAGGTTATGATATCTCCCATAGATTTCCCCTCTAACCGCTTCAATATGTAATAACAGCTATACAATCCACACAATGTCGAACTTTCTGTTTGAACTTGAAGTCTGTTAAATGCATATTGAACATGAGAGGCTGCCTTTAAAAATTGAACAATTTCCTTCCCATACGCAGATGGTGGTAATCCATATGGATCAAAAAATTCACCTAAATCATTATTTTTCCCCAATTTATTTACAGGTAAAAATATTGCCATCCAGTGAGTACCAGGTTTGAAATTAGGATCAGAGTTCACTATAAATGCAGCAGGTTTATGTGACAGACTTCGGGTGCCAGGTAATTCATTTAAAGCGCACACATCAACTGATTTCATTGCCTTTTCCCCTGAATATATTTGTATTAAATTCTTCAGTTGAGATGTGCATAGGAGAAAATCCATTTTTTTTCAACCATCTACTTTGATATTTCGTGATTCATCTACACGAAGCAAAGAATTGTAGGCTGCATACATGATGACTGTCACACTTTCTTTCAAAGACTCTGCAAATTTGATTTCCATTTTACTCAAACCAACAGCCTGAGGGTTGAGTACCTCATCTCCTTGAGTTGAGTCATCTATGTTAAAGCAAAACAAAGCATACCCGTTTGCAAAATCATCTCTGCTAATTGATGGGGTTTTCCTAAGTCTTCCTGGCATTTCGTCTTCTGATAGAGAAAATATTGTGTGATAGGCTTCGAGATAAATGTCGTTCGAGAAATCCAGTTGCATAGCTCTGCTTGGAACACATGCTCCATCCACAGTCAGGCAGAGATAAGACAACTTGAAATGTTGGAAATTGAACGGATTTTTACTGAAATTCCCAGAGAAAGCCTCAGAAGTAACAAATGCTACTACTAGCCTCTTGGGAATTCTAGAAATAAAGAGGTTTTCTATCGGCCATGAACTTTGGCCACTGGGTATAACAAAAGTTTTAATTTCAGTTCTTTCGAATGGATACAAAGCTGGCCCGTTTTGCAGGCCTGCTGCATGCCCTAACAACATAGCAGGGGTGGGCTTTATCATAGGGACCTTGAGAGAAGCATTAAGAATCTCTACCTTGTAAGTAGGAGCAGCTGTGGTAGGAGCAGATGTGCCAGAGGTGGCAGGTGGTTCCCTGAACAGTCTGAAGCTATCCCTTGATGGAGTTAATTTCAAAGTGAACTGGACAGCATTTAGAAGTACCCTTTCTTGCCTGCAAAGATCTAGATGTAATTTTCCTTGGAGTTCGAAAATGGCCGACTTCCTGCAGAAAGCTTCTCTTTCTGTGAAACCTATATTAGTCTTGGAATCCATAGACCGGGCTCTATCTCTATAAAACAGGCTTTCTGTGAGCTCTGAGTCCATTTCGTTCTTGTCATTTTCTAGCAAGACATCAATGATACCCTTGTAAGCATATCCTGTTCCACTACTACAAACTAATTGCTGTTGTAGATATAAGTCAGCCTGTTGAAACAGAGAAGCAATAGGGTAATTTGTTACCCCAACACGAACATCGTCTTCGGTTATATTGGTACCATCTGAATTTTTCACCTGAACTCGCAAATACAGACGAATATTTTTCAAGTCTATATATCTTTGTGAATTGGCCATGATATTAAATTCCAGTGGGGTGTCTGATCTGATTGGGGCTATAGGGGCAAAGTCTAGCACTGTAGTGCTCTCTCTAGAGAGATCACGAGGAAAGAGTGCAAAAAGGTCAAAAGCAGACGGAAATCCATACCGGGTATCAGATCCCGGGGGAGAATCGTCATTTCCATATGCTACTTCCATCTCCATTTTTTAGGGCCCTTTTGTTAGGTTACAAAGCTTCCTTTCTAGAAATTTTCGCAGATTTCTGCTTGGAACGTTTCTTGGATTTAGTTTTTTGCCCCTTATTCCTATGCTTTTGTTTGCCATTCTTTTTGCCTCCAGCCCTTTTGACGTACTTTCGCTTTTTCCTAGCGGCAGTTCCTCCACCAACAAGGCTAGTAGCCTGTTCCTGGGCTGCAATGGCAGGAGATATCGAAACAATGCCGCCACCGCTAGGAGCAACAGCTTTGGAAGCCTGCACAGGGGGTTTTGGGCCTCCAATTTTTCCTACTACAGTGAAACCTGGTTGAAATGGTATCTGGCCTTTTGCACTAGCCCCAAAATACCTCTTGAAATTATTTACCTGAGTGCCCATATTTCCTCCTAAAAGTTAATGCTATAGTTGTATGATTTTTAAGGAATTGACAAAATTTATTTTCGTTTGTAACAATTGCAACTTGTATTCTACGAATAATTTGCCTGTCTACCTGAGTGTTTCTCTCGATAGTAGGAATGAGACAAAATGGAAATTCGGGGTCTCTCTTGTCATAGGGGAAGGTTCCTCCTATACATAATTTGCTGTTGTAGGCCATGCATGGTCTAACAAAATCTAGCAAAATGTGAATGCATGGGGGTGGTGTTTGTTGTGCTTGACCAGAAGAATACACCCCGTCAACTGAACAAGTCCAAACTCCAGGAAGATTGATTGCATTTGGCAATTCCACTTTGAAAAAATATGGGGTGTTATCAGTATATATGTTCGCTGAATCTTTGTTAGAAATTAATATGGAAAATTCTAAATCTGCCATTATATGGGGCAAGCAAATTATTGCACTGACTTTTGGTCGGTTTTAACAGCAGATTCTGGTAGCCACTGATTGAACTTAGCTGGAAATCCAATGAAACTGACAAAAAATTCTTTCCTTTCAACACCCTTTTTGTCTTTTACTATTCTGGACTTGATGATTTTTTTTATGTCATACAATTTATCCTTTTCAGCTGGTTTCACCCGCTGTAACTCTTGCCTATAGAAATTTCCAATCAAAACTTCCCCCTCTTCATCCCTAATTTTGTAAACATCTAGACCATCTCGAATTTTCCTGGATTCCACATAAAAAATTTCTTTACTCCACCTTTCATCATACTCTGAAACAATTTTGTTTCTCCTCAGAGTAACCCGAACGGGTGTATCTATGGGAAATTCATATTTTTTTTTTCTGACTTTGGGAAAGGCTGGAATGATAGGGTCCTTCTCATTTTCCAACTTTACCTTCAGCGGCTTAGATTCTTTGCTCTTTCTGTAGGTCATTTCGTTAAATTCTACAAGCAGGTCGTTATCTCTGGTTACTTCATTGGGAGCCATTTTAATTGCCGAATGATATGTTTCATTGTAACCTTTAACAACATCTTGTATTACATCAACATATCTAGATGTCCTTCTGTCCTCCATGTATTTCACAATGCGTTTCTTGATTGACTTCCAACATCTCTCAATGAAGGCTGCCTGACTTTGATTCGAGGTCAAGATCTGGCCAATGCCTTGTGTCTGCAGGAAAGCTGCCACTGTGGAATTCACAAATTCACTACCCCTGTCTGATCTTATAGTTCTCGGCTTTCTTCCGCTAGATTCCATTATTAATTGTAGTGCTTTAACTATTTCAGCTCCGTGTTTGGACTTGAGAGGTTGGATCCACAATTTCCTAGAAAAAGTATCAATGCAGCCTAGCATGTATCTGGCCCCATCATTCCAACTGGCATATTGCGTCATGTCTGCCAAATCTGCTTCCCAAATTGTGTCGATATCTCCCAAAACCATGTAATTCGTTTTGAATTTTCTTCTTACTTCCTTGTTCAAAGTATAAGTATCTTGACCTTCTAGCCATTTCTGAATTTTATATAAAGACAAGTTGAATCTGCCTTCCTTCTGAACTGTATGATGCAATTTTTCCGCCGATTGATAACTTCCCCCCTTTTTTAAATTCCTGTACAAGTTGCGCAGGTATCTCTGCCACCTCATTGTTCTCGTTGCTTGTTTTCGTGCATTAGATCATAAAAGAGGTTCTTTTTAGGCCTGGAAATTCTAGGACTAGGCAACAAGACTCCTAGCGACCCGCTCAACAATGCTATGAAAACTCCTGCATGATCTGATCCTATAGTTAAGTTAACAACACATGCTATACAGATTATGTAAATTAATATGGCCTGAGCATAAAAAGCTTCGCGAGACAGGTCTTTGTGTTGAACTAAAACTGATCTGGGGGTGGAACTGGTGGAACCAGCTACACTTCCATTTATCTGTGAGATGTGATCAGCATAAACAGGAGGCTGCTCCTGAGAGGCTGAATTAGAACTTCCTGCATTTTCCATGTTGCTCAAGTTATCATCCATGACTAATACTCAATGAGTGCGGTACCAATAGCAACACCAAATGCGACTAGGCAGTTTGTCAAATAGTGCCCTCTCTCAAATTCCTATACATAAGTCAAATATTTTAGATAGGAACTTTCTGACATTATTATGAGATGATTTGTTATTCCGGATGCCAGTTATTACTATTTTTCCGGAGGCAAACACTAGAAAAGACATCCGGTGAAATTTCAAACAGGCAGCAGTAAATAACTCAGGTTCATAGACCCCACTTAAGTTAGAAGCCAAACTATCTAAATTGGGTTTGTTGCCCTCAGGGAGAGTAGCAACAGCTGACACTGCCTGAATAGATGTACCGCAGTAATTTATTTCATAACCGTGCTTTTGAAGGGCCCGAGCATATTTTCTCACATGTTTGACTCCTTCAACGACCGTTTTGCTTCCATTGACTGACAAATACCCAGTAGCAAAAACCAAAGCCACCACCTGTTTGCCACCAATCTTTCTGTGATTCCAAACAACACATTTCATTTTCCGCGGATTATAAACAGTGTTTGAAAATTGGTTGGCTAGCTTACCTAAATCAAATGTACAACCAAGTTGAGTTGCAGCCAATACATTTGTAATTTTGACAGGACAGATATCACAATTCAATCCACATGGATCGCAATTTGTGCCTCCTTTCTTCCAGAGATGGGGCAACTCGGCGCTTCCTTGTGGATTCAGAATGAGTTGGCTGAAATTTTCCTGACATGATAATATCTGGGCCCGAGGTATTTGAGCCCGAGGTCTCACCTTGTTCACTCGATTGCAGTGGCCCAAAATTAGATGTGGATTCATTCTTTCCTCCTTCAATTTCAAGACCGGGTTCGGTCTGCTTGTTTTGGGGTGAAGTTTCCTGTATGGAGGAATTTAGCTTTGTCACAGCTGTTTCGCCTTGTGAGAGGTATTTGTTCAACGGAACTAGGACAAATTCTTTTATCTTTGTCACGTGATCACTCAATTTGCTCGCCATATTAAATCTTCGAGGTTTTTGAAAACTGTCTTAACTAGAACAAATGTCTCATTGGGATGAGTTAGAATGATTTTTTTCCTGACCCCTGGTCCAACGTCTTGGCTTGCCAGGGATCTAAGAAAATTACGAATGGGCCTCAAAATGTTCTTCTTCGATGACGACAGGCCTATTGTGCCATATAATACATTAGCTGCTACCTCAGCTATAGCCTTCACTTGTTTCCTAGACAATGGTTTCAAAAACTCTTGCCTCAATTGGAAATCATCGGGACCATTAGCAATGGCCATAAACACCTTTCTCTGTTCTCTTACAGAGCTAGCCATGGTTGGTTGTTCTATTCTACAGGTATTCCTATAAACAGGGTAATGTCTATAAATAAAATCTGCAGATTTCTCCAGGCAAAATGCAGGCCCTCATTCTGAACTCATCAGGAATGTTTGCAGTCATATCTAGCAGGAGGTAGGAATATGGCTTAACCTTGATAGCCAATTTATATGCTTGTCCTATAGGATCTTTGCGACCAGGGAAAATCTGCCTGCTTAATGTTTGTATCTGATCAGCACCTCTTGGGTTTTCAAACAGCAAGATGTACGAGGAGTTGAGTGTGATAGCTCTACTAAATTTTCCTTGTTGGTATAAATTGTGAGAAACATATATTATAGAACAACCCAGATGGTGTGCTTTGACAGTGAAAAAGTCAAAAATTATATTTGATGCAACGACATCCCTCATTAGGTCATCTATTACCATTATTAGATGTTTTTTTTCTGGATTTACTAAATTGTCTATGGTGTCCTCGCTAGGAATACCTTTATGGAAAGTTATGTTATGTAAGTTTCCATTCATTTCTTGGAATAAAGGTTGTTGGGCTGAATAACAGTACAATATTTGTATTTCTCTGCCATCCTCGTTCTTAACTAATTCTCCAATGTTTTCTAGCAGCCGGGCTATAAACGTGGTTTTTCCACTTCCAGACCTTCCACATATTATGTAACTGGAATTTTCCTTCAATAAAATCCTGCCAGTTTGTGATGCTTCATCCATGACTATATCAGGATGTTGAAAATGGAGATACTCGTCCATGGTTGCCAATCAGTCAATAGTGTCGTAGTCGTTTTCGTCAATTTCTTCTTGAGTCAAAGGTGAGGTTGAACCACCATGTGCTCTTCTCAAATTTTCCAAAGCGATCTCGCGCCTCACTGCCAAACTGATAACTTCATTTCTTTGAAACCTTCTGAGTTGGGACTTGGTGATCTCTAGCTCCAACTCTAACTCTGCAACTCTTTCCTTAGTTTTATCGAACCGCACAATTTCATGTCTAAGAATTTTAACTTCCTGCCTCAGAGCCTTGATCTCTCCTTCAAGGGCTTCTTTATGAGGGCTTTCAGGCACCAAAGAACCCATAACAACACCTTCTTCGTGGGGAACATGTATGGATATCATAATTCCACCCTCTGTGTCAGACCCACTAGACTCTTGCTCGGCTGTAGGTAGTGACATGTTTGATAGCTACCTCAGGTGCTGCAATTCAAGACAAACAAACACATATACATGACCTTCAGTTGTCACCTGCTTTCCTATACCTTCCTATCCTCACAGGAAATAAAACAACAAAGCTATTCATAGATTTCAGTCATTTATTGAAATCAGGAAAAAAACATACCACAGCAATCTATATATATATCAGCAAATTTTCAAACAGACAAAATCCGCATGCGACTCCCAAAACTTCAACCTGTCTCCTACACAACTCGGCTGGCAGTGCCTGACTCACATCTCAGTTAAAGGTAAAAACATATTCAAATTATTTTTTGATACCTGTATGGGCTGCTACATACAGATCCAAAAATAATAGGCTATCTCATTCAATATTTGAAGCCGAAAGGAAGTGATGTGAGATTTGGGAAAAAAATTCTTTTGTCTGCACACAAAGTATATCGCTTAGTCTGGGATCTAGTATTCAGGGTCATTGTTCTCTTGACTCGGAAAATTCTGGGATGAGAAACAACTACCTGAATCTCTGACCCTATGACATTCGATGGACTGTCTTCACCAGTGATATCTCTCCGAAGCTTGTGAGAAAATTCATTTATCATCTGTCTCATAGAATTGATGTTCATGTGATCACTAGCAGATATGCTTAACGTGAAACCCTTATATTTCAACACAGCTTCCCCAGTAGACAGCACATAGGCATAACTTTTAGGCCCAGTAGCCAGAAATGTTTGTATCTTGCTTCCCTGAGGGATTTCAGATGTCAGTTGCCCAAGAAATTTTCCTAGCGGAAATCTTTGCTCTGCATTATCAACTCGTTGCACAATAGAATCTGTATCACAGTACATGGCCCGAGAATCAGATTGTTCCAGTAGTGGATGCAAACATATTCTGCCATTGGATGTTACAAACGCAGCAACATTTACATTATCCGTAGGTCCAGAGTGCAAACTCTCTTTTTTCTGTGAAAATTCCAGAATTAACGTTTCTTCGTCCAGAAGGTTGAAGTCTGTTACATCTACCACAGGATTTGATATGACTTTCACAAGCTCATCCGGATTTTCCTTGTTTATAATACGAGTTTGAGGTTTGCCTGGGGATTGAGATAATTTTCCATACAAGCTACACAACAACACCTTTGCCATATTGCGCTTGGCTGGGCAAGGTTTGATGTTATCGTACTCTAGTGTGATACCTTCACCCTCACGATAATCTCTGATGTATTGCAATTTCTGGGGCTCTGTTTCAACACCGGGGGGCCAACCACTGCTCTCTGTTTTTATTTTCAAAAACATGTTCACATACCCCCCAAATAAATCAACTAGCTCATTTGTGAAATGATCTACAGTATTGGCTGTTGTGCGGGGGTAATGATAAACTTCGTACACCTCGAGAATCACATAACCTTTTGTCACAGCATAATGCAACTCAGAGGTTGTCCAACTTCCCAAAATAGCTCGGTCCTCAACACTGCAGTCACAGTGCCTGCTAGCTTTCTCTGCACAAGTCCTACATAATGGAAACATCAATTTCCCTCCACAACGAAATGGGAGAATTGGATGTAACATATTGTGAGGGGGAAGCACCTTGGCTTTCACAAGACCAAAGAATCCTCCAACCTGCTCTGGTCTAATTCCACTGGTTATCACCTCTGGATGTCTCAGAGGAAAGACACAATGTTTCTGCACTGCAGGATAAAGCGAGGTAAAATCTACGTATTCTACATCTGGATATTGTTCGAGTAATTCATCATCCTGTCTATCATAAGCTAGAGTGAACATTTCTGTATGTCCACCATAAAAAGCTTCACGGGGGTCCAATGGGGGAATGATGGGAGGCAGCTCATCAACAAATGCCTTAGCAGCTGGATCTGTCCTCAACAGGTGTTTGAATTCATGTTCCCACATTTC
>JAAUYI010223104.1_pt1 | contig 16621 bp, 11 predicted proteins | sample 7278041 | NCBI WGS metagenome assembly JAAUYI01 (sample SAMN14350216, study PRJNA611818) | marine sediment metagenome | isolation source: surface marine sediment (0.6m) | place: French Polynesia: Moorea | collected 2018-08
ATAGTACTGCCAGCCTGCAATTCCAGCAACCGTTAAGATGGGAATAATAAAAAGTCCCAACCGTGCTAAAAGACGCACTTTTTTTCTGCGCTGTTGTTTGACTCGTTGGATTTTAATTGCTTTGTCTGAATCTGGAATCAAGATTTTTGGGCTTCCATCTTCTGACTCTGGTTTCCAGAACCAAACGTAGTAAACACAAGCTAAAAACAAAGCTGAAATACCCACCAACAGCAGAATCAGCGTAAAGAGTCCTAGATCGCCCCGTGCTACTTGAATCCAACCGAGCAAAGAGGTGACAACTGCGATCGCAAAACTAATCCCGCCCCAAATTTGCCCGAGAAACGCTCTTAAATTATTATTAGCACCGTTGTTGTTACTCATCCGACCCATACTGGGGCGATGCCGAAATAAGTAAAAAAGAGGATTTAAGCTCATCCCACCCATAAATGAGGTGGGATTTCGTGTCAGTTGTCAGTTGTCAGTTGTCAGTTGTCAGTTGTACTACTGACCACTAACTACTGACTACTAACGCGACGGGGCGACTTATCCGACCATCCCTAAAAGGAATGGGCTTCCCCCGTCGTCTCGGTAAGATTAAGTTATGTTAACTCAGTCATCCGTCATGAAGACCATCAAGTCACTTTGCTCCAATTCAAAATTATTAGACAAGATTAGAGAGATTTTGTTTGAGCCAGAGCTGGTTCTGTTTCGGAAGGATAGAAACTACCTACGCTTTTCTTCCTCTTTTTTAGCTCCCCTTAAGAGCATAATAATTCAAAATAAATTGATGATAGGAAATGCTCCATATAACTTAAAATCAGCGATATAGTCGTATAAGATTAGGTTGGGATAAAAAAGCTATTGGTTCGTAAGTAGCCCCCTTCGGGGATAAACAAGTAGCAAATAGCAAATAATAACTAGCAAAATGTCCTAAGCTTCTAACGCAATGCGATATAACTTTAAACTAGCGATCGCTAGCCAGTATTCTTGTGTAAACTTGCGGTTGATTAATTCATGGCATAAGGGGTATGTTGTCTCATTTCTGGAGGTAGCCAACCTTGTACTATTTGAGAGGGGGGTACGCCATGTTCTTCTAAATAGGTAATAAAACCATCTTCTGTCCCGTCCCAATGAATCCAAACTTGATCCTGTTTGATTTCAATATGCAAAACACATCCAAAGACTCGATGTTCGTTAATCCAACCAACATGAAATAGGCTATAGCGATGAGACAGAGGATCGAAAACAGTTTGAGCTTCTACAGTGTTATTGGAGTTAGTCAGTTTAACTTTCTGGGTTAAACCTTCTTTGATAATAGTGGCTAATTCTTCTGTTCCCATAAGATAATTTCTCCTGAAAGAGAATAGACAAGCAATTTAATCTTTAATTCGGCAATTAATTGCTGAGTTAGAGTGAGAGAAAACACTTCATCTTTGGCTGTTTTAGGAATTGCTAGATACAGTAAGCGGTCAGGGTCAGCTATTTTTAGCCCTTGTTGATAGGTAAGATATTGCCCCAATGCACTATAAAACTCAGTAACTTGTGATTTACCAGTAAAGCTTTTAAGGCGTTGCTGATTTGAAGTATGAAACCGACAAGTAATCTCAGGGTAGCTATCAGCTATTAGCTATTAGCTATTAGCTTTTTGGTTAATCTGCTTAATTGTTAAATCATTAAAATCATACCTCGATCCAGCAACGCCCTTTTAACTTCGACCGCTATTTTTTGATTTTGTTTAACAGCAGCGATTAGCTTTTCTGCTCCTAAGTCGATATATAGTTCTGTTCCACCTGCACTTCAAAAATATGGATCGTGAGTTATCGTCCAACCTTCAGCTTGTAATGCTGTTTTGACTAAATCATGATAAATATCTAAGGCTGGCATATTTTTATATTAATTAATTTCTCTTTACTTACACGAACATTCGTTCTGGTTGATAGGATTGGATTGCTTTCATGTACTGCGCTCTTTCAAAAGCACTTTCATCAGGACAATTAATTTGGCTCATGCTGCCCTGCATTTGTTTTACTGACTCATATTCGTGTTCTTCCATCCACTGACGCATTCCCGCTTCAATTACTTGGATGTGTTCGATGCCATGGCGCAAGAGTACGCTTACCAACATAGTTACATTAGCACCAGCCATTAACATTTTGAGGACATCTTGGGGTTTATGGATACCGCTAGTTGCTGCTAAGTCAACCTGGAGGCGACCATAGAGGATAGCAATCCAACGCATCGGTAAACGCATTGCTTGGGGCGTACTCAACAGCACATTGGGTTGTACTTCCAAAGTCTCGATATTAATATCGGGTTGGTAAAAGCGATTGAATAAGACTAATCCATCTGCTCCTGCTTCGGTTAACTGTTTTGCCATATTTGCCATGTTGTTAAAGAAGGGACTGAGCTTGATGGCGACGGGAATAGTCACTGCGGATTTAACCGAGCGCAGAATATTGAGATAGTTTGCCTCGATTTGGCTTGCTGTCAAGTCAAAATCTGTCGGTACGTAGTAGATATTTAATTCCAGTGCATCTGCTCCTGCTTGTTCGATTTGTCGAGCGTAATCAGTCCAACCCCCCAAAGTCGAACCATTGAGACTAGCAATAATGGGAATGTCAACCATTTCTTTTGCCTGACGAATCTGGTTGAGATACGCTTCTGGCCCAACGTGGAAGACTTCTGGCTCTGGGAAATAGGTCAGTGCTTCGGCAAAGCTTTCATTGTGGACTGTTGTATGATGATGCAACTCATACTGTTCTTGAGTTAGCTGTTCTTCAAACAGAGAATGTAAAACGACAGCAGCAGCACCTGCATCTTCGATGCGTTTGATATTGTCGATATCTTCTGTCAAAGGGGTAGCAGCACCAACGACCAAGGGCGATCGCAAGTTTAAGCCGAGATAGGTAGTGGTTAAATTCATAATTAGTTCGGAGTTCGACGTAGGGGCGAACGACCGTTCGCCCTTACAAGAATTGAGCGTTTATCTAGATATCAGTTAAGAATCTGAGTCCATGTGCTGTGCAGCAAGATATTCATACATCTGCCAGCGAGTATTGACATCTTGTTGTGCTTCTTGGAGGAGTCGTTTGGCAGCGTCGGGGTTGCTTTTGACGAGCATCTTAAAGCGATTTTCCGCATACATCGACTCCTTAACGGGTTTTTTGGGCGATCGCATATCTATCTGGAGGGGATTTTTTCCCTTTTGTTTCAGTTGAGGATTGTAACGATAGAGCAGCCAACGTCCGCTATCTACTAGTTCTTTTTGATGGCTCATGGCGGTGGTCATATTGATGCCGTGAGCAATACAGTGACTGTAGGCAATGATTAAGGAGGGTCCATCGTAAGCTTCTGCTTCGATAAAGGCTTTTAGGGTATGTTCGTCTCGCGCTCCCATAGCTACGCTGGCTACATAGACGTTACCATAGGTCATGGCAATTAAACCCAGGTCTTTTTTGGGTGCTGGTTTGCCTCCCGCTGCAAATTTGGCTACCGCAGCCCTGGGTGTGGCTTTGGAGGATTGACCGCCAGTGTTAGAGTAGACTTCGGTATCCATTACTAAAATATTGACGTTGCGCCCGCTAGCAATTACGTGATCTAGCCCGCCAAAACCGATATCGTATGCCCAACCATCTCCGCCAACAATCCAGACACTTTTTTTGACTAGATAGTCAGCAAGACTTAAAAGTTGTTTGATTTTGTTTGTTTCTGGTAGGGACGAACGATCGCTGACCTCTACAATTGTTTGGAGTTTGTTTTTTAATTGGGTTACGCGATCGCGTTGTTCGTAGATATCTGCTTCGTCTTTTTGTTCGGCAGTTAAGATACTCTCGGCTAATTCTGCTCCTACTTGACTGGCTAAAGATTTAAGTAACTCGGCAGCAAACTGGGCGTGTTTATCGATCGCGATGCGAAAGCCCAAACCAAATTCGGCATTATCTTCAAACAAGCTATTCGACCAAGCGGGGCCTCTTCCTTCGGCATTTCGCGCCCAGGGAGTAGTCGGTAAGTTACCGCCATAGATCGAGGAACAACCAGTGGCGTTTGCCACTACAGCGCGATCGCCAAATAACTGGGTCATTAATTTAATGTAGGGGGTTTCTCCACAACCCGCACAAGCACCAGAGAATTCAAATAAAGGCTCTTGCAATTGCTGCTGCCGAACTCGGTCGAGTTTTAGTTGACGGCGATCGGGATTGGCTAAATTGAGGAAGAAATCCCAATTAGCTCGCTCTTGCTCCCGTAGGGGCGGTTGGGCTTCCATATTAATCGCTTTACGGGCAGGCTGGGATTTGTTTTTGGCGGGACAAATATCGACACAGATGCCACAACCAGTACAGTCTTCTGGTGCGACTTGGATGGTGAATTTTTGACCGGCAAAGTCTTTATCTCTCACCTCAGTAGATTTAAAGCTGGCGGGGGCATTGTTTAATTCCTCGGCATCATAGGCTTTACCCCGAATTACTCCGTGGGGACAGACCATGACACACTTGCCACACTGAACGCAAACATCGGGGTCCCAAGCGGGGATAAATTGGGCAATGTTACGTTTTTCCCATTTAGATGTACCCGTAGGATAGCTACCATCACAAGGTAAAGCACTGACGGGAAGTTCATCTCCTTCTCTGCTTACCATCTTGCCCAATACTTGACGCACGAATTCGGGTGCAGTGTCGGGAATAGGTGCTTGTTGATGAATCTGGCTCGTAACTTGGGTGGGAACTCGGACTTCATAGAGATTATCCAAGGTATTATCCACCGCTTGTAGGTTCATCTGGACAATTTTTTCTCCTTTCTTGCCGTAGGTTTTTTTAATTGCCTGTTTGATTTGGGCGATCGCTTGTTCTTGGGGTAACACTCCCGCTAGAGCAAAGAAGCAAGTCTGCATTACGGTATTGATTCTGCCACCCATACCACTTTCGCGAGCTACTCGATCGGCATTGATGACATAAAATTTGAGTCCTTGACGAATAATTTGCTCTTGAATTTCTATCGGCAGCCTTTCCCAGACTTCATCGGCATGATAAGGACTATTGAGCAAAAAGGTAGCACCAGGGGCAGCAGCTTTGAGGACATCGAGTTTTTCCAGGAAATGCCACTGATGACAACCGATAAAGTTGGCTCGATTTATTAGATAAGTAGAACGTATCGGATGTTCTCCAAACCGTAGGTGGGAAACGGTAACTGCCCCAGATTTTTTCGAGTCGTATACGAAATAGCCTTGAGCGTAATTTTCGGTTTCTTCGCCAATAATCTTAATCGAGTTTTTGTTCGCGCCTACCGTACCATCAGAACCCAAACCGTAAAACATTGCTCTGACTACGTTATCGGGTTCGGTGGAAAAGTCGGGATCGCAGGCTAGGGATGTGTGGCTCAGGTCGTCGTTAATTCCGACGGTAAAATGATTTTTGGGCTTATCTTGTTTTAAATTATCAAAAATGCCCTTAATCATCGCTGGATTGAATTCTTTCGAGGAAAGACCGTATCTTCCGCCCACGATCTTCGATAAAGACATTCCTAAAAACATTTCCAGCGTGGCATTGACGACATCTAGGTATAGGGGTTCGCCATTAGAACCTGGTTCTTTAGTGCGATCGAGGACGGCAATTTTCTGGACGGTTTTGGGTAAAGCAGCAGCTAAACTTCGAGCATCAAAAGGACGATATAAACGGACTTTGAGTACGCCGACTTTTTCTCCTCGTTTGTTAAGATAATCTACAGTTTCGTGGACGGCTTCGCAGCCAGAACCCATCAGCACGATAACTCTTTCGGCATCTTCTGCACCGTGGTATTCGTATAAGCGATAGTATCTTTCAGTTAGTTCGCCAAATTTGTCCATTATCTGCTGCACGATTTCAGGACAGGCATCATAATAAGGATTGACGCTTTCGCGGGCTTGGAAGTAAACATCTGGGTTTTGGGCTGTTCCCCTCAGTACGGGACGATCTGGGGTTAGTCCTCTGGCACGATGAGCTAAAACTAACTCGTCATCAATCAGCGATCGCAAATCGCTTTCTTCTAACAGTTCGATCTTTTGAATTTCGTGAGAAGTACGAAAACCATCAAAGAAGTGAATAAAAGGAACTCGCGATCGCAAAGTAGCTGCTTGGGCAATTAAAGCAAAGTCATGGGCTTCTTGGACTGAAGCCGAACACAAAAGGGCAAAACCTGTAGCTCTGGCTGCCATCACATCACTATGATCGCCAAAAATCGAAAGAGCTTGGGCTGCTAAAGAGCGGGCAGCAACGTGAATCACCGCACTAGTCAGTTCCCCCGCAATTTTATAGAGGTTGGGAATCATTAATAGCAAACCCTGGGAAGCAGTAAAGGTAGTCGTCGAAGAACCAGCTTGTAATGCTCCATGTACTGCTCCTGCTGCTCCCCCTTCTGACTGCATTTCAACTACACTCGGTACTGTACCCCACAGGTTAGGAATACCTTGGGATGACCAAGCATCTGCCCATTCTCCCATCGGCGAAGCTGGAGTGATCGGATAAATGGCGATCGCCTCATTCAGCTTATATGCTACTCTGGCGACTGCTTCATTGGCATCTATGGTAGCAACGGTTTTCCTCTTCATGATGGTTAAACCTTTGATATTGTTTTTACAAGTGCCGTCAATGTTGCTTTGAACTGCCCGAAAAGGCATTGATGACGGACGTGGCGGAGTAATCTCTGACTTCAGACTAACGATTTATTTAGTTAGGTAACAGAAGTTACCGTATTTAACTAAAAGCTTGGCTAAGAATTGCTTGAGTTTTACAACTTTAAGGTTGTTTTTTGCTAATAGTTAGCTAATAAATTTCGTCTTGTTGGTTATTTTAAATTTACTCTAAGTATTAATCATAATTATTTAGAGCTTATATCTATATAATCTAATAAAAACCTTCGTTTATTTTACATTATTTAGATTTTTTAACTTAATACTTTGGCAACTTTTTGATTGTTTTAAGATTTAGCTCAATAAATGTCAGATTATCCTAACTAAAAAAAGACGATAATTGCTTGAGTATAATTAATTCAAACCCTAAAAATACTATATTTGTCTGTTAGTTACCAGCTGATTAGCCTATAAATAAATTAATTTTTTCAATAAAATCTTCAAAAAAAGTAACTAAATTAATTAAAATTATAATAGCGGTATTCTGTAGTTTTTAGAGCAGTAATACATACGAGAGTCGATAAAAATTAAGGCACGATCTAGTAGTGGCGATATACTTACCATTTGCTAAAAAAATCGATAGATTCTCATCTCAAGACATACTGTTCGTCAAACGCCGAGCAGAATTTTGACAAAATAACTTAGTTAAGTCTAAATTATGCATGAATTAGGAATTACGGAAAATATCGTGGCGATCGCCATAGAACACGCCCAAGGATTGCCAGTAAAAGAAGTTACCCTAGAAATAGGACAACTGACGGCAGTAATGCCCGAAGCCATTCGCTTTTGTTTCGATGTTTGTTGTCGAGATACATTGCTAGCAGGAGCAAACCTGAACATCGTTGAAGTTCCTGGTATAGCTCGCTGTCGCCACTGTGAAACAGAAACACCTCTGACTCAACCCTTTGGTATTTGCGATCGCTGTGGCAGTGTCGAGTTAGAAATTATCCAAGGTGAAGAATTAAAAATCACAGAAATGGAGGTTGAAGAAGTATGTGTGTAACCTGTGGCTGTTCTGGCGATGGTGAGATCGCTATTACCAATTCTCAAACAGCTAAAACCAAATTAGTCGCAACAGAAATAAATAGACCCCATACCCACACTTTATCTGACGGGACGGTCATAATGCACTCCCATCAGGAACAAACTCACACCCACCCATCTCCGACGAATGTATCTGAGATCCACGCTCAGATGCACGGTAGAAAGATTAGTCTAGAAGCAGATCTCCTCCAAAAAAATAACCTCATTGCCGATCGAAATCGTAACTGGTTTCAAGCCCATAACATTCTGGCGTTAAATTTAGTTAGTTCTCCTGGTGCGGGCAAAACTACATTACTAACCCGCACGATCGCAGATTTACAACAGAAAGTTACCTTTAGCGTCATTGAAGGCGATCAAGCAACAATAAACGATGCCCAAAAAATTCGCGCCACTGGTTGCAAAGCAGTACAGATCAACACGGGAACGGGCTGTCATCTAGATGCAAATATGGTTCAAAGAGGCTACCAAGAACTAGATCCGCCAGCTAATTCTATAGTCGCGATCGAAAATGTCGGTAATCTCGTATGTCCTGCCCTATTCGATCTGGGGGAGTATGCCAAAGTAGCTATTCTCTCCGTCACCGAAGGAGACGACAAGCCGATTAAATATCCTCATATGTTTCGAGCCAGCAAGGTGATGATTTTGACTAAAATCGACTTACTACCCTATGTCCAGTTTAATGTCGATCGCTGTTTAGAATATGCCCGACAAGTCAACCCCAGTCTGCAAATTTTTCAAGTATCTGCTGTCACGGGCAAGGGACTCAATGACTGGTATGAGTGGCTAGAGGTTACATTACGATAAGATGATTTGGCTTAAGTTAGGGATTTAGGGGATATAACCGTACAAAATTACCGCGCTCTTTTGCTTGGGTTTCATCCTTCAACCCAACACCGACAACTAACCACTAACCACTAACCACTAACCACTAACCACTAACCACTAACCACTAACCACTAACCACTAACCACTAACCACTAACCACTAACCACTATAGGTCTTGACGACGCAACCATCTCAGCAACAAGATCCTCACAAGTTCCTCAAATTATTCATCTACAAAAGAATTATCAACCTCTAACCAGCACTCGAAGCATAGGTGCAAAGAGGAAGAAGCTAGATGAGGAACTAAAATTTATGGTCGTAACAGCCAACCGCCAACTAAAATCTCTACAAGACAAAGAAAAAGCTTTAGTTCTTTGGTTTGAAGATGTAGGAATGTCCGACGTTTCTCTAGTTGGGGGAAAAAATGCCTCGTTGGGAGAAATGATTCAGCAGCTAACGCCTCAAGGAATTAATGTACCTTTGGGTTTTGCGACTACCGCATATGCCTATCGTTATTTTATTCAACAGGCTCAGCTAGAAACTAAATTGCGTCAACTATTTGCCGATTTAGATGTCGAAGATCTTAGTAATTTAAGATACCGTGGCAAACAAGCCAGGGCATTGATTCTCAATACACCTTTTCCAGAGGAATTAGAAACGGCAATTACTCAGGCATACAGCGAACTGTGCCAAAGATACAGTATTGATTATCAATATTGCGATCGCTTTGAAGGCGAAGAAAAAGAACAGTGTCAAAAGTACACCTATAACGTTGATGTAGCAGTTCGTTCCTCGGCAACTGCCGAAGATTTGCCCGATGCTTCTTTTGCAGGACAACAAGAAACTTATCTCAACGTCCACGATCTTCAATGCGTTCTCGAAGCTTGTCACAAATGCTTTGCATCTTTATTTACAGACAGGGCGATTTCCTATCGGACTATCAAAGGTTTCGATCACTTTGACGTGGCTCTTTCTGTAGGAGTTCAAAAGATGGTGCGATCGGACTTGGCTACCTCTGGGGTCATGTTTTCTATCGACACCGAAACAGGATTTAAGGATGCAGCTTTGATTACTGCTGCTTATGGTTTGGGAGAAAATGTAGTTCAGGGTGCTGTCAATCCTGATGAGTATATTGTCTTTAAACCCACCCTCGATCGAGGCTATCGTCCAATTTTAGATAAACGCCTCGGCAGCAAAGAAATTAAGATGATTTACGATGTTGGGGGAACTAAACTAACCAAAAACGTACCGACATCGCACTTAGAAAGAGCGGAATATGCGATTAATGATGCTGAAATTCTGCAACTAGCCAAATGGGCCTGTCAAATCGAATCACATTATTCTCAGGTACGTGGCGTTTATACCCCTATGGATATTGAATGGGCAAAAGATGGGGTAACAGGAGAACTATATATCGTACAAGCCCGCCCCGAAACCGTTCAATCCCAAAAAACTAACAATATCCTACAGACATATAAATTAAACGAAACCAGCGATGATATCTTGACTACAGGCAGGGCAGTTGGTGAAAAAATTGGCGCGGGTCAAGCCAGAGTCATCCTCAACGTCAGCGATATCGATAAGTTCCAATCAGGAGAAGTGTTAATTACCAATAAAACCGATCCTGACTGGGAACCAATTATGAAACAAGCCAGTGCTATTGTCACCAATCAAGGTGGTAGAACCTGTCATGCAGCAATTATCGCTCGTGAAATGGGTATTCCTGCAATTGTCGGTTGTGGTGATGCGACTGCCAGCGTTCCTACAGGACAAGCAGTAACTATATCCTGTGCCGAAGGCGAACAAGGTAAGGTTTATGCTGGTTTGATTCCGTTTACTGTGGAAGAAACCCAGTTAGATGATTTACCCCCAACCAAAACCCAAATCCTGATGAATATCGGTAATCCTGAAGAAGCTTTTAGCTTATCGGCTTTGCCCTGTGATGGTGTAGGTTTAGCAAGGTTGGAATTTATTATCGCCAACCATATCCAAGTTCATCCTCTGGCCCTGTTGAAATTTGACGAACTAGAAGACGATCGAGTCAAAATGGCGATCGCTCGTCAGACTATTCACTATCCTCACAAACCCGATTTCTTTGTCGATAAACTATCCCAAGGAATTGCTACTATCGCAGCAGCATTTTATCCCCGCCCAGTAGTAGTACGGATGTCGGATTTCAAGAGTAATGAATACGCCAATCTTGTGGGTGGTAAACAATTTGAACCAACTGAAGAAAACCCGATGCTTGGTTGGCGGGGTGCTTCTCGCTATTACGATCCTCAATATCGTCAAGCCTTTGCCCTAGAGTGTCAGGCATTTAAACGAGTCCGCGATAATATGGGTTTGACTAATGTGATTCCTATGATTCCCTTCTGTCGTACTCCCGATGAAGGACGCAAGGTTCTGGCCGAGATGGCGAACCACGGACTAGTCAAGGGCGAAAACGACCTGCAAGTCTATGTCATGTGCGAACTACCCAGTAACGTCCTCTTGGCAGAGGAATTTAGCGAAGTGTTTGATGGTTTTTCGATTGGTTCAAATGACCTAACCCAACTGACCCTAGGACTAGACCGCGATTCGTCTTTGATTGCCCATCTATTTGACGAACGTAACCCTGCGGTTAAACTGATGCTTTCGATGGCAATTTCTGTAGCTAAACGCCATAATCGCAAAATCGGTATTTGCGGTCAAGCACCCAGCGACTATCCAGAATTTGCTCAATTTTTGGTCGAACAAGGCATCAATTCGATTAGTCTCAATCCCGATACGGTATTGAAAACCAGACTGAAAATAGCTGAAGTTGAAAAGAACCTTAGTTAGCTAATCTGCGATTAATTTCTATTCGCTTTGAGGTGGGCAAAGCCAGAAACTGAAAATCGATCGCTGTCAGTTTGAGAATTTTGTACTAAAGTACTAGCTTTATGGGTCACGGTATCCGTGATAGACGCGTCGCCCACCCTACCTACTACTGTACAGACGTAGCAATGCTACCTCTCTACCCATACTGCGTCTCTACCTGACTCCCGACTTCATCAAGAGGTATTTGCAGATGATCTATAAAATCCTAGTAGCAGTAGACTATTCTGAAAATAGTAAATTTGTTTTTGATACAGCAGTGTCTTTAGCAAAAACTACTGATGCCACCCTAATGATTCTCCACGTTTTAGCTGAATACGAACCAGGTTATCCTGTGATACCTAGCTATACCGAATATCCAGTTTTAGACGATTACGATTACAGCCTCTATCAGAAACAATTTGAAGCTTATCGACAAAAAGGAATTGATTTCCTACAACAGAAAGCCGAAGCAGCCAAACAAGCAGGAGTAAGTACCGAATTCGTTCAGTTAACTGGGAATCCAGGACGAGAAATCTGTACCCTAGCCAGTACCTGGGCGGCTGATTTAATTTTAGTTGGTAGTCGGGGATTAAAAGGACTAAAAGAAATGTTTCTGGGTAGCGTCAGTAACTATGTCACCCACCACGCACCCTGCTCGGTTTTAATCGTGCGCTCTAACATAGATTCTGAATCCGAATCGACATCCGATCGAGACGAGCGGTAAATTTCGACTGCTGCATCTTAACTTTTAACATTAAAGGGGAGAACAAGATGACTGTTAAACTTATCCCACATAAACCCGATCGCATTATCGGCTTAGATATCGACGGCAGAATTGAAGCAGAAGATATCGATCGCGTAATAGAAATAATTGAAACCAAACTTAAGGCTGGTGAGAGGTTAAAAATTTATGCTGAGGTCAATAATTGGTCGGGAATGTCTTTAGCAGCTTTTATTAAAGACCTTAAATTTAGTTTGCAGCACCTCAAAGATTTAGACAAGGATTTTGAGAAAGAAGCGATTGTCAGCGATCGCCGATGGCTAGAAGCTCTAGCAGCCATTGGTAATAGCTTATTTTCTGGAATTGAAGTCAAACACTTTACCCTAGCGGAAAAAGATAAAGCCTTGGAATGGGTTATTAGTTAGTAGAGACCAACATTGAGGAAAGGCTCAAAACTTCATCTAAGAATCGCTTTATGTTTGAAAACATTTTTACTTTCAACTCCGAAGCCGAACCAATCAATATTCTGCGTCCCCGTAAAGGAGTTATTATCGGCTTAGGACAGGTTGGATTAGCCTGTGCTTATTCTTTACTGATTCAAGATTGCTTTGATGAATTAGTGTTGCAGGATATCGACTTCCAAAAAGTTGAAGGAGAAGTCATGGATTTAGCTCATGGAATGTCCTTGATTGCTCCAACAAATCTGATGGCTGGAACGGTAGCGGATGCGGGAAAAGATGCTGAAATTGTAATTATTACCGCTGGTGCAGCGCAAAAACCAGGAGAAACTCGTCTTAATTTATTAGAACGCAACGTCGCTATTTATCAGAACATCTTGACCGATGTAGTTAAACACTGTCCCCATTGGAATTTGGTATTAGCAGGATGTTAACTTAATCTTAAAATATACATAAGCTGGGAAAATTTTCAATAACGATCGACGCAACAGGATCGATGAAAAACTAACTATTCTTGAAGTCAAGATCGATAATCTAACAGCATCTAGCAATAACCAGCATATTAGTAAAACAAATATCTCCTCATCCTCACAAATTCTTCAAAGTTTAGCTTTATTCTGAAACTAGAGAAGAAAAGGTAGTTTTCCTAAAATTACTAACTGAACTATCAACAGAAGAGAGCAAGTAGGGAGGAATCAACAACTTATCGTTTAGCTATTGGGTTCAAACCAGCCGACCGAGACCTAATTCTTACTCAATAATTATTAATTAAAAAGGTAGATGGTATGAAGATTTTCAGATGGATACAAAACACAGTTCAATATATTTGGGATGGAGCCTCAAGACTCTTTAAAGCTACAGATGATGACTATCCTAAATCTGGAGTTCAGCCTTATAGTGGCGATCCTTGTGACGACCCCAAAAAATATTCTTGATGTTTTGCTGTTTAACCAGTAGAAATTAATCTCTTAATGACAAGCTAGTAGAAGTAGTAGGCATTCTGCTAGCTTTTTTGTTGACTTTTTAATAAATTTTATTGGGTTTTATAACCGCTCGAAAGCAATACCATGTAAACAGAAAACTGTTGCTCTAAAACTAAATGTTTATCAGTCTTATTGCCGATTATGGCGTTGGCGATCCCGCATTCGCTGAAGTCAGCCAACGTCTGAATCAAAAGCTATCATCTGCTCAAATTTATTGTCTTAGCGTTCCACCTTTTAGCACCCTAGCGACGGGATTTTGGATCGCCCAACTCGGTCTTAATCCTGGTGCGCCAGAACGTTTAATTTTTCATAATTGCGCTCCTCGACAAGATAATAAAGAAGCTCGACCCGATAATGAAGGAGAAGGCTTGACTTACGTCGAACTTTACAATGGAGTTAAGGTCGTCGGTGTTTTAGCAGGATACACTCTTTCGTTTATTAAAGAAGAAGCCTTACAAATTCATACGATTGAAGTATCTAGAGGTGGTTCTCAATTTCGTTCTCGCGATGTTTTTCCCCAGGCAGCAGTAGCGATCGCACAAGACGATTATAGTTTGTTAGGAGCTAAAATTGAACCGAGTCAAATTCCAGATTTGCCTACAGACCGAGTAGCTTGGATTGATGGTTATGGCAATATCAAAACTACCATACCAGCCGACAGCATTGATTTACCTCTATCTGGCAAAGTGACGGTGCGCGTAGGCGACGTAGTCAGCGATGCAGTTTATTCCGACGGTAGTTTCCGCGTCCCAGAGAGGACTTTAGCTTTTGCTCCTGGTAGTTCTGGCTGGCAAAAAAAAGACGGTCAAAAAGTAGCCTGGATGGAATTATTTCTGCGTGGTGGTAATGCCTGGGAGCGTTTTGGCAAACCTAAAATCAATCAGGTTGTCAGCTATACACAATTAGAATCACTCTGAGTAGGAAGCAGGGGAAGCAGGGGGAGCAGGGGAGGCAGAGGAAGCAGGGGAGCAAAGGAAGCAGGACAAAGGCGTGATTCCGCATGTAGCAGGGGAGAAGATGTACTTCATAATTCCTAATTCATAATTTTGACTTCATCAAGACTCCAAATTCCGAACTCCTGTACAGACAAAGTATCCCTTGTCTCTCCCAACAAAAATCAAGCATATAAACAGATCCCAATACAACCTATAGAAAGATCTTGTCGTTTTCGTACCGTCTGAAATTGTAAGATTTATTTAATACTTGCAGTTTGATAAACGAAGGAAATATTTTTATGACAGTTGCCACTAACATTCCCGCTTTTTGTCAAGGGATTCAATATTTCAAAGACAGCTTACCTGGTTTCGAGGAGTATGGGCAAACAGCAGCGATCGCGGAAGGGCAAACTGCGATCGCCTCGACTACAGACAAAACCGCAGTTTATCAAACCATGTTAGCAGCGGATGCCTTACGCTACCTTACCCTACAAATCACTGCCAGTAAGCAGTCAGGACATCCAGGAGGATTTGCTAGCATCGCCGATACCATTGCTGCTTTGATGATGCTAGGACATAAAAATATTATTACCGAGGTGGGACATCATGCCCCAGGGTTTTATAGTAATGTCTTTTTAGATACTTCCCTCGAAGCGATGGGAATCAGTAACGTCCAGGATATGCGCGATCGCTTTCGGGAAATGAACGGACTTTTGGGACACCTTTCGGGACAAATTCCTGGTTTGCTTAACCCCGCAGGGCCTCTAGGACAAGGACAACACTTTGCTATGGCGGGGGCAAAACTCCATCCAGGGGTACTATTTCCCGTGACTATTGGTGATGGTGGTTTGGGCGAACCCTACGTTATGAGTAGCTTTGGTCACTTTAATACCGCCTATCCTCAAGTTACTAATTTCTTGCCTATCTTGGTTTGGAATGGTTACTCTCAGGAACATCACAGCATGGTTTCTACTAAAACCAACGACGAAATGATTGGCTATTGGGCAGGTAATGGCTTTACAGAAATTATTTTGGTCGATGCCAAAGTTTATGATGACAGCAACCAGGTTAGTGATTATGTCGATAGCACCCTATTTTCTTTTGAGAAGAGAATGGCATTTACCCAAGCAATATTAGAAGCAACGGATAAAGCTGCTAAGTCGGCACTAGATGGCAAGCTAACTGTACTAATTGTTAAACAACTCAAAGGGGCAGGAGTACACAAACGAGGCGCGCAGTCCCATAACCTCTATCCAGGAGACACCGTAGATAAAGATTATATTGTCTCGGCATTAAAAGAAAGGGCGTTAACTCCCGAAGCCTGGCAGATAGTTCGTAGTAACTACGTCCGTTCCAATGGTGGTGCGGCCATAGAGACAGCCGTTACCGAAGAAGAATATCCCTTAGCAGATCTAGGGACTCTACCTCTAGAAGAATACAGCATCGGTGGAGAAAAGAAAGTTGCCACTACCGCCATGGGTGCGATCGCAGCTTATGTGGGACAACAGGATAAAAATTTTATTGTGGCAAATGCCGATGGTAATGCAGCATCGGGAATTAAGAATGTTAATACGGCATTAAGAATTATCCACCCCACTACCGACGAAACCTATTTTCAACAGCCTAATGGTCAGGTATACGAACCCCTAAGTGAAGATGCTTGTGCGGGTTTAGCAGCAGGGCAGGCTTTATTTGGGGCGCGGACTCTCTGGTGTTCTTATGAATCTTTTGCGGTTAATGGTTTACCCATCTGGCAAACGGTGACGCAAGCGATGGCAGAATTAAGACGGTTGACTCCTTCCACAATTACTTTATTTACCGCAGGGGCATTAGAACAGGGACGCAACGGTTGGACGCACCAACGCCCAGAGGTGGAAAACTACTTTGCAGGGATGATGCGTAACGGCAATATCTTTCCTCTATTTCCTTGCGATGCCAATAGTATTCAGGTTTGTTACGAATGGGCTTTGGGTACGAGTAATAAAGGAATTACCATTACCGCTAGTAAATCTCCCCTAGAAATTCGCACTACCCTAGAACAAACCCGTCAAGGTTTAGCCAAGGGTGGCATTGTTCTCCAAGAAAACTCTGGAGATAAAACCGTTGTCTTTGCTGTAATTGGCGATATGACTCTAATTCCCGTATTTGAAGCTGCC
>JAAUYI010054712.1_pt1 | contig 16609 bp, 15 predicted proteins | sample 7278041 | NCBI WGS metagenome assembly JAAUYI01 (sample SAMN14350216, study PRJNA611818) | marine sediment metagenome | isolation source: surface marine sediment (0.6m) | place: French Polynesia: Moorea | collected 2018-08
CTATGCCGTAGGCTTTACGCCAACGGGGAAGCAAGCTACATGGGGGAAACCCCCTTAGACGCGGAGCGGCTTCTCGAAGAGTAGACCACACTACCTCACCGCAACGCGCTGCTCTCTACCCCACAAGAATTAGAGCAAAATTGAATATGCAATTTTTATTTGCGCTTTAGCTTATGAGCAAAAAAGAACGGTGGATTTCTCCGTAAGCTATACTTTATCCTTAATGCTTTATACTTCATATTCTCAGTGACACTCCATATCTTCGGTATTCGCCATCATGGTCCCGGTTCCGCACGCAGTCTGCGTCAAGCCTTAGAACAACTCCAACCAGATATCATCCTCATAGAAGGACCCCCAGACGCGGAATCCTTGCTGCATCTGATTCCCTCCCCCGCAATGCAACCACCAGTTTCTTTGTTAATTTATACTCCAGAACAACCGCAAAATTGCGTGTATTATCCCTTCGCTATTTTTTCTCCTGAATGGCAAGCTTTGCATTATGGTTTAACTAATAATATCCCTGTGCGGTTTATGGATTTGCCATTAACCCATCGGTTAGCTATGCAGGTAGATAAGGGAGAAAATGAGGACAAGGAAGACAAGGGGGACAAGGTAGATAAGGAAGAATCTTATATCCTGGAAGACCCTTTAGCAGTCCTTGCACAAGCTGCTGGATACAGTGACGGGGAACGGTGGTGGGAACATATGGTGGAACAGCGACCGGACAGTATGGATGTATTCGCTGCTATCCTGGAAGCCATGACAGCGGTGCGTGATGAATTACCACCAAGGGAAGACCCCATTGAAATGCAGCGGGAAGCATATATGCGCAAAACTATCCGGGAAGCACAGAAAGCGGGTTTTGCAAGAATAGCGGTGGTTTGCGGTGCTTGGCACGCCCCCGTACTTTCCCAGATGCCTACTGCAAAGGAAGATACTGCAATATTAAAAGGCTTACGGAAAACTAAGGTAGAAGCAACCTGGGTTCCTTGGACTTATAGCAGATTATCCTACACCAGCGGTTACGGTGCAGGGGTGGAATCACCGGGATGGTATCAACATCTTTGGCAAGTCAAAACAGAAGAGGAAAATACCCATTCTCTGATAACTATTCGCTGGATGACCCAGGTAGCAAATTTACTGCGAGAACAAGATTTAGATGCTTCTTCGGCACATGTGATTGAAGGGGTACGGTTAGCAGAAACTTTGGCTGCTTTGCGCGATCGCCCCCTTCCCGGTTTACCGGAGTTAAATGAGGCTACCCAAACGGTGTTTTGCTTCGGTAGCGAGTTACCCATGTCGCTGATTCACGACAAGTTGATTGTGGGTGAATGTTTGGGTCAAGTACCGGAAGAAACACCGATGGTGCCTTTGCAGCAAGATTTAATTAAGCAGCAAAAGCGGTTACGGATGAAACCGGAGGTATCCGAGAAAATACTGGATTTGGATTTAAGAAAAGATAATGATTTGGGGCGATCGCATTTGTTGCACCGTCTCAATCTCCTTGATATTCCTTGGGGACAGTTGCAACAAGCAGGGGGGAAGAAAGGGACATTTCACGAGTTTTGGCGTTTGCAATGGCATCCTGAGTTTGCTATTAGTTTGATTGAAGCGGGTATTTGGGGTAATACTATCAGGGATGCGGCTAATAGTAAGGCTTGTGACATTGCGGATAAAGGGACAGAATTACCGATTCTTACGGAGTTGTTAAATCAGGTGATTTTGTCTGACTTGTCCGATGCGGTGGTTTATTTAATGTCGCGGTTGGAGAGTGTAGCAGCTTTGACGAGTGATGTTACCCATTTAATGGCTGCATTACCACCATTGGCAAATGTCCTGCGTTACGGCAATGTCCGCCAGACGGATACGTCAATGATAACCCATGTGGTGGATGGGTTACTAGTGCGAATTTGCATTAGTTTACCTGGTGCTTGTGCTTCTTTGGATGATGATGCTGCAATGGCGATGTATGACAATATTATGAGGGTAAATAGTGCGATCGCCATCCTGCAAAATCCTGAATATCTCGCATCTTGGCAACAAGTGTTAACCCAAATGGCAGATAATCAAGGGTTACATGGGCTAATTGCTGGACGCTGTTGTCGTTTGTTGTTGGATGCTGGTGTATTTGATGTTACTGAGGCAGCAGGAAGGATGGGATTGGCGTTATCAACAGCTAGCGAACCATCCCAAGCAGCTGCCTGGGTGGAAGGATTTTTAAAGGGGAGTGGTTTATTACTATTACATGATGATAATCTGTGGCAGCTTCTGGATAATTGGGTAACAGAGTTAGCTGATGATGCCTTTATCTCTTTATTGCCCTTATTGCGGCGGACTTTTGCCACCTTTCCCGCACCAGAAAGGCGACAAATGGGTGAAAAAGTCAAGGCAGGAGACCGTAAAAAAGTTAAACATAATACTTCTAGGAACAGTGAATTTAACCAAGAAAATGCTGCTCTCATCTTGCCTGTTATTGCTCAGTTATTAGGTAATAATTACGAGTTAACATGAGTTGGACAGTTACTATATGATTTTTGCTAAGTAAGTAGGTGCAATGTGATAACTTGCACCAGTTGCATTTACTGCCTAGGAATAAATTCCCCCCTCTTAAAGACAAAGTCTGATAAATCAGACTGAGTAAGGTTTATGTCCTACGGACAAGCTGCGCTAACAGCGCGTTTAAACGTGCTTGGTTTATGAGCTTGGAAATTTATTTCCAAGCGGTTGATTGGGCTAAATGACATTGGTGCAAGTTGTTAGAGTAATACTTTGGTGCAAGAACCTGGGCTTTGAATGTAATTTTTTGTAAATAAATTTTTCAACTTCCTTGATATTGACGTTACGTCACCCCTTATGTTGATGAATATCTAGAAAAAACGAAACGAAGACATCATGTACAGCATTGGGGAATATTCTCGGATTGCCCAGGTTTCTAAGCGGTTACTGCGCTACTACGATGAGATTGGTCTGTTTCAACCCATCAAAGTTGAATCTGAAAGTGGACATCGTTACTATAGCGCAAGCCAATTACCCGCACTCAACCGCATTCTCGCACTCAAAGAGTTGGGGTTATCGTTGGATCAAATTCGGCGATTTATTCAAGACGATATCTCCCTCGAAGAAATTCAGGGTATGTTGTTGATGAAAAAAGCCGAGTTAGAACAAGAGGTACTGGACGAACTCAAACGTATTCGCACAATTGAATCGCGCTTAAAGCAAATTAAAGATCGGGCTATCCATGTTCGTGATGTGGTAGTGAAGCAAGTCCCCCAACAAAGGCTGATTGGGGTACGTAAGGTATTATCACAAGCTGAGTCAGGAGATGATTTATTCTGGTCTGTGATGAACGCTCTCCCTGGGAAAAATGATACCACCTATGGAGCTATGACGATTGTCCTCCACGAAGATGGAATAAGCAGCGATCGCACTGATGTTGAATTCGGAAGATTGCTTCATAAAACTTCCCATGCTCCCCTAACCATCCGAGATGGTATAACTCTGGCTTTGCGTAAGCTTCCAGCAGAAACAATGGCAACTTTTATTCCTCCTACCAGTTACTGTGCCAAGTTTTTGGGATATAACGCCATCGGTGAATGGGTGGAAGCCAATAACTATGCTTTTGCAGGTCCGGCAAGACTGGTATTTCTGGAATTACCCAAACAACCAGGTGATACGGACTTCGTGATGGAAATTCAGTTTCCTATCCGCAAGCGTGCGGTCGATCTGGACTTGCTGTCAATAAACTAGCACTTTTATCAGCAAGAGACAGATATTAATTGTCAATATCATTAAACGAGGGCAATATCGTTCAAAAACAGGAGTAAATAAATGATTTCCAACAACAAAACTATGGGAATAGATATCAAAGCTTTGCTTTCCACATTATGGATATTTGTACTGTTTAATATGATTTTTCGAGATCTTCATGAATTTGGAAGACCTGGGTTTTTAGAGGAAGTCATGACAGGAACCGTAAATGGTGTTCAAATAACTGAAGGACTGTTGTTGCTAGGGGGAATCATGGCGGAAATTCCGATTTCTATGGTTCTCCTGTCTCGGGTATTGAAGTATAGATTAAATCGCTGGGCAAACATCATCACAGGTGCAATAACGATTGTGCTTGTTGTACAAAATGGACCAGCGGATCTGGATGATATGTTCTTTGCAACGATAGAAATTGTGTCTCTGTCATTCATTGTCTGGTGTGCCTGGAAGTGGCGTAAACCAAGCTCTGGAATACAATTAAAAAACCTTGAATCAATACATTAATTACCGAAAAACTAGGATTGACAATGGGAAAAATACGTTAAACCAAGCAATACGATTGTGTCTTAAATGTATATATTCGGAGAAATCAATCAGTCAAATAATCGGAGGTTATGATGAACCATTCAGCTAAATTTTGGGACAAAATTGCCGAACGCTATTCAAAACAACCCATCGCTGATGAAGCAGCTTATCAGAAAAAATTGCAGGTCACACAGGAATACTTTCAGCCAGATATGGAAGTGTTGGAGTTTGGCTGCGGGACAGGTTCGACTGCTATTATTCATGCACCCTATGTGAAACATATTCGGGCAATAGATATCTCATCGAAAATGATTGAAATTGCCCAAGGTAAAGCTGACGCACAAAATATTAAAAATGTCACATTTGAACAATTGACTATTGATGAATTAAGTGTGTCCGATTGCACCTTTGATGTGGTGTTAGGACTGAGTATTTTACACTTACTAGAAAATAAGGAAGAGGTAATCGCTAAGGTTCACAAGATGCTCAAACCAGGGGGAATTTTCGTCACCAGTACAGCATGTCTTGGAGATACCATGAAGTGGTTCAAAATTATCGCACCAATTGGTAAATTTTTGGGTTTGATGCCGTTGGTTAAGGTTTTTACCGCCAAAGAATTGGAGGAAAGTTTAATTGATGCTGGTTTTGCAATTGACTACCAATGGCAACCAAGCAAAGATAAAGCGGTGTTTATTGTGGCAAAAAAACCTCAGTAAAAATAACTAGCTGAATTCTGGATAGCACCTGCGGAATATGGGTTTAACGCTATATTCAGCTTACTATCTGCCCCTTTCCTGATCCCGAATTCAGGCTAGATACTGACTTTCTAGTTCAAACTGACAAATTTTCAACAAACTAAGAATTAGCAAAACAGCAAATAGAATTTTCCAGAAAAATGAATATGGAAACTAATACCCAATATGATGTAGCAATTATTGGCTCCGGAATTGCTGGGTCAACCCTAGGGGCAATTTTAGCTCGAAATGGTCTGAAAGTAATCATATTTGAGTTTAAAAGCCACCCCAGATTTGCGATTGGTGAATCGATGATTCTGGAAACTTCCGAGACTTTAAGGGCAATGGCTCAGATATACTCGGTTCCAGAGCTGGCATTTTTTAGCTCGGAAAATTACTTTTCCCATATCGGTACTTCCCACGGTGTCAAGCGACATTTTAGCTACCTCTACCATTCCCAGAATCAGGAACAAAACCCCCAACAGTGTCTGCAAGCGGTCATCCCCAAACAACCTTATGGTCACGAACTCCACCTCCACCGTCAAGATACTGATTATTTCCTGATGACGGTTGCGGTACGTTATGGAGTTAGGGTACTGCAAAACACTGGGGTAAAAGATGTAAATATTACTGCTGCTGGAGTAGAGGTAATTACAGATAAAGGCGATTCCTTCAACGCCGAGTATGTGGTAGACGCAGGGGGATTTCGTTCCATTCTGGCGAATAAATTTGACCTCAGGGACACCAATCTGCAAACCCATTCCCGCGCCATTTTCACCCATATGGTAGATGTCCCTTGTTATCACCAGGTGGGTACATCTCAACAAGAGTATGGGATTCCTTTCCGGGTATCTGAAGGAACCCTACACCACTTATTTAAAGGTGGTTGGTTGTGGGTGATTCCTTTTAACAATCATCCCCAAGGGACAAATCCCCTGTGTAGCGTGGGATTGATGCTTGACCCCCGGATTCATCCCCAAAGACAAGATTTAAGCCCTGAAGCAGAGTTTTACTCATTTGTAGAGCAATTTCCTGGTATTAGCACCCATTTTCGCCACAGTAAAGCTGTAAGGGACTGGACTCGCACTGGTAGAATTCAATATTCCTCCAAACAAATTGTAGGCGATCGCTTTTGCTTGTTGGGTCATGCAGCAGGTTTTATTGACCCCCTCTTTTCCAAAGGTCTATACACTTCATTGATGAGTGTGTCGGTGCTGGCTGATTTGTTGATAAATGCAAACAAGACTAAAGATTATTCAAGGTCAAATTTTCAGGTATTAGAAGATACCACTTTAGCATTTATCCATTCTGGCGATCGCTTAATTGCCAATGCATACAAGTCCTTTGGTAATTACAAATTGTGGTCTGTCTACTCGGTATTATGGCTGCTAGGTGCTTATTTGGAATTATTGAAATTAACTAGCGTTCGCGTTCAATCTAATACCAGGCATGAATATTATTCGCAAATTAGGAAATTGAAATTGGTTGGGGGTGCATTTGACGAGTTTGATACTCTCTCTGAGAAAATTCATAAAATAGTCGAAAATACCAACATTGATATAGAACTTGAAGTTGATAAAGCTGTTGCAAACATCAAGGCTTTATATCAGGGTATTATATGGATGCCTCATGCATTTATGGAAGTTGTTCGAGGTAAGAATCATTTACCTGTTAACAAGTTAAAACCTACTCTCCTGAAGCGTCAAGGAGGATTTTTAGGGGTAGGTTCCTATCGCCAGTATTTTTTCAACAATTTGTCAGCGAGTTCTATTATCAAGTTCTTTTTATGGGAAAAAGCTAAGCATTCTATTAAATTTTTCCGTTAATTTGCAACTAAATTAACTATAGTATTTTAAACCTAAAATTTATTGATATTTTAGGTTTTTATTCATTAAAACAATGAATAATATAGAAACCGGATTTGTGAACGCTCATAGTAGAGTTTTAACAAGTCAATATTCGCATCGGAACCCGGTTTCTGACCCAGGTGCATTCCGGTGTGTTAATCTCCCAAGTAAATACCCAAACCACGGGCAGTTTTGACTAAAGTATCCTCTGGATTCACGGCTTTATAGCAATCGCCATAATTGTTAGGACATTTTTCTGTTCCCTGTTCCCCGTTCCCTGTTCCCTGTTCCTGACGCTCTTTAATTTTGTGGCAAATATGGTCAATAGTGTAGGGAATTTCGGGAATTAAAATTACATCTGCTCCCCCAGCAATTCCCGCAGCAATGGCAATGTGTCCCGCATCACGACATATGTTTTTTAACATTTCCAATGTAAAATATATGCAGTAAATTATTAAACTATCTAAAAATACTAAAAGCGTATAACTTCAGATTTAACAAAACTCTTCTCCCATTGGTACGTTGCATTAATTTTGATGAGTTGCGGATGTTTAGATCCCCGACTTCTTTAAGAAGTCGGGGATCTGCTAATCTGCTAAGGCTTCACATTCTTTACTACTGAGTTGCAACCGTTAATACCTGTGGTGGTGTCGCATCAGGGGGATAAAGCAAGTCCACTTCCACTAAATCACGCTTACCTGCTGGTAAATTTAACACCAATAAAGGCTCACCTGGTTGTCCTCTCCTTTGCACTAAATGTACAAATCGAGTCAGCTTTTTACCTTGCTCATGATTGTAACGCACCCTTACGGTCCCCCGAAAGAATACTTGGGGTGCGGGTGTACTCAAAAATCGTAACCCTGGTTTGACTAATTGGTCTTCCTTGAGGGGTGTTTGCAGGGATATAGTTAGGGTCTGCGGTGCTTGGGTATTGTTATATAGAGGTAACTTAAGGCTATATTGAATGCCATAATTACCATGAGCGCGGTATGCTGTATCGGGATAACGTACTAACATCGGTGCGCTTTGGATTTGATTGGTTCCCAAAGTACCGCCATGTAAAGTACTGATACCATAGGAATAAGCTTTTCCTGGTTGGGGAATAGTTAGATGTTTGCTTTTGGGACTATCGGTAAGTAAAGCTTCCCATCGAGAACCCTTTGCAACTCCCGCAACCCGACCGTAAATAATCCCTTTATCTGTTTTATCTAAAGGTGTGGGAGTTTTATCCCTTGGTCCAGCTACATCCCCATTTTGCAATAAATTTTCCCACTCTTGTAAATTAGGTTTGCGTTCCCCACCAGCCTCATTTTGAGGTGCAAACATCGCCAAACTGGCAGCATATACTCTACCATCACTTTCCAGTCTAACTAAGGTTGAACGCCCATTTAAAGGGGGAGTGAGGTCTTTTACGGGGATGGGTGCATTTAACAACATTTGGCTTTCTCCTGGGGGAATCACCATTTGCGGTGGGAATATATCCCGTCGTCTTCCCCGGAGGATATCACCCATGACGCGATCGCCAGGTCCTGCAAAAACTGTCCCCCAGAAGTTCTGACTCCAAGGGGGTAGTTTAATAAATGGTGCGTCCGGTTGGCTTAAATAACTCGCACCCTGCAAAACATTCACTTTCACCGCTTCCTGACCAGGATTATGCAAAATTATTCCTAAATAAAGCGTCCGCAAATCCTCAGAAGTCGGTGCTTGCGCTACATGATGAGCAAAAATATCAAATCGTCCTTGGAAGGGAAAATTTAAATGTGCTGTGGGTACTTTTTTACCTAGGGATGGAAAGGTAGAAAGCAAAATTCCTTCTTTAAGAACCTTCTCTGGACTATTGCTATTAAAGGTAGGAACCGAATCCAATTTTCCTGGTAAAGGACGTACTTGTTGAATTTGTACTACTTCCTCTGGGATAGTAGGAGAAATTTGAGCCAGGGTAAAAATTAGTAAGAACGGCAACATAAAACTAGATATTTTATTCGACCATAAGACGCAGTTAATTTCATAAGAGTGCCAATTTGTCAATAATTAATAAAAAATCAGCCACGACTGTAGGTAAATTTGCACTTGTCAAAATCGGAACGTGAACAAAAATACAAACAGTTGGCAGTTGCTTTTGCTGGAGGTAATCTAACACTGAATAATAAAGACCCTCACAAACAAATTTACCGCAGTCATGGCTAACCTCAACAGTCCCTATATCCAGCAGCAATTTTTTTAAATCGACCTTTGTATACAAAACAGTTTCTGCCCCACTAGCACAGGATTCTATACTTAAGTATGGGCGAGTTGCTGCCATTCCACAACAGACAATTACATCTGGTTGCACTGACTCAATTTTTTGCAATACCCGATTACTAGCTAGTTCCACATCCACAGGTAACTGTCGCACAAAGGTTAAATCACCAGAAATATAATTAACTTTGCTCACCTCAATCAACAAATCATCAGAAGAATTTGACACTTGTTCTGGTAGCCAAGTCTTAAAAGAAGTTAATAAGAATCTTTGCATCATCAAAAATATTATTTAGAATGTAAATATTATTTAGAATGTAAATACCCTCCATAATTATTTTACAGGGAGCAGGTAAATGGCGGTGATTGCAGTCGTAGATTACGACATGGGAAATTTGCACTCAGTTTGTAAAGCTTTAGAAAAAACTGGGGCAACTCCTAAAATTACAGATTCTCCTCAAGACTTGGAAGAAGCTGACGCAATAGTTTTACCAGGTGTGGGAGCATTCGATCCAGCGGTACAACATTTGCGATCGCGTGGTTTAGAAGAACCTTTAAAAGCAGTAATCGCATCTGGCAAACCATTTTTAGGCATCTGCTTAGGACTACAAATTCTCTTTGAGTCTAGCGAAGAAGGTGTTGAACCCGGACTGGGAATTATCAAAGGAAAAGTCAAACGTTTTCGTGTTGAACCCGATTTGACTATTCCCCACATGGGTTGGAATCAATTAGAATTAACTCAACCAAAATGCCTTTTATGGGAATACTTATCCCGGGAACCCTGGGTTTATTTTGTCCATTCCTACTATGTTGACCCCACGGAACCGGAAATCCGTGCAGCAGTTGTTACCCATGGTAACCAAACTGTTACAGCAGCAATTTCCCATAATAATTTAATGGCTGTACAGTTCCACCCCGAAAAATCCTCGAATGTTGGGTTGCAAATACTGTCTAATTTTGTTTCTCAAGTACGAGAAAAAATGGCAGCATAATTGACAACTTTTCTACTCTTAACCTCACATACTGTACATTTAGTTTCACGGAGGAAAAACAAATACTTAACTAAAGCAGGGTTTTTCTACCTGGAATTCCTCATTGGTCATTTGTCATTTGTCATTGGTCATTTGTCATTGGATAAGGACTTGTAAGCGTATTTACGTTTGCTGGGGTAGTCATATCCCTTCCGTGTTGCATATTCGTGAATATCCCAGGGGTGTACAATCGGACCAATCAAGCTTCGCAATCATCAAACAAGTGCATTTTTCATATTGCATCTTGAATTATTTTGGTCACTAATTAAAAAAATTTGAACTAGTAATTTTTCTCATCAATTTATACCCACCCATCTGCTGACAGCATGAATCTGAGAATATACGGCAATCGGAAGTTAAAAAGCTTACCAGGAAAAGACACTAGACCTACCAGTGCTAGAGTTAGAGAAGCAGTATTTAATATTTGGCAAGGAACAATAGCAGATTGTCGCTGGCTGGACATATGTGCGGGTACAGGTTCCATGGGTGCAGAAGCCTTATGCAGAGGAGCTAAATTGGTGGTAGGAATTGAAAAATCCCCCCGTGCTTGTGCTATTATTAAGGAAAATTGGCAGTTAGTTAGTAATGACGAGCAAGAGTCAAGGGTAATGACCGCAAACGTGCTACAACAATTGCCAAAGCTTTGCGGACAGCAATTTGACAGAATTTATTTCGATCCACCCTATGCCAGTGGATTATACAAACCAGTACTTGAAGCGATCGCCCACTATCAACTTTTAGATGCTGATGGTGAAATCGCAGTAGAACACAGCCCCCAAGATTGGATAGAATTAGTCATTCCTGGGTGGGAAATTTGTCGCAAAAAGGTCTACGGTAGCACAGCCTTAACATATTATCATGTATTGCCATGATTTATCAACCGTTAATTAACCGCTGAAACCATTGCATTATTCCCCTCCAAGCTCAGCCTGGAAACGCTTCCCAGGTGGGCTGCTACCTCTAGAGTTAATGGGAGGCAGACCCTCCCTAAAATGTATTACAAGGTAGAACCTTGTAACGAGTAACCTAGAAAGCTAGATTTAACAAGGTTTTTCCCTTAACAAGCGTGCCATTTAACCAACAATAAAGGTGTTGAAATGTAGCCATTTGCACTCTTACCCCCTTTTTTAACCCAGACGTAAACCGAAACCATAAAATCATTGATTTTAGAGAAACAAAATTAGTATAATTATGGAGTCTGAAAGATTAAAATTTAACTCAAATTAACTTATTTATACTGAAGACAGAATCATGCCAAACAAACTTATAGCTGTCACCATTATTTTCGCTTCAGCTTGCTTGACGCTTCCTGCGGGTGCAGAAAACCCCAAACATTTACAGCAGTTGCGAGAAAGCAAGCAATGTTCGCAATGTGATTTGAGTGGAGTTGATTTAAGTGGTGCTGATTTGAGTTTTGCTGTTTTAGTGGGTGCAAACTTGAGTGGTGCTAATCTCAAGGGAGCTAATTTAAGTAATGCTGATTTAACTGGTGCAAATTTAACTAAAGCAGATTTAAGTCAAGCAAATCTCAATCAAGCCTATTTAAATAATGCAAATTTGCATCAAACTAAGTTTATCGGAGCATCCCTCAGCAATGCAAGGGGATTACCAATAATGACTGCAACTGTACCCCTAAAACCCCTTCCTAAACTATCATTATCAACCCTACCAACTAAAAAACCAACAATCGCACCAATTCCACTTGCAAAGCCATTTCCATCAGCTACCATCAAAAAACCAATTAATTCCCAATCCCAATCTTCAAACACCTATCCCGAGAAGATTAAACAATTATTTTTAACAGGTTGTTCTGAGGAAATGCAAACAGAAATGCAACCAGCTTGTAGTTGTGTACTTAATAAAATAGAAAAAGAATATAGCTTAGCAGAATTCTTACAAATATCTTTTGAGTTAGCAGAGGGTAAGCAACCACCAAAGCGTTGGATGCAAATCACTTTTGAATGTGGTACAGAAATTTTATCAGTATCACAAATATTCAACACAAATATAGTCAAACATGATTAAAGTCATATCTTGCACAATTTTCAACAAAACCAAAAAAAGCGAGGTGCAAGATGTGTGTAAAACAGGTTAGCTGTTAGGAAAAAAGGAAGAACTACTGTTTTGAAACAATCCCATTCTTGCTTGCTAAAAATCTTTGAATATAGGGCTTTTCACCCTTGTGGAATACAGTCAAAGCGAAGGAAGAGGGAACAGGGTTTGAGCACAAGAGGGTTTGAGCGGTTTTATGTTTGTGTTGAAGCTTGCACTCCTACCAAACTTTACCCGTCTTTTACGACGCTTAACCTGAATCCAATTGAGTTGTTAGAAGATTGGTCAGAACCTCACCCCTTCTCCTACCCTTACGGGAAGTCTTTGTGCTTTTAAATAAGGACAAGGGAAGGGTTGAGGTAAAATTTATGTACCTGAAAATAAAGAACGTACTTGCAATAAATAGAAAGAAATAGGAATTAAAGCCATGAGTGGACAAAATCAAAAGCATTATCAAAAAATAGGCAGCATTTATGACGATTTATGGTATTACTCAAATGAGTATATTAGATTTATGACGACAAGCATAATCAAATATTTACGCTTGAAACCAACAGATACTCTTGTGGATTTAGGCTGCGGTACAGGAATATATTCCAAATCAATTCTTAAGCAAATGCAGTTAGATAATCCAATTATCTGTGTGGACTGTTCTGAAGAAATGCTTAAACAAGTACCATTAAGCTCTGAATACAAAATAATGGCAGTAGATGCAATTAATTTTGTGTCCCAAGCCCAAGCTTACAATAAAGTTTTAATCAAAGAAGTAATTCATCATATAGATAATAAAGAATTACTATTTAGTAGTTTATTTCAAAGATTACCTATTGGAGGGATTTTCTTGTTGATACTTCTACCTCCAACTATTGATTATCCTTTATTCAGTCAAGCTATAAAACGGTATGAAATCAGCCAACCTCACTATAATAATCTCGCTAATTTGCTTGAAAAAGTGGGTTTCAACGTATCAATAAATTTTGTTGAATATCTTCATTCTATTCCTAAATCTCAATACTTTAAAATGGTAGAGAATCGCTATATGTCTTTACTTTCATTCTTTGATGATAAACAATTAGCAGAAGGTCTAGCAGAAATGGAGCAAAAATATGCTCAACAATCCATTCTTGAATTTCCTGACCGTTTTGTGTTTATTACAGCAAGTAAATTGTAACTTCTTCACGCTTTGAAAGTACAAAAAACCCCTCCAGCTTCCCCATTTCCCAAGATTACTCACTTTTTTGAGGTAATTCACCTGTTCCCCTCCAATCTTATAGCGATTTGAGTAAATAAGACACATTACTCGTTTGGGTTTGAGGAAGTTTAGTAATTTCATCACACTACTAAAATACAACTGTTACTAGTGTTCCCCAATTAGGGGGTGCGATAGCTTGCGCTGACTTGTCAGTTCCCTTGCTTACATAAACTAATGAATTAATCTAAATCGTCAGTAGCTTCCAACATTTAAAGTATGACAATTTCAAATTTGTCTACCTGTATCTGAAAAAATACGTATATTGATTGCAGATTGATGTGTGACAAATTTTATTCTGGTCTATTTAACTTCGGAAAAATACGTAAATTATAATTGACAGTCTGAAGATTTAGGTAGGAAAACATATCCCTGCCATAAACAAAGGAAAAAACTGATGCAATTCTCTGCTAAACCAAGAACAGGATTGGTACAATTTATCAATCAACTAAAATGACCGTTAATTTTATTCTTTTCCGCTATTATACAGACACTTTTATCACCCTATTACACTTCCATATGAGATTCTTTTGCATATGATAAAGTTGGGAAGTTATTAATTGCACTCCTTTTAACTGCTTTTTTTGTGGAACGGTTTTTAGAAATTATTGTATATGTTTTTTTTAAGAGTAGATATATTTTAATTATGGAATGTGAGATTGATGATATTAAGGATGAGATTAGGAATCATCAAAATGAAAATAAACCAAAAATATCAGAATTACAAGACCTCAAAAAAAGTCAAATCCAAATAAAAAACTAATATAATCCAAGGTAAATATCAAAAATAAGACTGTTTTGATAAATTTCTTTTTTGGAATTATAATTACCACGTTATCAATTAGAACATTGGGGACTTTCATTACTCCCATTACTCCCATTAACCATAATTGGTTTATACATGTCTTTAATTTTCTTGATATACTATTAACAGGAAGTGTAATTGCAGGAGGTAGTGAAGAAATTCACAAGTTTATAGCAATAAATAAACTTTCAAAAAAATAAAATACAACTGATTGCAGGTAAATGGGGTAAAAGTGTTGAACTAAGCCAAATACCCCCGTGAGTAGCAATCGAACAGAAAACAGGATTAAGCCTGAAAGTCAGATGAGACAACGATTCTACCTCAGTTAGGGTCAATGACTTTTGATTTTCGTTAAGTAGTTACTCAACCGAACAGCAAGGGTTTTAGGTAAAAAATGGTTCTGTATTATTGATGTAATATTGCTGATCCCGGTTTTCTGTGACGATGATACTTGTACCCTAATACCCAGATGCAATGAAATTGGTAAATAACCACTCCATCAATAATTGAATCTGCTGGGTTATCCCTAGCTAAAGATGGCTGGTTGGACTGGTTTGGGTTTGAGGAAGTTCAATAATTTCATCACACTATTAAAACACAACTGTTACTAGTGTTCCCCTGATGGCTGTAGTAAACAATCCATGATATGTGCAACAGTTGCTTCAATCTGGTGCTGATATAAATATTAGAAATATTAGAAACATTGCAACAAGTTATCCTGAAACTCAGCAAATTTTGAAACAAACATGCATGAACTAAAAACTGAGGTTTGGGAAGATGATTAGAAAGGAGTAAACTATCATGGAAGTTAATGATAAAAGCAATTCTAGTAGTAATACAATTTCTACTGAAGCTGTAATTTTTATCCCTGGATTATCAGGGGAAGAAAAAGGATATCTCTTTGACATTCTTTGTGAAGGACTGGAAAATCAAGAGTGGTTAGACTTGAAATTAATAGGTGAAGTTAATATCCCTGGTCATTCTAGTAAAAGATTTGGTGTTTATTCCCAACAAACTTTATTAAAGCAAATCGATATTTATGAAGCTTTTTGGCTTGATATCATTGCTGATCAGAGATTAAGCAATAAAGACTTTAGAACCAAATTACTAGGCGGTACTGACTTACTAATCTATTGGCTATTTTCTCCTGTTTGGAAGGCTTTTTATGAAGCTCCTTCTTTAATTATAGGATTGCTTTTATCTTTACTTACTTTAGTATTTTGGTACTATGGCATCTTAGTAACACTTATCAAAGAAGTGGGAGAAAACAATCATGTATTTGAGCAAGTAATTCCTATAAATTGGGGTGAAAATGCCACATTTATTGGACAAATTTTAGATGGATGGTCTTTTTTCATATTCATCGGTATTATCTTATCTATTCTTGGCAGTTTTTCTGTAGATAAACTGATAGACAAAGCTCATTTTGTTAAAAGATATTTAGGGAATGTTGGAGGAATTTTGCTGCGAAATAAAATCCGCTCTCGACTCAGAAAAATTACCGATGATGTCCTATATAATTATGATAAACTAACAATTGTAGCTCATAGTTTTGGTGCAATAATTGCGACTGACTTATTAGCTGATTATGATTCTACAAAACAAGTAGAATATATTACTTTAGGAGCCAGTCTCAAACTACTTTCTTATCGTTCTAAATGGATTAAAAAAGAAATCAAAAAATGTTTGGATAATCAATTTATTTCAGAATGGAATGATTTCTACTCAATGCAAGACTGGTTAGGAGGAAAAACGCCAATCTCTTCAGTCAGCAATTCAGCCAAAATTAAGTTTCATGAATTTCCTATTCAATGTTCTTTTATAGATAGACTACTAGGAATAACTCATATAGCTTATTTATCAAATCCACTTTGGGCTAAAATCTTGCTCAAAGATGGCTAATAATTATAATTGTTGGTTCTGGGGGAAACTCTGCAATTAACACAGGAAGCATCCTCATTATAGTTACTTTCAAAACCTCGATGCGGAGGTAGAAAATAACCTATTTTCGTCATCATGGGAAAAATAGATGTTTATTGCATAGGAAATTTATCTCTGTATAAGTTAACTTGAAGATAGAGGTTAGATGTTAGGGGGAAAGGAAGAAGTACTGTTTTGAAACAATCCCACTCTCGGTTGCTAAGAATCTTTGAATATTACTTGCTTTGCTAGAGTTAAAAACTGCTGTTACAGTCACTAACACAGGAAGCATCGTCATTATAGTTACTCTCAAAACCTCGATGCGGAGGTAAAAAACAAGTTATTTTCGTCATAACACACATCTTGCACGCTAAAAACCGGGTTTCTTCCAAATCTCTCAGTCTCAAAACCTTAATTTTTCGTTTAGAAACCCGGTTTTTTTA
>JAAUYI010061084.1_pt1 | contig 16597 bp, 11 predicted proteins | sample 7278041 | NCBI WGS metagenome assembly JAAUYI01 (sample SAMN14350216, study PRJNA611818) | marine sediment metagenome | isolation source: surface marine sediment (0.6m) | place: French Polynesia: Moorea | collected 2018-08
AAAAAAGACAATCTCGTTGCGTGCAACAGCATTTGGTCACCCTCCAGACCTTTGCCATATAAGCAATCGCCAACGATTGGTGTATTTAGTCCCTGCTCATGGGCGGCATGAAGACGGAGTTGGTGGGTCCTGCCGGTGATGGGAGTGAATTCAACCCTAGTATAATCACCTTCAACGCCTATTTTCTGCCAGAGAGTAATACCCAACTTTCCTTGAAAAGGGTCATGTATTTGATAGGGCCTATTGTCGGGGTCGAGACGGAAAGCAAGCTCGATTCTGCCGCTTTGCTTACTTATGATACCTTCGATTAGAGCGACGTATCTCTTTTCAGGAATTCCCTGGGAAAACTGTATGGAAATATTTCGGTGAGCCTGCACGGTCCTGGCTAATACCATCAGACCAGAGGTCTGCATATCAAGACGATGGACGGCGGGCTGAGCAATCGTGTCCGGAAACAACTGCAGGACTCGTTTGACAACGCAATCCTGCTTGTCACTGCCGCGACCGGGTACCGAGAGCAGTCCCCCCGGTTTGTCAACGACTATGATCTCTGGATCATGATAGATCACTTTCATGGCAGACATCCATCTTCTGTTTTGCTTTCCAGACCACAGAGCATGAACCCCAGAAGTGGGTAGCATTTGTCACGGCAGGTCGGATAGAAACAACCATGTTTTTTCAGTTGGGAACGGTTGGTTTTCCCCCAATAGAATTCAGCCATGCTCACAGGAGTAATTGAACGGGCAAAGGCGTGGTTAAGTAGTTTCGGGGCGCAACAATCTCCTGCGCCCGTTGGGATTCCGCGTTTTTCAGAATAAAAGGAGTGGAGGGGTGCGGATTCGCCACGAAAATTTTTCACAGTATAGAGAGAGTGCAGTTCCTTCATTAGTTGTTGGGAAAGCTCTTTTCTGGCCCGCTTGAGATTTTGCAGTTCATTTGCGCTGCCAGTATGGTTAATGATCCGCGTTGTATAATTTTTAACGGTCTTTTCAGTGTCATCATTGACGTTTTTCCACTCCTGCAGATCAAAAAGGGGCGGAGCCCAACCGGGAACAACCCATTGACCGTTGATCTGGCCGGAAAAAGCATAGAGGATGACGGAATTGCCACGTGGATCTACTCCTTCCAGCACACCAAACATTTTACCCCGGGCATCGCCAAAAAGATCTGCCATTGAATAGTCCTGCTGTCGGCTGAAATGCTCCAAAAATCCAAGATGTCCATGGCCGGCAAGTTTAGCCGTCAGTGCGTAGCATACGTTTTTGCTTCTGCCTGTCGGTAGAAAGTGTTCCTTCTGACAATTGCTGCAGAAGCCATGGGCCGAAATTTCTCTGATTTGACCATCTGCCACATCTGCTGTTGAATTCTGCATTACTGGAAAAGGCTCTGGTTTAGGTGCTTCGGATAATCTCTGCTTAACCTGGTTATTGCTGACTGGTAACCATCCTATAAACCTATTCATTATTTTAGTCCAGTATTTAGCATGGTGCACAGATATGCAAAGAAGGAGATGGTCGGTAGAAATCAGGCAGTAAGAGCGGTGCAATCACCAGAAAAGTGAATGAATCGAAAATGGTTGGCGATTGCTTGAGGTAAAATGCATAAACTTCCCTGAAAAAGTAGAAAATGGATCCGGTAAAAACCTTTAAGTTTTGAAAATTTCTGACGATATAATGAATGGGCCGCCTTCATTCGCCTTGATTCGTTGTTGACTCCAAACGCTCCGAGTCGGATTGTCAACGTTCTCGTCTGTTGTTCTAAGGCATGATGCAGACGAGGTATACAACCGATGCAGTGATGTCGGTCTTAGAACCAGCAGTGGAGTAAGAAGAAAATGGACACTGTGCCTTGCGGAAAATTTAACCACTAAAGGGAAGTTTAATGCTGCGTTTATCAGATATTCGAATTCGTCCAAAATTGCTTTTTCTCTTCATCCAGACCGGACTTTTTCCATTGTTGGTTTCCGGGGTTCTCTATTCTACCTGGACGGAGAAATCACTGGTCCAGGAGTCATTCAACAAGTTGACAACCATTCAGGATATTCGCAAGGGCCAGATAGAAAATCACTTTACCAAAAGTTTAATCGATATTCGTCTGCTTGCCGATTCGGAGCGCGTCTACAATTTTTTACGGCAAATGTCCGGTTATCGCGATAGGGTTGATGTGTCCTCGGTCGACAGCAGCTTTGCTGTCAACACCGAAGACTATCTCGACATCACCAAGGATATTCATAAACAACTGCAGGATTATACTTTTCTCAATGGCTATGCCGATCTGTACCTTGTCGATGCCGATTACGGTCATGTCATGTATTCCGTTCGTAATGGGGATGATAACGGCCAGAATCTACGTAACAGCGCATTACAGAATACTACCCTTGCTCAGGTGTGGCAAAAGGTCTTGGAGAGTGGCACCACCTACATTTCTGATTTCTTTCCATACGGTCCTGCCCAGAATGAGGAGATGGCCTTTATCGGCCATCCGGTAACAAATCGCAACGGCCAGAAAATTGCGGTGGTCATCCTCCGTTTTAACGAAACACTTATATCCATGGCAACTGAATCAAGAGAGGGGATGGGCAGGACAGGTGAATCCTATCTCGTCGGGCATGATGCCGAAAACGGTGCCTTTGAGTTCAGAAGCAACATGCAGACCATGGGTGATGGAAAATACGTTGTTGGCTATGATATAGGAAGAACCCTTGATTATTGGCATGATGCTGTCCAGTTAGGCAACAGTGGTGGCCATGGCATCTATACAGACAGTGCGGGAAAAACGGTCCTGGTCGCCTATAATAAGCTGGATCTACAGGGGCTCGAGTGGTATCTCATTTCCAAGATTGATAAATACGAGGTGACTGCACCTGTTCGTGAAATTTATCGGAAGCTCGTCATTTTGGCTGCTCTTTTTGTGGGGCTCACTGCTATCTGGGCCTGGCTGCTGGCCCGTGGATTTACCCGGCCAATTCTGCGGAACATTGACTTTGCCGAATCTATTTCACAGGGAATCTACGAATCGCACCTGGTTTCGACCAGGAAAGATGAACTTGGTGATCTGGACAGGTCTCTAAATGACATGGCGGTCAACCTCAAAGAAGTTGACTGGCTGAAATCCGGTAAGGAACAGCTCGATGACAATATTCGTGGTGAATTAGAGCCTGATCAGTTGGCCAGGCGCTGTATTCGCTTTCTGGTCAAACATTTTCAATGTGATCTTGGAGCCTTATATCTCAGGAGCGGCAATAACCTTGATCTACGAGCCTCCTATGCCTTTACCGACAGAAAGGGTAATTTCAATTCCTTTTCCCTTGGTGAGGGAATGGTTGGTCAGGCTGCTCTGGAATCGGAAATGCTTGTTTTCTCAAGTGTGGGAGAGGGTGAACCTCCTCTGAATTACGGTTTTGGTCAGCACATACTGCCCCATTATCTTGCCGCACCCGTTCAAAGTGATGGTGAGGTGACTGGCGTTATTCTGCTCGGCTCGATGCAGCCTTTCGATGATCTCCAGAAAAAATTCCTCGATCAGAATATCGGTAATATGGCCATCCTGTTCAATTCGGCCAAATCACGTCAGCAAATAGCCGAGCTTCTTGCCGATTCCCAGCAGCAGCAGGAACAACTAAAAGCAGCCAATAAAGAGTTGGAAACCAAAGCAAAGGCTTTACAGGAATCGGAAGCTGAAATGCAGGCTCAGCAGGAAGAATTGCGGGTCACAAATGAGGAGCTCGAAGAGCAGACCAGGGCATTAAAAGAATCCAAAGCGGAACTGCAGTCTCAGCAGGAAGAGCTTCGGGTTACCAATGAAGAATTGGAAGAACGCTCCCGGGCTCTGGAGAAGCAGAAGAATGAAATCTGGGCTAAAAACAGTGATCTGCAGGAAGCTCAGGAAATCGTCGAACGCAAGGTGGAAGAACTTGAAATTGCCAGCAAGTACAAGTCGGAATTTCTGGCAAATATGTCCCATGAACTGCGTACTCCGCTCAACAGTATTCTCATTCTCTCACAACTGATGAGCACCAACAAGGACAATAATCTTACAGCCAAGCAAGTGGAATCGGCTGAAGCCATCCATTCTTCAGGGAGTGAATTGCTTAAACTCATCAATGAAATCCTTGATCTCTCCAAGGTGGAGGCGGGGAAAATTGATCTGGTAATAGAAGAAATTTCACTGCAGAGCATTACCACCGACCTGCAACGGATGTATAAAGATGTTGCTGAAAATAAAGGTCTCAATCTGGAGTTCATCGTGCGAGATGAATTACCGGAAACCATCATCACTGATTCACAAAGGCTTCACCAGATTCTTCGCAACCTGCTGACCAACGCCTTCAAATTTACCGAGAAGGGAACGGTCTCTCTGGAGATTGCGAGACCCTCGGCAAAATATGTCCAGGGTACTTCTCTGCCTGTGGAAACCTCTTTTGCTTTTGCGGTAAAAGATGAAGGAATAGGCATCCCTGAGGATAAGCAACAGGTAATATTTGAGGCGTTTCAGCAGGCTGACGGGTCAACGAGCAGAAATTATGGAGGTACCGGGCTTGGTCTTTCCATCTCCAGGGAATTAGTCAAATTGCTTGGTGGAAGTATTCATCTCGAGTCCGTCGACGGAGAGGGCAGCACATTTACCGTGATTCTTCCGGAACGGAACGCTGCTGGAGCCGAGGTTTCCAAGAAACTCAAAGAAACGCCAACTTTTCAGAGGCAGCCGAAGAAAGAGCAAAGTGAAGACATTCCAGCGAACAAGAAGCAGGGCGGCTCAGCTGCGGTTTCAAATACTTCAGTTATAGATAAGAAAAATGAAATAAGTGAGGTGAAAGACGATCGCAAAGAAGTAACACCTGGCAGCAAGAGTTTGCTGATTATCGAGGATGATAATAGTTTTTCCACAATCCTACGAGACTTCGCACACGAGCGTGGGTTCCAGTGCATCATTGCTGAAGATGGTGAAACCGGTTTGCACTTTGCAGACTACTACAGGCCAAGCGCAATTATTCTCGATATCGGTTTGCCGGGTATAGACGGCTGGACCGTGATGGAACGGCTCAAGGAGAATCGAGAATTGCGTCACATTCCGGTGCACTTCATGTCAGCAGCCGACAGCTCCATGGACGCTTTGCGTATGGGAGCAATTGGTTATTTGACCAAACCGGTATCCATGGAGAAAATAGACGAGACCTTCCAGAAATTGGAAAAAATGATAGCCAAACCGGTGAGCAGGCTGTTGCTGGTGGAGGACAATAAGGAACAGCGGCAAAGTATCAAAGAGCTTATCGGTGGTGCAGATGTAAAAACTACAGCCGTTGCCACGGGTGCGGAGGCCTATGCTGAATTGGAAAAAGGCAGTTATGACTGCATGATTCTCGATCTGGGACTGGAGGATATGTCCGGTTTTGAGCTGCTTGAGAAGATCAGAAAAAATGAAGATATGGCAAGCGTGCCCATCATTATCTATACCGGGCGCGAATTGACTACGGCAGAAAATGAAAAGCTTCAGCATTATGCCGATTCCATTATCATTAAAGGAGTTAAGTCACCGGAGCGCTTACTGGATGAATCTGCACTTTTTCTTCATCGGGTTGAAGCCGATCTTCCGGAAGAAAAAAGGGAGATGCTCAAGCTGGTCCACGATCGGGAGGCAGTGTTGGAAGGCAGTAAGATATTGCTCGTCGATGATGATATGCGTAATGTTTTCGCCTTATCCAGTGTCCTGGAAGAGCGCGGTATTGATATCGTTATCGCTCGGGACGGCGTTGAATGTCTTGAAAAGCTGGAGGTAGAAGAAAATATTGATGCTATTCTCATGGACATCATGATGCCGCGGATGGATGGCTATGAAACCATGAGAGAGATTCGCAAAAACGTTAAATTCAAGCAGTTGCCCATTATCGCCCTCACCGCCAAAGCCATGAAAGGCGACAGAAGCAAGTGTATTGACGCGGGAGCAAGCGATTATCTGGCCAAACCTGTTAATCCAGACAAATTGTTGTCCATGCTGCGTGTCTGGCTCTACTAAGTGGTACGGACCATGGTTAAGAAAAAACAGTTGCTTGAAAACGAACAACTTGAACTAGAACTCCTGCTGGAAGGGATATACCGTCGGTATGGGTATGATTTCAGGGACTATGCCAAGGCCCACACAAAAAGACGGCTCGAGTACAGAAGGACTATCTCGGGATTGAATAATTATGCGGAAATGCTGCACCAGGCCATTTACGACGAGGATTTCTTCACCTCTCTTCTGCTGGATCTTTCCATCAATGTTACGGAAATGTTCAGGGATCCATGGTTTTATAAGGAAGTACGTGAACTGGTCGTGCCGCACCTGAAAACCTATCCGTTTTTCAAGGTCTGGCATGCGGGTTGCTCAGCTGGCCAGGAAGTCTATTCCATGGCCATATTGCTGGAGGAAGAAGAGCTGAAGGAAAGAACCCAGATATATGCAACCGATTTCAACGAACGTATTCTCAGTCAGGCAAAGAAAGGAATCTATCCGCTTGATTCTATAAGACAATATACAGCAAACTATCTCAAATCAGGTGGCCTCCAATCTTTTTCCGATTATTACACTGCCGATGACCGCCACGTTATCCTGAAAAGTTCGCTAAGGGAAAGAGTGCTTTTTTCATCTCACAATCTGGCAACCGACGGAGTGTTTGGCGAGATGAATGTTATATTTTGTCGTAATGTTCTGATATATTTTAACAAGGAGCTTCAAGAAAGAGTTCTGCAACTCTTTTGTGAAAGTTTGTGCCCGGGTGGTTTTCTCTGCCTAGGGACAAAAGAAAGCATGAAGTTCTCAACTGTTATGGAACATTTTGAGGAAGTTGCCGCCCGTGAGAAAATTTATCGAAAGAAGCGCCGATAAGATTAGAGGTGGCCAGTGGCGAAAAAATCCGGTAAATATCAGGCAGTGGTCATCGGTGTTTCTGCAGGAGGTATCGCCGCCCTGGAGAAGATTCTGCCGGTACTGCCGGAAGACTTTGGCCTTGCTCTGCTGGTAGTGCAGCATATATCGGCGGATGGAGGAAATTATCTGGTGGAGCATTTTTCTGCCAGTTGTGCTCTTGAGGTGGTGGAGGCAGCGGACAAGGAGCGTATCCAACAGGGTACTGTATATTTTGCACCGCCTAATTACCATCTGTTGGTGGAGCGGGCGAAAACCACGGCTTTGACCGTCGATGCCAAGGTAAATTATGCCAGACCCTCCGCTGATGTGCTCTTCGAGACGGCTGCTGAGGCATATTGTGATGCGCTGATTGGCATCGTATTGACCGGGGCGAACAATGACGGAGCGGCCGGGCTTGCGAGGATCAAGCAGCTGGGAGGATTGACAATTGTCCAATCTCCAAAATCGGCTGAAGCAACTGTCATGCCCATGGCGGCGTTGAAGGCACTGACTGTGGATCATGTTCTGGACCTGGAAGAGATAGGGCCTTTTCTTGTCACATTAGCAACTAAACGAGAAGAATGAGTAGAGCAAAAATTCTGATAGTGGATGATCGACCGGAAAACCTCCTCGTCCTTGAGTCGCTGCTGGATGATCCTGGAATCGAATTAATAAAGGCATCTTCAGGAAACGAAGCGCTCAAAAAAATATTAGATCACGATTTTGCCCTGGTCCTCCTTGATGTCCAGATGCCTGACATGGACGGTTATGAGGTAGCCGAACTGATGCGCGGCAACAGATTAACCAAGAATGTACCGATCATCTTCGTCACCGCCAAGCACAAAGAGCAAACCAGTATTTTCAAGGGGTATGACTCCGGTGCCGTCGATTATCTTTTTAAGCCTCTTGAACCGGTAATTCTCAAAAGCAAAGTTGATGTTTTTCTGGAGATGTACCATCAGAAAGAGGAGCTTGTCGCCAAAACCCATGAACTTGACCGACGCCTTGCCGATCTCGAGGAGCTCAAGACACTTCTTGAGAAAACCAATGAACAACTGACCCAGCTCTCAAGAAAGGATGGGCTCACCGGTCTGCTCAATCGTCGCAGTTTTGATGAAATAGTTGAGCGGGAATGGCATAGGGCTCTGCGTCAGCAAAAACCCCTTTCCTTATTACTCGTCGATATCGACTGTTTCAAAGCCTATAACGATACCTATGGTCACACCATGGGTGATGATGCTTTAAAAGCCGTAGCCGACTGTTTGGTTACTTCAGCTAGACGTTCTGTGGACCGTGTTGCCCGTTACGGCGGTGAAGAGTTTATTATCATCCTGCCCGATACGGATGCATACGGTGCTGAGGTAATGGCCAAAAGAGTCTGCGATGAGGTTTATGGCCTAAAAATTCAACATGATCAGGCAGCAACGGAGAATACCTTAACGGTGAGCGTTGGTGCTTCGACAACCCTGCCTCGTAAAGAGCTCAATTTGCTCGATGCGATCGAACTAGCCGATGTAAAATTGTATGAGGCGAAATCCGGTGGCAGAAATTGCTGGCGCTCTGCTGAACTCGAAGATTTGGATTCCCTCCAGAAACAATCCAACGCTATGCCGAATCAGCAAAATCGATGAATGAGAACAATTCCGTCGGCTCACTTTCCTTCACTCATCTTCACCCCGACCATGTCATAACACATATCGAGAAGGCGCTTGATCGTGAGTTTTCTAATCTTTTTAGACCGCTGAACAGCTATATAAATCGGGTTTTCGAACTCCAGGATCGTCAGGGAAAGGGTATTATCGTCAAATATTATCACCCTGGCCGCTGGCCGAAAGCGGCAATTCTCGAAGAACATGCCTTCCTCCGCGAGTTGCAGGAATTTGAGATTCCAGTGATTTGTCCGCTGGAATTGGCCGATGGTAGGACCCTTGGGGATCTTGATGATCTTTACTTTGCAGTATTTCCAAAATGTGGCGGTAGAAGTGTTGATGAATTCAATGATGAGCAGTGGCAGGAACTTGGTAGACTTGTAGGGCGGACCCATGCCGTAGGCAGTATTAAAGAGGCGCCCCATCGGCAAAAATTGATTCCATCCTCTCTCACTACTCAGCAGATAGCTTATCTCAAAGAGAATAAGCTGGTGTCCGCTGAATTACGTGATGATTTTTTCTCCCTTACCAAACAGTTGGTCGAGGTAATCGATCAGAGGTTCAGCAATGTTCATCTCCAGCGCATTCATGGTGATTTACATTTCTCCAACCTTATCTATCGCCCTGGCGATTCGTTTTATCTGATAGATTTTGACGATATGGTTACGGGTCCACAAGTTCAGGACATCTGGATGCTCCTGCAGGGTTATGGTGAAGAGAACCTGGTCGAGTTGGATATGTTTTTAGAAGGTTACGAGACTTTTTACACATTTGACCGAAGAAGCTGTGCACTCATTGAGCCACTCCGGGCTATGCGTTATGTCCATTATCTGGCCTGGTGTGGTTACCAGGTTGTGGAGGATGGTGAAACACGGGTGATTCCTGATTTCGGCAGCTACGCCTTCTGGAACAATGAGATAAGAGAGCTCCATGATCAGCTGGAGAGAATCCATACCAGCGAAAATCCTTTTGCCCACAACTGCTAACCAGACAATTTAGCGCAACCAGAGCTGCAGCTGCTCTCCTATCTTCATATTGTGCTTTTTCGCTGCGGCAGAGACCTCCTTAAAATCAATGCTATATTTGTCATTCAACCTGTGCAGATCGGATTTAGCAGGGTAAAGTGATCGCCACGGCAGTTCACTCTGAAAGAGCAGAGCAATGACATTCTCCCGCCGACGTACCGGAATAAATACCTGAGATGTGGAATTCTGCTCCAGGGCTTTGCGTACACGCCCATAATGTTTTCTACGGCCGCTCCAGAGGTTGCAGCAAATTACCCCTTGCTGGCTCAATCTCTTTCCGGCCGTCTTGAAAAATTCAGGAGAATAAATGCCTTTCGCCATACCACCATCATTGAAGGCATCGACGAGAATGAGATCATAGCGTTTCTGGTCATGACGAACCAGATAATCAAGACCGTCTTCACAGTGCACACTTATCTGTTTATTTTCAGGCAGGGAGAAAAAACGTCTAGCTATATCGAGAATATCTTCGGAGTTATCAACGCCTTCAACGGAGGCATCCGGTAAGAACTGATGGAAAAAGTGCAAAAGAGCACCTGCTCCAACCCCGATGAGCAGCACTTTTTTGGGGTGAGGTAGAGCAAGCAGTGAAGCGGCCATCATATACTGGGTATATCGCAGGGCAAGTTTAGCGGGGGTGGCGTTAAAAATCCTGCTTTGCACAACCGAGTTCTGAAAGTACAGAGAGCGGTAATCGCCTTCATCCACCACTTCGACATAGTTTTCTCCTTGAAAACGATAAAGTAATTTCTTTGCCGGCTCATCCATAGAGTGGTGGTCAACGATGGTTGGGTGATTTAATCGTCAGTCTTACCGAGAAGATTAGTCTGACTGGTTTGTAGGGCAACCAGCCGAAATGGCAGCAAATGTCAGGCCTTAATAATTACATGGTAAACACTGAATGTCAAAGAATCCATTTACGGATAAAAGACGAAATATTTAATTTCAGAATTCCAACACATTAATTCAGCAAACAGCTTGACGATTCCGCTTTTTCTCTGGCATAGTTAAGAATAGAGTACTAATTGGCTCATACTTAATTTAAACAAGAATTTGCTTACTGGCCTCTACCAGGGGAGGAGAGTTGAGTGTCCGAGACAGGCAAGAAGATATTGGTGATGGATGATGAAGAAATAGTAGCTGATATTGCTCAGCAGATGCTGGAGTATCTCGGCTACGAATCCAGCGTTGTCCAGACTGGAGAGGAAGCCGTCGCAGACTACAGGGAGGCCTATGAGGCTGGTGAGCCATATTCCCTGGTTATTATGGACTTGAATATTCCCCAAGGTATGGGCGGCATTGAAGCCGTCAAGCATATTCTTGATATTGACAATAATGCCAGGGTGGTTGTTTCATCCGGATACTCGGGTGATTCGATTATGCGTGAATACGAAAATTATGGATTCGTCGGTTCCATCGGTAAACCATTTGATATTCAGGGATTGAAGGCTGTTATTCAGTCGGTTGTCCACTAGGAAGAAAAGTTAGCCTCTCTATTTTCTTCCACACGGTATGAATCGGTCGCACTCCTCAAATCTGAACCTTGGTATTATCTATTTTACCGCCATTATTACCATCTGCTCGTTGTATGCAGCACAGCCGATTCAGCCGGTTTTTCAAAACGAATTCCAGCTAACCAATCTCCAGGCACTGCTGTTCACCACCTTGATGATGTTTCCCTTGGGAGTTGCGCCGCTTTTTTATGGTTTTCTCCTGGAAACATTTTCCGCAAAGTTGCTGCTGCGCACGGCTGTGCTTATCCTGGGTGTGCTTGAATTGATTTTTGCCTGTTCAACCAGCTATTTTTCATTGCTGTTTATAAGAGGCGTCCAGGGTTTGATGATCCCGGCCATCCTGACTTCTCTGATGAGCTACATCTCCTTTACCTCAGCCAAGGAAAATGTTCAGCATTCCATCGCCGTCTACATAGCCGCAACCATCGTTGGAGGATTTGTCGGTCGATTTCTCTCCGGTTTATCAACGGAACTTTTTGGTTGGCGCTTCTTTTTCGCATTTCTTGGAGTGGTGCTCATCGGTGCTTTTTTTCTCCTGCGAGCCCTGGAAAAGGATGCCAATATGGAGTATGCCAAGCCGCGCCTGGGAGAGGTTGCAGCCCTTCTGCGCAAGAAGCGATATTTCTGGCTCTACATAGGAATTTTTTCAATTTTCTTCGTTTTTTCCGCGATGATGAATTTTCTTCCCTTTGCCCTGAAAGCGATGAATCCGGATACCAGTGAGGCGGGCATCGGTTTTCTTTACTTTGGTTATGCCATGGGTATTTTTGTTTCGCTTAACAGTAGGAGGATCATCGCCTTTTTTGGCAACGAAGCGGATGCGATAAGGGGGGGAATAGCTATTTTCTTTATCGGCACGTCACTTTTTCTGGTACACAGCTATACGGTGATGTTTCTGGCCATGTTTGTTTTCTGCACCGGGCTTTTTATGGCGCACTCCCTGCTTTCCGGATTTGTCAATAAGATGTCCATCCACAAAAAAGCCATAGCAAACGGGGTCTATATTTCTTTTTACTACATGGGCGGAACATTCGGCTCATTTATTCCTGGATATTTTTATGAAAATTATGGCTGGAGCGGCTTTATATTCTTTCTTCTGGCCATGCTCTCCTTTTCCCTGTTCTGCATACGCATGATGAAAACCCATGTTGCACTTGAGAGCGATTGAACTGTAGAAATCCACGCTCAACCTGACATCTTCGTTTTCAATTCTCAGCTTGATCGGACAACTCCCTGCTAATGATTGTCATGGCTAGATTCATATCAAAAATTGCCTTTTAGTTTTTAGGTTCTTGATGCAACCCTTACCCGTGTTTGCCGGAACAGAATATCAACGGCTGGCCGAAACCGGTGAATATTTTCCGTACCTGAGGGTATTTCTTGGGGAAAGCTGGACGCATCGATGAGACAATATCGAAGAGATTCTGGAGATTGTTGAAAGCGATTTTTTAGCTGAGGATGAGGAATTCTACTTAATCGCCTCTATGTACCGCATTTGCCGCAGATCGAGTAAACATAGCCTATCGCGGTTTTGAACACCTGCTGCTGGGTCGTTATGGAAAAGTAGTCGTCGCTGCTCCCGATGGATATGGCGTTAAAGATCACAAAATATTTATATTTGGAGTCCGCCTGTATTGTGTCGGGGTAACCAAGTGATCTACTGTTTTGGATACATTAGAGCCAATTGAAAAATTATCTTCTCGGTGTCTACGTGTACCGGCCCGAACTCTGCGTTATGCTCAAAATTTTATCCTAGGAATATCAATTATATGCCTGTGGTAAAATCTTTCGCATGCCTTGATTTTGAATGAAAATCTTACTTTTGTAAAAGGCCCATTGTATAGTGATTTTCGAAAATAGCGCTCATGAAGAGGATGATAAGCGCGTTTCTTAAAACCTCCAACCTTGTAATTTCAACCATTAAATATTTCTAGACGTCCGCCGTTTTGCATGGAGAGGGCAGCTGCCTCGAGTATCGCAACCACCTTTAAAGAGTCCGCCAGGGGTGCAGCCAGCGGTTCCCCGGTCAACAGGTAGTCGGCTAGATTTTGGTGGAACGGGTAGCGGACTGGCCTACGCTCTGGCAGAAATGTGGGGGCGTGTGATCCCAGCATTGCCGGTTCCGTCTGTTCTATGTCGCCGGAGGGTCGTCTACGAAAGATTTTTAAACTTGGTGGCATCTCCGTGGGTGGAATCTCATCCCATTGAAAGTAGATATCCGGATCGCTTCGATAAACAATTGTGTCCCGCCATTCGCCGACAATGGCTCCTTCGGTTCCCAACAGATACCACTTCGGCTTCCGGGTTGCAGCAATGTCGGAATGGATGAACTCAGCCTCTTTTCCATCGGCAAAGCGGATCTGTATACGTTCCTGATCCGCGTTGGTGACATCCCGCCAGACCCGATTGTGGCAAGTGGCCGTTACAGCCGCAATTGGTTCTGGCATAAGCCCGACAATCCAATCGAGATAATGGGCTCCCCAGTCGTAGGTTGTACCACCGCAAATCGGTGCATGGGAATGCCAATGGGGACACGGGTGCCCAAACCCGCCGACAAAGGTTTCCAGATAAAAAAGGTCGCCTATCCTGTTTTCCTTGAGAACCTTTCGAATCATAAGATAGTCTTCGTCGAAACGCCGATTTTGATGACAGCTCAGGTGGACCCCGTATCGGTCAGCAGCCTCGACCATCCGGTCGGTTTCCTGTCGGTTCAGAGCGAGTGGTTTTTCGCAGACCACGTGTTTGCCATAAGAGAGCATCTCAACGCATATTGCGGCATGTGAATTTGGTGGAGTTGCCACAATCACGAGATCCACGTTCGGATCCTCAGCCATGGCTTTTCCAGAGTCATAGAAACGAATATCTGGAAAGTCTTTCTCGGCTACGGCAAGGCGTCCTGGATCGAGATCACAGACCGCTGTGAACTGTAAGCCTGCTGTGGCGTTGGCACCAAGTCCGTGGAGCCTGCCGACCGAAGGTGCAAACCCGAGAATTCCGACACCCAGGTTTTTCACCTGTATTTTGCCGGCATGGTAGGAGAGGGCTCGATATAGGATTTGCTGAAGCTCTTGAGCATTTGAAGCCGTCAATGTTGTGCAGATCGCATGCCCCTCACCGACAGCTCGGGCCGTCATCACCGCCTGGCGGGTAAACCGCCAGTCGATCTCCAACAGCGGTTCAACGCCGTCTAGGATCAATTCTAGTTCCCGCTGGGTATTAAACAGGTAGATTGATTCGGGTAGGCGTGCCGCCATGGGATGGCTACTATTGGTAAATTCGACCCGAAGCTCGGTGTTTGGGCCGACAGGTCCAGGACGTACGCCAAAAGTGTCTGGCAATTCGGTCTCGTAAACTTCCAGAAAATGAAACCAGACGCCGCCCTTGGCGACAAATTTTTCGATCTCCAATTTGGCCTCACTCCAGTGCTCAGGGCCGACGGTAATAAGAACGTCGACTCCGGATGGTACCGCCATGAGCACTTCATTCGCCGACTCGATCTTCACATGGGGCATGGCGCGCAAATAGGTCAGAAAAGAAAAGAAACCGGTTGGCTGGTTTTTAGCCGACAGCAGAATAGAAATGGGCTTGTGTTTCAGCATGGTATGGGGCCTTTACTGATATTTTTTGTTTGGATCGTTTAGCCAGAAGCGCGATATCGCTTTGTCAACGTATATGATATGACTCCTTTTCCTGCTAATGTGGTTTTGACATAAAGTGCTGCAAGACTTGTTATAGAAAAAAACACTAACACGAATCATCACTCTGTCAATACATATGATTTCTACAAGAAATACTAAAAAAATATATAATTATAGCATGTTGGCGGCGGATCTTCGGTCGAATTCTAATCTGAGCGGTGATTGCCAGCACAAATAATCAAACTTCGGAATGATGTCGAATGGGCAACATCCACGATTGCAAATCGATCTTGTATGAACCCAAAAGTGGCAAACAGCATGAAATTGTTACGACAGAAAGTAAATAGTGTCAATCTAATGGAGAAACTACCAATAAATCGAAATTAAGCTGCTATGCATTTAGGACATTTACCTAATAAGAAGACTTCATGATCTTCGACAACAAAGCCATCGGGTGCAGCATCGTCCACCTTTAAAGCGCATCCAGGCAGCTCATAGGCGCGGTTGCATTCACGGCAGAAGAAGTGGTGATGATGATCCTTGCCAGACCGTTCATAGAGGGTTCCAAAAGAGGGGTGAAAAACTTTTACCAGCGACCCATTATCAGTCAGGATTTTCAATGTCCTGTAAACAGTAGCAATATTAAGTGAAGGTACAGACTTACGACCGTAATTGAGGATTTCTTCTACTGTCAGTGGTCGATCGTGTTTGGCGAAGACAGCTTCTATTGCTCTTCTCTGTGATGTTATCCGTTTCAAGATTAATGTTTCCTCCTGCCCAGTAAATCTAAAACCTTTTGCTAATTATTGCAACTTCTCTTGCAATAATATTGACGTGCTGCTCCCTTTGATTTATATTTGCAAGTGCTTTCGCATTATCATTCTAGACAATCTATCAAATATTCAAAATCCTGCACATGGTGAGACAAATGAAATCTACTTGGAGAATGGTTTTACTTTTAGTCACGATATTATTACCTCTCGCTGCTAAAAGTTTTGCTGCAGACAAAATTTCTGTATTTGTCAGCATCGTACCCCAACAATACTTTGTGCAACAAATTGGTAAGGATTTGGTCGATGTGCAGGTCATGGTTCAGTCTGGTGCCAATCCCGCAACATATGAACCCAAACCCAAACAAATGGCGGATTTGTCGAAGACCAAAATTTACTTTGCCATTGGGGTCCCATACGAAAACGTCTGGCTGGATAAAATAGCCGAAGCTAATCCCGATATGCAGGTGGTCCACACAGACCATGGCATAGAAAAGCTTGCCATGGTTGCTCACCATCATGATGACCACGAACATGAAAACCACGAAAACGAACACCACGAAGCCGAGCATGATCAGGAAAACAAAGAACACCATGATGAAACAGCGCATGATGAAGATCATCATGACCATGGTGGGCTTGATCCGCATATCTGGCTTTCCCCGGCTCTGGTGAAGATTCAAGCACAAACCATCCTGTCTGCGTTGCAAGATGCGGATCCGACGCATCGGAGTATTTATAAAGGCAACTACGATGCATTTATAGAGCAGATCGACCAACTGGATGATGATCTGAAAAAGATATTCGCTGGCAAAGAAGGATTGCAGTTTATGGTATTCCATCCGGCCTGGGGATATTTTGCCGATACCTATGGATTGGAGCAAGTACCAATCGAGGTTGAAGGGAAGGACCCAAAGCCGGCCCAGCTGAGTGAACTGATCAAGCACGCAAGAGAAGACGGTATAAAAGTGATTTTTGTGCAACCTCAATTTTCGACCAAGAGCGCTACGGTGGTGGCCCGGGAAATAGGGGGTCAGGTTGCTTTTGCCGATCCTTTGGCTGAAGATTGGCTGGCCAATTTGCGCCAGGTTGCCGACAAGTTCCAGGCAGCATTGA
>JAAUYI010090912.1_pt1 | contig 16582 bp, 15 predicted proteins | sample 7278041 | NCBI WGS metagenome assembly JAAUYI01 (sample SAMN14350216, study PRJNA611818) | marine sediment metagenome | isolation source: surface marine sediment (0.6m) | place: French Polynesia: Moorea | collected 2018-08
AGAATATCTTTCACTGAAAGTGCATCTTTTTTTCTAAAATAAACTTTATTATCGCTTAAATATTTGGCACAATAACAAAAGCATAATGGCATAAAGTTAGAAATGAATCAGTCTGAATTAAGTCCTTTAGAAAAGTCGATCGCTCGTAAGATTGATAAAACTAAAGGTAAAGCAGATCGACCAGGTTATTTAAGAAAGTTAGTTGCCAAGTTACATTTACGCATTGAAGCAGCTTTGGCTAGAGGCTGTGAATATGATGACTTGGCTCAGTCGATAACCGAAACGGGAGTAAAAATTAGTGCTGCTACTCTCAAGCAATACCATACAGAATATCGTCGTCAGTTAGAGAAGGAAACAGAAGGTGTTACGGAAACTGTTGATTCGGTTTTACCGCCAGAAAAGCCAGAAATTAAAAAACAGAGAGTTAAGACTAAATCTAGTGACCCAGATAAAAAACAATCGGCGATTGATAAGTTATTTGCGAGTAAGTAATTCATGGTTATGAAAGTTAAAACTGAAAAGATTGATTCAGAATCGAAAATAATTCCGACTCGTCCAGGTATTCAGCTTTCTAATTGTAAGAAGGGTGGTGTTGGCAAAACTTTACTATCTAAATTAAAGGCTGCTTACTGCCTAGAATCAGGACTAGATTTTTATGCGGTGGATGCTGATAGACAAGAGAGTTTTTTGAAAGCTTATCCTGAATTTGCTCTACCAACTCGCTTTAGTGAATTAGATATCAATTTAAAGATTCCTGACCGTATTTTGGATTTGGCTTTGGAGAAATTGGTGTTAGTGGATTTGCCTGGAAATGTAGAAGAAGCGTTTAATCATTGGCTAAGGAGTAGCGATATTTTAGAAGCAGCGATTGACTTGGGTGTAGAGATACAGAATTGGTATTTGTTGGATGATTCGACTGAATGTTATGAGGGTTTTTGGCGAACATGGGAATTATTACAGGACAATGTGAGCCATATTTTGGTGCGGAATTTAGGGAGATGTGAGGAGTGGGAAAGCTTTGACCAGTTTATTAATCCTGAGTCGATCGCTAAATACAAGTTAAAGGTAATCGATCTGCCTAAGTTGAGATTTGATACTGCCACTACTGTGTATAAAAATGCTCTGAGTTTTACGGAAGCTCGTAGATATTCAGAGTTTAGTACGGCTCAATTGGCTGGATTGAGGGGATATTTACGAAGGGTATATGCTGTTCTGGATTCTGCTGGTTTTAATGTGGAAAGTTTGAGGATGAATTAGTGAGTTATCTGAGAAATCGCACTTTATCTCAACAGCAGAATGAATTACGAGAATTGATCGAAGAAAGGCTGTCAAACGAGGAGACAAAGATTCGTCAACGAGTATATCAATGGTTGAGTGACAATCAGTATTTTACGGATAATGAGTTGTTTGATTTTTATTTCTGTGTGGCTCAGAATTTAGCTGCGGTTGAGATACTTGGTGGTTCTGGGGAAAGGATAGTCAAGGCAAAAATTGAGTTGGAAAAGTCGGCTGAAGTTTATGCTACTCAATTTATCAATGCTTCTAGCCAGATGACCGAGCAGTTGTCAAATCAGTTATCTACGGTGAGAGAAAAACAAGACCATTTAGAGCAGAAGTTACATGAGGTGCTTGAGAGCCTAGCTACAGAGCATGATAATTTGAAAGCTATCTCAACAGGGTTGGTCAATTCAACTGCTGTTTTGTTGAAGAAACAGAAGCAGATGTTGGTTCAAACTGAAGTAGCCAGACAGTTTGCTTTTAATTCGGTTATTCTCGCTTGGGCGATGCCTGTGATGGCTTTATTGGGATGGGGAATTTTATTTATAGTATTGGAAAAATCATGAAAATTAAATCACCAAAAGATTTAATGATTCACTGTAAATATGATTCCATTAAACCAGAAGAAAGGAAGATTAACTGCCGTATGAGATTTGGTTGAAAGCTTAAAATATATATAGGGTGTCTGAACTACTTAAGCGGGGACAAGTCATGGTTGTTCAATCTGAATCTAAAACCTATACTCTCGATGAATATCGCGCACTGGAGGAAAAGGCTGAGTTCAAGAGTGAATATGATGATGGGGAGATTCTACCGATGAGCGGAGGAACAATCGAGCATAACAACATAATTATTAACTTGATTGTGATGTTTAAAATGGCTTTACGTGGTGCTAACTATCATGTACAAACTAGCGATTTGCGGGTGTGGATTCCTCAGCATCGTAAAGCAACTTATCCTGATGTTATGGTAATTGCAGGAGAACCTGTTTTTAATGATAATCGCTCTGATGAAATACTTAATCCTTGCTTGATTGTGGAGGTGCTTTCTAAATCCACTGAAGGATATGACCGAGGTGATAAGTTTCTCTATTATCGATCGATTCCTGAATTTAAGGAGTATTTGCTAGTTAGCCAAGAGGAATATTTTATCGAACATTATCGCAAGACTGGTGAAGGGCAATGGTTATTGCAGGAATATCGAGGGAATGAAAAGGAAATTGCCTTAGAGTCTGTGGGTGTTTCTTTGGTTGTTAAAGATGTGTATGAAGGGGTAAATTTGGAGATTGAGAAAGAATAAATAAAGTGCGGTTTCTTAATAAATTGCTAATTTGGTCTTTTAGCGATTGCTAATTTACTAGCTTAGATTTCAGTGATTCGTTTTTGGTATTATCGCTGTTCCAAAAGATATTATGTTGTATGCTCAATTTTTTTTAAGAATCAATTTCTATTTTATTGATAGATTTTACTGAGATATCGCATTCTTCAAGAAAGCCCCAAAATTCATAAGTACGGAGGAAGTGAGATTCTAATCTTTTGATATTTCCATCGACTAAAATTACTCCATTTAATTTTAGATCGAAAATTTCTTCGGCTCTATAATAATTTTCGTTACACTCGAAAATAGAAATTACAGCTATTCTATCTTCATTAAGAAGATCGTAATTGGGTTTATAAATAAGATATGATAGTTTACATTCAACAATTATATTTAAATTAATTTTAATAGGAAAAGAGAAATTGTTTAGGTTTTTAAATTCAAATTCAGTGTTTTTTAGCTCTTTGACAGACTCTATAGTAGCTTCTCCTTTATCAGCAAGAATATAATCCTCAATTACTTTTTCATTTAGTAAAGTATGCTCAATGTGTCTTTTTATAATATTTAGAAATACAGCTTCTTTATATTCATTATGTAGACATAAGAAATCTAACAATCCTCTTATATTAGTTTGTAAATAGTCACCTGAGATAATAGCATTATCTTGAACATGAATATCTTTCTGATATTTTTTTAATTGTTCAAACAATTGTTCTGCTAATTTTTGGTATTGACCACCCAAACGCTCTAAAATTTGAGCAGTAACCATCGCAAAAGGCTGAACTTGCTCAACAAGCTTACTATCAGATACTTGCTCTGGATTCCTTAAAACAGCAACAAACTGTTCCAAAGATAAACCAACTTTTTTCGCTACAAACTTCGATACTTCCTCAACTACATCCAGCACATAACTTGAAGGAACGGAATCAACCAATAACTCTCGCACCCCATCAATAAAGCCATACTGAACATAGTCAGGATCGGTATCTACTTTGATTTCTGATAAAGGTTTTAACAATCCTCCTAAAAACACCTCAGCAACATGAACCTGTTGGGAATCTTTTAACATCGTTTCCCGAATCAACCGAACCACAGTCAAACTTATTACAGGTGCAGAAGCTAATAATCCTGCTAATTTCCGTGCCATTGGGGAAGCGGTAACTCGGAAAGCTTGAACACGCTGTTCTGGGGATAGTTCGCCCCAATCTAAATTGAATAATGGTTTTTCTTGTTTTAAATTTCTAACTTCTGGTTTAAAGACAAACCCTGATGACTGAATACTACCTTTGCCGACAAGCATTTGTGCCCATTTACTAACTCGCTCTGGTTCTAAAGTAAATACAGGGACTTTAATTCCTGTTGCTCGATCAATTTCGCTCCACAGGGAAACGGTATTAGCGGTTAATTGCCGATTGGAAACTGAGGGGGCTAATCCCTGCAATCTGACTTCAGTTGCTCGTCCTAACGCTGTTCTACCCCAGAGCCATTGGGGAAGCATTTGAATAATGGCAGTTGGTACATTATTTGCCCAGGTTTGCAACGCCAGGTTAACAGCACCACCGCCCCAGAGATCGGAAACACAATCGCTGACGACCAAAACTAAACGACGACCACTGGAATCAATTAATTCTGCTACACTGCGAGGAGATTGGTTTTTAGCAGTTGCCCCTATGCCTCTGCGAATCTGAATCTTATTTTGCTCGTTACTAATCAGTCCCCAGACTCGCACATCGCGGAAAATGCCATAGTTTTTGAGCAATCGTTCTAATTCTTTGATGGTATATCTCCAAATCTGCATGGAGATTCCTTCATCAACTACTAATTCTAGGTCTAACCAATGTTCAAGGGTTGGTTTGATGACTGGTAGCCAGATTCCTTCATCGGCAATTCTTTGGATGGTTGCTGCTTCGTCTAATACTAAGGTTGACCCAGAAGGAATCCGACGCATTAATGGTCTTAAGGCTCTGGCTAAGTCTAATTGCTCTCGTAGGGAAGGAGCATCAGGTACTTTGAAAGGGATATCTAAAGATTTTTGGGTTTGGTTAGGTTTTCGGTTAAAAAGTCCAGCTCTATCAATTTTTTCTTGTTCATCACTAAGTTCGGGAAATTCTGTTTGTGTTTCCCAAGAATCTTCTTCTTCAGTAAATTCAGATTCTAATTTCGATTTTGAACTCTTGGACGTAGATTGATTAGATTTTTCTGATAAAGATTTTTCTCCAAGATTATCTTCAGGCTTGTTAGTAATGGGTTTTGATTGTTGTGATTTGTAACTGACAAAATCTATATTAGATTGTTCCATGTGCATTGCTAGCCAAAGAGTATCAGCAATCTCTTCTGCTGATAAATCTACTTCTTGGTTTAAGGCAGCAATTAACTGGTCAATCATCTATCTTCGGCACTGGTTAAATATTTCAGCAATAAATCGGTTAATTCTTCCTCGTCAGTTTCCTCTGGTTTAAGGTTACGAGTCACAATATAAACGGCATTGAGTAATTGATCTGTAGCAATATCGCCTCCATCCCGCAGTTCGATAAATTTCTCAATCAACTTGGTGATTTTTGCCTCATCCTTAGTTAAAACATCGCTACCTAAATGAGCTTTAACTATTTCCTTCAAGGCTGTGGCATCGGGAGCGTAAGGCATAGTTAAACGCAAACAACGTCTCAGGAAAGGTGGTGGAAAATCCCGTTCGCCATTATTGGTCAAAATAATCAGGGGGAAATTATGACAAGAGACTTTTCCTTCCCTGATCGGAACATCAAAACCATCATGGGTCCGGACTTCTACCTCACTTTTTTCTTTAGCAATGCGAGCTAATTCGGGAATTTCAAACTTGCCCTCTTCAAATAAATTGAGCAAATCGTTGGGTAAATTAATATCGCTCTTATCAATTTCGTCAATTATCAGTACGCGAGGACGCTTAGCAGGCAAAAGAGCCGTTCCTAATGCTCCTAGTTGAATATAGCGACCAATATCTTTATCTGTTTTGTTCAGTTGCACATCCTGTAAACGAGCGATCGCATCATAGCGGTAAAGTCCATCCTGTAAAGTAGATCGCGCTGTAATCGACCAGAGTAACACTTGTCCTAGTTTTAATTCATAAGCCACGGCATAACCTAAAGAAGTCTTCCCAGTGCCTGGTTTGCCTGTAACTAATAGCGGTCTTCTTAAGTAAAGGGCAGCATTAACCAAGTTGACAACATCATTTCTGGCTTTGGTTTCATCGGAATGAATGCGAAAATTCTTCCCTCGTTGCCAATCTCTTGATTCGGTTGGGGACTTGCGTAGAAATAAAATACCAGCTAAACAATTTACATCCAAAAGAGTAGTCCAAAACTTTATTGGTACATTATTAAACCGCAAGTCCCTTGCTTCTTTCTCCTGACTCTGATAAGATTTTTGCCACCTTTTATCCGTTTTTTCTAATATTTCTAAATCCTTATCAGTATTGATAAACTTACGCCAACTTGGAGGTTCGGGAAGTTCGCTAATGCGATCGTGAGGTTCGCTATTGCCTTGAAAAATTTTCCAGTCATTCATGTTGTAAATTTAACCTCGTTTTACAGTTCGGGTGGCATTAATTCGACCATGACATCAGGGGTTAAGCGATAAGGATCTTCCCAAAGAATAGCCAAATGAGAACCAAAATGTTCTTCAGGATCGGCATCGGCTTCTTCCCGCAACATTCTCACTGATTCGGACAAATTACTTAATAGTTGACAACTCAAAAAATCATCGATCGCCGTTAAACACCCACAAGTAGCTAAATCTCTTCTCGTCCAAATGGCAATAGGTGTAGCAGCCAATAGAATTGCTCTAAATAATTCCTCTAGCTTAGATTTTGGAGGTGGACAAGTTACCTTGAGTCCAATTTTGTCACTTAACTTAAATTTCAAAGACTTCCCGCTAAACTTATCCATTGCTGGTAAATGCTCGAAGTTAACAAACACCGATTCCTCATCCAAGACTGCATTTACCTTATCCCAGCGATCGCACCATTGATTGTAGTTAAAATCCAAATAATCTAGATTCAGTCGTTCGAGCGATCGCATTCTCACAGGATATTTTGTTCCCAGAGCAACTAATTCAATTCCCGCAACCAGCATTTGCCAGCGATCTACTTCCGTCAACATCAAATGACTGGGGAGAAAAAACTCCACCACTAGGCTATATCTCTTTCCTCTTAACTGTCTCAGACCTTTTTGGATAAATTTACAGGTTTTTGCAGGAATCTCACTTAATTTGCACAAAGTTCCTTGCTGCTGTTCGTTTGAACTAAGAAGAGACTGAAATTTAGAGATATCTTTTATCGAATTATCTTGAATTAGCCAAGCATTGAGCAAGAATCGATCTTTGTTCTCAGTAGCGTTGAGAGTAAACAGGACAAAAGATTCTAATTGCTGGGGACAATTATTGGGAGGCTTATCGATCTTGTCTTCTTGTGGCTTTTTTGGCGGTAACTTCTCTGTGTAATGCTTTATTTTCTCGCGAAGTTCTTCTGAGATATCGACATCTTGGGTTAGTTTTTCGACAAAATCAGCTAATCGTCTAAATTCATTCAGCTTGTTTAAGATTGTTGCAGGATCGTGTGATTCTAAATCCCATAAATCAGAATCGGGAGGTAGGGATTTTTGGTAAGCCTGTTGGATAGTTTCGGGATTTATTTGAGCGAGGATAGTAGATAAAGCTGAAATTATAGTTTGTTTATCGGAAGAGATTGATTCTTTACCTGAGAGGAAAATATTGATAAAAGTATTAGTATTGTTCTCTTGAGAAAAATCTCTAGCTGTAAAGTCACGACCAACAGAAGTATTTTTCACTAATTCTTGTTGGTTATTGGTATCGGAAAAATTATCTACATTATTGTCTTCTACGCTCATGAAATCGCTTTTTCTATAGCAGATTATCCCATATACTTAAATCTATCATTTTCTTGGATTTTCATGACATTTGTTAGCAAACTTTGAAGAATATCAATCTTCCAAGAATCTATTTGTTCAAGAATTTTTAAACTTTTCTTGCAATAGTCAAAAGTAAAAACTTTTCCAGTTGTTTATTTGCATCTCTATGTTTCAGACCACTTAGAATTTCATAGTAAGTAATCAAGCTGAAACTCAATTGTTCGTATTCTTGTAGATAAAAATTGCAATTTTCAACTACCTTGGGATGATTGCGAAAAAACAGAGAAAGAATATCAGTATCAAGTAAACAAGGTTTCATCATCAAATCTCCGTGAGGAAGTAGCTTGGCGACGTTGTTCTATTTCTTCACAGAAATCGTTAAAATCCTCTTCAGGCATATTAGACCAACTACCTGCAAACTGCATAATTTCATTTTGGTTATGCTGTGGTCGATCTAAACCCATTCTGAATTGATGAATTAGCTCGTACAACTCTTTGTGCTTATCCTCTGGAATTAGATTTATTTCGGCAATTATTTGATTTTGGTCGATTGGTTTGGAAGTCATAAGGCGATAATCTAACCATCTAACTAAATTTTAGTTATTTATGTTCAACTGTTCCAGCAGTTCTTGTAGTTGTTGTCTTAAAGGTGGTAAATCCGTCTTAATCGTTTCCCAGACTATGCTTAAATTCACCTGAAAATACTCATGAATTATCACATTCCGAATCGCACGCATATCGACCCAAGGAATTTCTGGATACAAAGATTCCACCTCTGGTAAAAGCTGTCCTGCTGCTTCGCCGATAATCGCTAGGTTATACAAAACTGCTTTAACTGTTTTAGTATCTTGTTCAAAATCGGCAAAAGACATTCCTGTAATAAAAGATTCAATCTCTTGATTCATTTCTAAAATGTCTCGAATCCGTCTTGGCAAGTTTCTAGAAGGCACGTATAGCCTCCTGTAAAACTACATCTCGTAAATCTTCTTTGAGAGAATCTGGTGTTCCCAAATCTACTTTGCAACCCAAAATTTTTTCTAGATGTCGCTGTAATCTGACAAAAGTGAACAAGCCCACAGTTTGCTCAAACTCAACTAGCAAATCTACATCACTCTCCGCATTAGCTTCATCTCGTGCTACTGAGCCGAAGATTAGTAGGGACTTGACCTTAAATTCCTTGAGTGAAGGTTTATAGGAGTTTAACAATGCTAGGACATCTTCTCTTTTGAGGGATTGTTTAGTATCTTTGAGATTCATATTCTCTTAAGCTTCAACTCTTATTAATGCCAATTTGGCGATCGCAAGTAAAAATAAAGTTCTCTAACCATTATTTTTCATGGAGATATTACCCATTTTAAAATCTCCCCCAATTTCAGAATCAACTACTGCTTCCATATTTCCATCGGTTGATTCCATTTCAAGATCGCCTAATTCAGCACTACCTTTGATATTCATCCCTTTGAAGAATATTGTACTTGCCTTTTCGTCAGACTTAATTTCATCAATCAAGGCTTTGAGCTTATTGGCAAAATCATCATCATTAGTCATCTGCATTTCTAATGCTTGCTGAAAAAATTGCTGGTTAGGTTCGGTGGGATTTTCCTTAGCTTGAGTTAAAACCCCTTCCATACCAATGCCTTTGAACTTATCTCGGACTGTACTAATAATTTGACTAACTTTGTTAAAAACAGTTTCGCCTAAGTTTTCTCCGCCTTTTTCAATGGCTTTATTGAAGATGACAGCAGCGATCGCGGTTGCTGTAGCGGTTATAGTCGCAGGATCGATCATTTGAAATTACCTTTTGCTAAATTGGGGTTTAATATTTTAAATTTATCTAAAAATATGAGAATAAGTCTTGGTTTTTCGATGATTTTAACTATTTGATCGTTTTCATTTTTCTATTTTAGTAATAATATTCAATATCTTTTCAAGATATTGAATATTTTTATGAAGTATAAGCTTTTAATTTGTTTGAAGTAGAAACATAATTCTTTAATTCTTGATTTATATCTTCTACTTTCTGCTTAAATTTTTGATTTTCAATAATCAAACTTTCTCTAATCTGTTGTTTTTTTTCTAAATCACTCAATAGTTGATTATTTTCATCAAAATATTTTTCGATCTCTAAGATAAAATGATCAAAACATGATTGCAAAACTTTATTTACTTCTTTGTTATAGACTTTTATAGTATCAAAAATATACTTTCTATCAAAAATTATTTTATCTCCTACCTTCTGATCATAAAATCCGACTGGTACTATCATATGTATCAAATTTCGCTCCATAATTGGTTCAATTCTTTCAACAGAATTCATGAATTTAAAATTGGGAGGAGATGGAATTATAATACTTGAAAAAAGAGAATTATCGTTAAAATTTTCTGTTGATTGAAAATCGATGAATTTTCTGTTTATTTTATCAAAGCTAAAGTTTATATTATTATTTAGTTTATTTCTCAAATCTTCTAATTTATTATTAAGAAGTTCTAATTTTTGTCTAGCTTGTTCTTCATTTCTTATTCTTTTTGTAGATCGATCAAAATCTTTATATGCAGGGAACAGACTTTGTTGCCAGAATTTATTTTCAGTTACATATTCTTGCTTGAGTTCATCTAGAAGATACATTGAAGTTGATTTGAATTCTATGATATTCTTCTCGAGCTTTTTAAGCTGCTCTGGGCATAACTCTGTCAAATCATTTATCTTTGCCTCATTAGAATTAATTCGATTGTTATAATCCTCTTTCTGTTGTTCAAGATTTATCTTCATGATCTTGATGGCTTCTGTTAGTTGATAAAAAGGAGCATGAGCCGATAATTGACTAAGTAATCTTTTTAAAGCGATAAAATTAGATTTTTCTAGAATTTTCTGCTTGAAAATATTTATATCGCTAACAACTTCCAATTCTGATTCATTGTCTGAGAGCATATCTGGCGACGGCAACCAGCTTAATAACTTCATTTTTTTATCATAAAAATCATACTCACCTTTAAATTCATTTTGTTCATTATTAATCGATATTTTAAGTATTTTTATTTTTTTTCTGATCTCATTTTTTAAATCTTCAACAGAAGAAAATATCTCTAAATCATCTGATATTATTTTTAGCATACTGTCTGTGTGTATTATGTTTTCAGGCTTTATAATTTCATCATACAAATCTTTTACAATATCTAGTGCATCTTCTAGATCTAGTTCATTAAGATTTGCTGCCTGTGTTAAAACGAGAAATAAATTTTTTGACTTTTTATTCCTAATTTGTCTCTCAATAAATTCTTTTAGAGACTTATTTTCTACTTTCTGAATAGGCTGAGTAAAAATTATGGCGTCCGACGAATCATAAAGGTATCTGTCAGTTATTTCATCAAAATTCCCCACAGCATTCACTCCAGGAGTATCTACAATTGTTATGTTGTCAAATTTCTCATCTATTGGATATAGAAGCTGAATTTTAATCGGAATTCTATCTAGATTTTTATAGTCTTTAAGATACTCTAAAATTAAATCTCGGTTTCTGTTAATTTTTGGATTATTCAGCTCATTCAGAAAATTTTCCAATTCTTGGTCGTTGTATTTCCCCTTGTTAGAAATTAAAAATTGATTTAATTTCCAATATGGAATTTTTCTATATTCTTCTTTAATTGCAGCAATTTCCAGCAATAAGTCTTTTACTATATCTCCAAGAATCCTTTCGTCTTCATCGTTAGCATAAGTAACTTTTATGACCTTTTCATGATTTCTTGTAATCTCAATAGTTGAGATTGTGTTTTGTAAAGCATGAGTAGGAAGAAGCATCTCGCCTAGTAGGGCGTTGATCAAAGTCGATTTTCCCGAGCTAACTTCTCCCACAATTACCAAGGTATATTTAAAATCCTCAATATGTTTAATTTTTGTTCTAAGAGGATCTTCATTTTGAGTTTGGATATCTACGAGAGAATTATAGGTTTCGTAAAATCTCAAGATAGTTTTCTTAAAATTCCTGTATTGACCCATCTCATTGAATAGATTGGGTTTATGCACTTTATTTATGAATTTTTTTTTTAATACTGGAGTTAGTTCTTCTGGTATTCCTTCTAAGGCGATCGCATTACAGCCCAATTCATAAGCATCTTCATAAGACCAACCTGCACCTAAAGCATCATAAAACCCAACTGCAAATTGAATAGCAGCTTTATCTCCAACTACTTTGCTCATTCCCACTACAAAATTAATATGTTCGGAAATTTCTTCAGCTTGTTCATCGGAATAACAAGCATTGAGAACTACACATTGAACACCTCGTTTACTAAATAACTTAAAAAGATTTGTTAACGCTTCTTTGGGTACTAATTGTTTTGTTCCTGCATCATTTTCTAAAAAAATTCCATCTGTCTCACCGTGTCCGCAAAAATGTACAATCTGAGGCTCATATCGTAAAAGTGCGCGACGTAAATCTTCAGTGCGAGCAGCTAAACGTTGCTCTAATTTGAAATTATCTCTTTTTTTGGCTAATCTCAAACCTTCATCTATTTCTCGTATTTCTTTGTCTAAGCGTAATCCAGGCATATCTGTTGAACTTGCTGCCAAGACTAAAATGGTGCGTTGTGATGGGGAATTTTGAGTAGTAGGAATGGGTTGGGGCACTGTTCGAGAGTTATATATTTGATTAATATTGCCTACAGTCATATTACCGCCAACACTTACATTACTAAAAATACTCTGTTGGGGATTGTTAGGTTTGTCGGGCGAGTTTTCTGTAGATGCGTTATTGGCTTGACTGGTTACATTATCAGACTTTTTTTTTACCGAATTAAAATTCAAAGTAATAGTATAGTTTTTAACAGGATTTTCCTTATCACCCCAACGAGCATCAGCAGACCAAGCACCATCAACTTTTTCCTTCTTGCGAGTTTCAACCGTCAATTCGCCATTATCGGGATTGAGGACAAGTAAATTGTATTGAAGAGGAATACCAGTTACTTGTTCCTTTGCTGGTGCGCCGAATGTTCCTGCTCCAATGATATTTAGCCCTCGGTCAGTATCATATTTGAAATATTCATTTTTGGCTTGGTGGATATGTCCGTGCATGGCAACTTGGAAGCCATTAACTGCTAATTGCTCTAAAAAAGCCACATTTTTCATTGATTCGGCGCTAGTTACAGGATGATGCCAAACTGCAATTTTGAGCCAATCATCGTAATTTCCTGTCAAAATTTGGTCAATAGCATGGGATATAGCCTCAGACTTGATACTAGCCCGATCTTTGTAGTGATGGTCTAATTCCCAGCAAGAGTTGAGAGCGAGGAAAAGGATTTTGTCATTGGGGCAGGGATGAAGAATTGCTTGTTGGTCGTATTCTAGGGGATAGGGTTTGCTGTAGACTTTTTTGTAAAAGCGATCGCTGAAATGTTTAAATCGTTGTTGATATCTCTCTTCGTCTCTAATTAATGCTCCTGCTTCTCCTGCATGAATATATTGTCCTTCTGGCAGAGATTTAGGAATTTCATTTTTATAAACAAAATCATAGGATTTCTTTGATAAATCCCAGTTGAGGTCGTGGTTTCCTGGGACAGTAATTACTCTATCTGGGTTCAGTCCGTAGCGATTTACAAGTTTATCGACAAGTTCAAAAGCAGCATCATACTCTTCGACAGTGGAATAGTTAGCAATATCTCCTGAAAGTACCAAATAGTTGAGTTGTTTGACTTTGAGGTTTTGTTTGAGGTCAGTATAGAGTTGACTAAAATAGTTATTAGCTTGGTCTGATGTTCCCAAGTGGATATCTGATAAGTGGAGAATCCGAATTTGCTTATCTGTTTCGCTCATATACTGTTCCCGATCCTCACGAAAAGCGATTACTTCCTGACGAGTTCTTTCCTTGATAGTAGCTTGTAATTCTTGTTGTTTTTCAATATAAGCTCTGTCGCTGCGATATTTTTCTTCAATACTGCGAGGAATTAGCACAGAAGCGTCACAATACTGACAGGGAATCTGAAGTATTCCTGCTTTGACTCGTTTTTCAATGGCTTTACGGTTTTTAACTTCTTCGCCACATTCAGGACAATACAAGCGAATACGTTCTTTGAGATCGACACCTTGTTTGTAAAGATGATCTTGAATAAAGCGGATAAAGGTAACGCGATCGAAATCCGTTACTTGGTCGTAAAAATAAATCTCTAATTCTCCTGTTCCTTCCGCTTGCTGCATGGCAAAACCGAGATGATGTCCTTCCCGTGAAAATTCTGCTGCATATTTCCAAAGCTCTTCCCGTTCAAAATCCTTAGTATAGCTGAGACAGACTACTAAAGAAGCATAAATCGCTTCTATACTTCCAGAAAACTCATAGGTTACTTCCGTCGGTGGGTGTTTGTCTGCGGGAATTTCTTGACGAATATTGAGTTGACTGGGAAAGATTAACCTTCCCAGTTCCCGAAATCCTAAATTACGACGAATAAACAATTCAATCGTAGATTCTAGTACTAATTTTTCTTCAGCAGCAGGTAAACGTTCTCCTAACTCAAAACCAGCAAAAGATAAGTTCGCACAGACTACATCCCGTTCTAAGATTGCTCCAACCCCTTCTTGTCGGGCAGCTTGGATAATAGAAGAAGCGTATTTGTTAATTAATTCTGGTCTAAGTAAAACTAAAGGTAAATTGGGAGTGGGTTCGAGAAAATATATAAACCCTTTCGCCTGTAAAAGATTAATTACAGTTTCGATTTCTTCGTTATTGACAATCCCTTCTGTATAAAGTTGATTGACTTCTGTTTTAATTTCATCTAAAGAAAGTAAAGTTTTTCCAGCTTCTTTTTGTTTGAGGAGATATTCTCGAATAATTTGGAATAGCTTAGGAGTAGAAGTACGAGGTAGCTTAGCCCAAGGAATGTTATTCAGTATGTGTTGCAGTAATTCCTCTACCCCTTCCCCAGTAAAAGCACAAGTACGAAAATAGTCATCCAATTCATATTCAACCAGTTTGCTATTAATTTCTCTTTGGTCTACGGTAACTGGACTAACATCGCAACGAGACGATATTAGATATTTTAAAGCTCTTTTTGGAGTCTGTTTTTTAAGAACTTTTGCCCAATAAGGAACACCTCTAAAGGGATCGGTAGCATCGGAACAATCAAATAATAATAGTGCAACATCAAGATCATTTAAGAATAATTGATGGACTAAATGATAGTCTGGTTGTCCAGCTAAATCCCATAAAGTTAATTCTACTAGAACATTATCTAAATTATTAACTGTAAAGGTATTTTCAGGTAAGGAAACTTGCCAAAATTGCGCCCCATGAGTTGACTTAGTTTCACGGAATATTTTTTCCGCTATGCGAATAGCAAGTCCTGATTTTCCCACACCACTTTCACCAATTAGAACTACCTTAGCATTAACAACCGAAGTTGATTTTTCCCACAACAAGCTATTGCTATTGATTTTTTCAATAATATCTTGAAGAAATTGCTTATCTTTTGAAGATAAGCTATGATATTCCATTTCGATAAAGAATTCTAAAAATATACCCAAAGCCGATTTTCGACTATTATCAACATACCTATATTCTTTGGACAATGTTCTAACAATAGAAAATGTAAAATCTCGTGCCGATCTATCTAATTGAAATTCAGTTAAATACTCTCCTAAATCACTAATCATTAAAAAATCTCTACGATTATTAGCAGTAAGCAACATTGAACTATGAGCCACAATTTTAGAAAGATGAATTATTTCCGATCCAGTTAAAAAATTAATCACAATCTATATTTGTCAATTATATTTATTAGCTTTGGGGTGGAGATTAATGCTGTTTTCTAACAATAGAAAATAGCAAAATATAATGATTATGGAGTAAGTGAATAGTATTTTTATAAAATTTATTATCGTGTCCAATTAACAGCAAATAAACCTAACATAAAATATGACCATAATCGATTTCTTCTTACAACAGGTTTATATAATAAGCAGGTGGACAAAATTAATTACACATTTTCTTAATTCAGAAACCATATTAAATCGTGATTACAGCGATTTAGGTTCAGTAGTTAATTCTGTCCTGGTACTTATTTAATAAAATACCAGGATAGTGATCCTAAAAGAGATGAGCGATCGCAGAAACCTACCAGAAGAAAATCAAACCCAGTCATCGCAACAGAATATTCTGGGCAATAATCAAATCGGTGGTAATCTGTCAGTCCGAGATATCAATCAATATTTCCTCAGTTTAGCGGGACTTTCCGAATCTCAACGCAATTCCTTTACAATAAATCAATCTTCCTCACAACATCCTCCTTTATTCTTCGATCTCCTCCTCCAAATCGACTTCAAAAAGCAATTTCGGCTAGTCAGAAAAGCGATCGCCAAATACCAAACTATAGGCTTTTTGGTTCATGGGGAATTAGACTGCGGACAACAAATGCTAGTCAATCGTCTCTATCGCGTTAAACCCACCTGACAAAACCATAAACCGATCGCGATCAATGTCAGTAGCAACGCTGGGTACAGTAATCTCAAGAAGTTATGGGGTAGGGTAGCAGGATGGTTGGAATTAGAAAGGGATGCCGAACATAGTCTGATTTTAGAAAGGATATGCGATCGCCTGAAAACTCAAGATGTAATTTTTATCTTCTCCAAAGTTGCATTAATGATATGCGCCAAAACTCTAAATCCCTAGCTGAAAGATTTCTGGTAGCCTTTAGTTAGGACGATCAAGACAATATTGATTAAATAATTAACGAATTACCTTTATTGTTACTCTTGAAATATATTTGATTTAGTCCAAGAGTAGTTTTTCATAATTATTTCTGAGTTTAATTTAAAAAGAAATTTCAACTGAATAATAAAGAAGCTTATTTAATGAGCGATCACACAATTTTACCAGAAGATAATAACCTGCCGAATAAACCACAACAGAGTATTTTGGATCATACTCATATTGAGGGCAGTGCAACAATTGGTAATATCGATCAATCTCAGAATCAATATACCTATAATATTTATGTGCGACTCGTTTCAGCCTAACTACAATTATATTATAATTGTAGGAACGCTGAGGATATTTTCATAATCTTGAAAATATAATAACTCTTGATTCATGTAGGTTCAATTC
>JAAUYI010166681.1_pt1 | contig 16569 bp, 15 predicted proteins | sample 7278041 | NCBI WGS metagenome assembly JAAUYI01 (sample SAMN14350216, study PRJNA611818) | marine sediment metagenome | isolation source: surface marine sediment (0.6m) | place: French Polynesia: Moorea | collected 2018-08
TAGGACGAGAAGGGGCGTTTACGCCCCGTGACATTAAGTAGTATCATGATGCCTTTGCTCCTCAATATATCTTCGGATTGTTTCACTACTGACATTACCAGCAGTAGATACAAAATACGAACTTGTCCAAAGACTAGGTAACTTAAGTAGATGGGGAAATTCTTGTCTGAGAAATCTAGAACTTCTTCCTTTAATAGCATTAGCAACTTGGTGTGGGGCTGTCTGTGGAGGGAGATTAACAAAAAGGTGAATGTGGTCAGGCATAATTTCTAGAGCTATAACCTTCCAATCTTTTTCTTGACACACATCCCAAATAATTTCTCTTAACCTATTTTCTACATCGCCAACTAACACCTTTTTTCGTCTTTTTGGTATCCAGACTAGATGATAATTAACCAAAGAGACAGAATGATTTTTGATTCTATATTGTTGCATTGCCAATCTAAATACGGTATATTACTGTAGACGTAAATATTTTATCAACAATTAGGAGGTAATAATAATTGCTGATAAACTACGTTTACAAGCTGAGACCTAATATTGGTCAATCAACCAAAATGAGTAATTGGGTTGATATGCTTCGCAGTCATTACAATTGGTGTTTGAATGATCGATTAACTCAATACTCACAACAATATATCCAAGGTAATTACTGTGATATTAGAACCAAGGCTGAAGCTTGTCCATTAACGTGTTTTGTTAGTAAGAATGGCGCAACAGGTGAACCCTGGAAGGATTCTAAGCTAGATCAAGAGGGAAAAGCTAAAAACCCTCGTAGGAGTGCTGGTGATATTCAGATTACTGCATTACCTCAACTGAAAAAATCTAGACCTTGGTATCAGACAATTGACTCTACAGTATTACAACAAAATGTCAAAAGATTAGATACTGCATATAAAAATTTCTATGAGGGTCGAGGATTTCCCAGGTTTAAAAATCGCAGTAACTTCACTTCATTCACCTACGTAATGGGAGTGAAGATACAAAGTAGTAAAATCTATCTCCCTAAATTAGGATGGATAGGATTTTATAATTCTCGTAATATTCCAAATGGATTTATTATTAAGGCTTGTACAGTTAGAAAACGTCAAGATGGTTGGTATATCTCTATCAGGATAGAAAATAAAAATGTTCCCAACTATATCACAAAACCTTTATCCCAAGTAAGTAAAATAATCGGTTGTGATTTAGGTATTACTAAGCTTGTTCACTTGTCTGACAATCATCAGATTGACAATCCTAAATTTTCAAACAACAAAAAAGCTAAACGTACTTTCAGGATTAGACAAAGACGAGTAAGCAGGAAGCTTAAAGGTAGTAACAATCGTAAAAAGTCAGCTAAAAAAGTTGGAAGATATCATCAAAAAATAACCAATAAACGTCAAGCTTACCAGTGGAAAATTGCTAATAAAATAGCATCACGCAATGTAGATGCTATTGCGTTAGAGGATTTAAATGTCTCAGGTATGCTACGACGGTGCAAGGTAAAGGTAGACGAGAAAACAGGGAGATTTTTAAGGAATGGACAATCGAGAAAGAAAGGATTAAATCGCGCTATATCTGATGCAAGTTGGAGTGAATTGATTTTAAAGATTGAGTATCTAGCTGCAAAGCAAGGAAAAATTGTAATTAAAATCAATCCTAAAAACTCCAGTCTTCAATGTCGAGAATGTGGACACATTGATAAATCAAATCGAGATAAAGAAAAGTTCATTTGTTCTCAATGCGGATATATGACTCACGCTGATATTGGTGCATCAAAAACAATCAGAGATAGAGCATATTCTATAGTACGGGGGGACTCCTCGGAACTTAAACGCCCGAAACAACGTAAGGAGAAATCACCACGCTCTACGAGCAAACGTGGTGAGCCTGGGAACCCTAGTAATAGGGATATAAAGATGGAAACGTATGCGCGAATCTGCGACCCTTTAGGGCGCAGAGTGTCAACATCCACACAGAACATCAATCATCCAGCCAATCCGATTTTAATGCACGGATGTTCACTTACTTTGCCCGTTTGCACGAAAAATATGGCTTGCCAATTTACCCGATTGTCCTATATTCCCACGACTCACCCCTAACCAGGGAACCGAATACTTACACTGTTGAGTTTCCTGGTTGGAAAGTTCTAGAATTTAACTATAGGGTAGTGCAATTAAACCAACTCAATTGGCGCAGTTTTGTGAGCCAGTCGCAGTCCTGTCGGTTTCCGTCGGATGCGAACTGGCGAACCCGGAGGGTCAATATACCCAACCCAGTTGCAAGTGCTTTCATCTCCAAAATGCGGATGGATAAACAAGAACGTCCTACCGCAAAATTATTGTCATTACAGTTACTTGTGAGTTTGGAACTGAATCCCGCACAAATTGAGCTAATTTCCCAATTTATCGATGTTTACCTGAACTTAAACACCCAGGAAGAAGGCATTTTCCAAGCACAACTTGCTACCATTGAAACAGCACAGGAGGAAGAAGTTATGGAGATTGTCACAAGTTGGGAACGTAGAGGACGGGAACAGGGAAGACAACAAGAAGCCTGTGCAATGGTTCTGCGCTTGCTCAATCGTCGTGTTGGTGCCTTAACTCCCCAGTTACAGGAGGTGATTCAACAGCTATCAACCCCTCAGTTAGAGGACTTGGGTGAAGCCTTGTTAGATTTTAGCACGATGGCTGACTTAGAAAACTGGTTGATGGCACATGAAGATTGAGTTATGGGTTGTTGTGATTTCCCATAGAAGGTTTTTAAACCTCAAACCCCTATTTCCTTGCACTTTCTCCGAATCAAACAGCCCTTATGCATTGATAAATCAATGTTTTATAGTTATTCAGCAGACCCTACTTGGGAAAATTTCTATCCACTTCACAAATCTCTGTATAATCAAACTCATTTGGACTTTGTTTTACTAAAGGATAACTTTCTCCTCCCAAGTAAATATAGTCCTGTTCGCAATCAGGTTTAGAAGAGTAATAAATCAATAGATATTCTTTGCCAATTTTAGTTGATATCTCTTCTTCTACTTCTCCCCTCCATTGTGTCTTTGTCACCAACACCACCAATTGATTTGCTAACTGAGGAATTATTTTGGCAATTTGTCGGCGATATTGTGCATCTAAACTGCCGAAGGGTGAATCCATGACAATCGGGAAAGTACTACTTTCGGGAACCATCAACATACTATTGCGTGCGTTCCAATCCCTGACTCTGTCAATAATGCTAGCGATAAAAGATAAACTCAGAATTTGATTTTCACCTGTGGATGCTGCAACTTTAGCTTCTATACCAGTGCTTGCTTCAACTAAATTTAGTTCATATTTTTCACTAATTTTAGGAATATAAGGAACAAATGCAATTTCGCTAAAAATTTCTTGTACTCTCTTTTCTAATTGTAGGCGAAATTGTTTTTCTTGCCTGAACTTCACTTCAGTAAATCTTTCAATGGCATCTTGGGTAGCTGTAATTCGTCGTTGTGCAAGTGCTTGCCTTGATTCATTAATTTTTTGTTTGGCAATTTGTTGATTTAAATCTGCTATTTCCGATTGTAAATTATCTATTTGCTGTTCATTTCTACCTTTATCTAAAGTCAATTCAATTATCTTAGCTTCAATTTTATCTAAACGCTTTTGTAAACTACTAATCTCTTCATTGGTATCTGTACGTAATCTCTCTTGAATTACATCTAACTCTGACTCAATTTGAGAGATAGTTTGTCTTAAATGATTAATTTTTACCTGCTCCCTATCAACTTCTTCCCAAAAATCCTCTACTTGCTTATCCATCCCATCTACCCGTGCCCCTATACGGATAGCTGTTTCTTCTACTGCGGAAGAACCTGCTTTATCCAAGAATTTACTGACATTCTCATGGGAGTGGCTACCTAGATACAATTGAGTACCACAAATACAGCGTCGGGATTGGAGTAAATCGTGAATAAACTCCTTAGAAACACCAGAATTTAATTCACCTCTGCTCTTTAACTCGTTAATTATTTGTTGGTATTTTGCTACTGTTTCTGATAATAATACCGTATATCCCCTGGCAGAAATAATCTTATTGAGTCCTTTCTTCGTTTTTTGCAATTCTTCTTGACCAGATGCTTTCTGCTGTTCTAAATCTTGCTTTCTTTCTTGCAAATTTTTCGATTCATCAAGTTCCCGCAAACGACTACTAGTTTCCTGCTTAAATGTGTGTTGGTATTCTAATTCCTGATTAATTTCCCCTTGTCGCCGATTAATATAATCAATTTCTTTCTCAACTTTTGCCTGTTCTCTCAACAGCTTTTTGATTTGCGAATCACCAATAGCTTTGAATTCATTCTCCAATGTTTTCTTGGCTTCTTTCAGGTGATTAATCGAGCGGTTAATTACCTCTATACCCAAAAAAATCTTCATTGCTTCCGCAATTTCTGCTTTCTTGTCAGAACGAACTATCTCCTCTATTCTTTCCCCATCAAAGAAAAAATACTGATGTAAACTTGCAGGTAAAATTTGATTAATTATGTCTTCCGGTTGTTGAGTAGGAAATTTCCAAACACCATCATCATTGGCAAATTGCAAATATAGTTGAGTTTTAGTTACATCAATATCAGTCTCATTTTTGTATGCACGACATTCACGCTTCACTCGATAGCGAATACCATCATGTTCCCAAGCAATTTCTACCCAACATTCTATAACCTGACCAACTTTAGCTTCTGCTACAGCACGTTTATTGACTAATTGCTCTGCTGAGGCAAATGCAGCACTAAATTTTTCATACAGTACCCAAGTGAATGCATTTAACAGGCTAGTCTTACCTGTACCATTATTGCCATAAATAATAGTGGTGTTTTTACCTTCTCCACCAGCTAAAATTATCTCTGGAGTTTTGCCATAAAATGACCGGAAATTACACAGCTTAATTGCATTCAGCTTCATCGCACAACTTCTTTGATAATCCTGACAATATCGTCATTAATATGGCTATTCACTCTTTTCTCTAGCCGATTTTTCTCTAACTTCCACACCCGCTCAATAATCTCTCTCACCTCTGGCGATGCACTGATAATTGGCTCATGTACCTCATCTAGATTCATTTTATTTTATTTGGAAAATATTTTCTGATAGTTATATTTTAACCATGAATGCAACTGCGATCGCATCCGTATAAACTCTGTCGCTTTTGCTTGTTGCCAGTAACTTTTATCTCAAGATTTATCCCTCTGCCTTCATTGCCAAACCTCAAAATACTTCATCTAAATGTTTAATATAAGTTAACAAAAAAATCTTGTTTTTGGTGTTGCGGCGATGGTATTATAGGTACATAAATATTTTTCTTAATAATGGGAATATTTGCGTTTTTAAAAATTTTATCAATATTCCCATTATCTAATAATACCATTTACAGGAAAAAAATATTCAATAATTAATAAAAATTAAAAAAAATCCATGCACAAATACCTTAATATATGTAGATTTGTATTTTGAGTTGGTAGTTAAAGATCCATTAAGCCATAACGTGCTTGTAAATCTAGCAACTTGATTCTTGCTGCACCGGAATTATCAGCCAAATCGGCGAACTCCACAAATCTTCGCAATTCTTTTTTGAGCAGATTGCGTTCCACCTCTAAAGTATTTCGATCTAAATCTGGTGGTAAAACAATCATGTCGAAAATTGTAGCTCTTTCTTTTCCAGGATGGGGACGCAGAACCCTACCTCGACGTTGAATAAACTGACGGGGGTTGCCAGAACTGGCTAAAATGACAGCAGTTTGAATTGCGGGAATATCCACTCCTTCATCTAAACAGCGAATAGCAACTAAACCCTGTAATTCTCCACTTTCAAATTGGCGGCGTAAAACTTCCCTTGTTTTTAAAGGAGTTTGGGCAGTATAAGTTGCAATTCTGTAACCTAACTCTAATCCTAAAATCTTGGCAACCGCTTTGAGTTGATGTAAATTAGAATGCTGTCCCAGTTCAGGGGAACCCTCACTACAATAAAAAAGTGTGTGGGTAGTTTCTCGACGAGGGAGCATTAATTGTTTTAATGCCTTTAATTTATTTTCTGCGGCACCAATTAACCGCGCTCTTTGCATTAATAAAGGCTTTAAATCCTCATGTTCTTCCCAGTCTGGTGCTGCAACATTCTCTTTTTCTCGATATAGTAATGCCCGCCCAATTTTTTGGGTTAGCTTGGCATAGGCACGGCTTTCTGCCTCGGTTAATTCTACTAGAATTGGATAGTAAAGATAATGAACTAAAGCACCTTGTTCAATCGCATCCTTTAAAGTAAACTCTGGTTGTAAAACTGCTCCAAAATAGTTTAATACAGATTGAGTACCACCTGCATCAAAATATCTTTCTGGTGTCGCCGACAAACCCAGTCTTAAACCCACAGAACGGGGTAAACTTTCTTCCAGCTTTGGCGAACCTAAATTATGGGCTTCATCTCCCACAATTACAGTTTTTTCTGGTAAGTACTTAATCTGAGATTGGAAACCTTCAGTAATAAAAGTAGAATTAGTAGTAATAACCGTGAGAAATTCTTGGGAACCAGAACGTACATTGTAAAGTTGTGTAGATAATTGACTTTGCCAACTGCGGACATTCTCAAATGCCAAAATCGGCTGTAAATTAAACTTTTCACATTCTCGTGCCCATTGAGTAACCAGATGGCGGTAAGGGCAAATTACTAGTAATACTTGTAATTGAATTTGCTTGTATAGCTCACAGATAATTGCCAGAGCGGTGATAGTTTTACCGCTACCTGTTGCCATTTTTAAAGTTCCCCTACCATTATTAGCAAACCAGCTATTGATTGCTTGACGCTGATATGGGCGTAATTGCAGAGATGGAGGTATTTTTGGGCATCCTGGTAATAATGGTTGCTGGGTTTGGTAATTACCCCGACCCTCGCCCACAAATGGTAACTTGAGTTGGAACACTGGGTATGGCGAGGGTTTTTTTGGTAGATACATGGAATCAATAGTCAAGATGGCAGCATTTATCCCCTATGGCGATCGTAACTCAAATCTGAGATTATATTTGTAAAGTGATTTTGACACTCCCCTGCCTGAAGGCGAGGGGATTCTTAAGACATCACTGCCTTAATATCCCTATTACTAGGGTTCCCAGGCTCACTACCTTTGCCCATAGGGCATAGTGATACGCCAGTTGCCACAACGGGGGGAACCCCCGCAAGGCACTGGCTCTTCTCCTTACGGTGTTTCGGGCGTATCAGTTCCGAGGAGTCCCCCCGTACTATAAAAAATACTCGATCTCTGATATTTTTTGCAGCATTAATATCCGCGTGGCTCATATATCCACATAGGGTACAAATGAACTTTTCATCATCACGATTTAAAGCATCAGTATGTCCGCAATTTTGACATTTTTGGCTGGTGTGTTTTGGATTGACTTTAATTAGAACCTTTCCATGCTTTGCAGCAAGATACTCGATTTTTAAAATCAAATCACTCCAGCTAGCGTCAGTGATAGACCGATTCAAACCTCTTTTTCTAGACTGACCATTTCTGAAAAATTGTCCCGTCTGTTCATCTAATTTTGGTTTACAGCGTCGCTTCATTGCATCAACATTTAAGTTCTCAACAGCAATAGCATCAACATTTCTAGAAACAATTTTGTTGGCTACATACCATTGATAGGCTTGACGCTTATCAGCAATCTTTTTGTGTAATTTACCTACATTTGTAGCTGCTTGATTACGATTCTTGCTACCTTTAACTTTCCTGTTGATTTTGCGTTGTCTGATTTTGAGAGTACGTTTTGTTTTCTTGTTGGTCAGAAATTTAGGATTATCAATCTGATGATTATCCGAAAGATGGACAAGTTTAGTTATGCCCAAATCACAACCAATTATTGATTTAACATCAGTTAAAGGTCTAGAAATATAGTCTGGTATAGTTTTATCCTCTATTCTGATCGAAACATACCAACCATCCTGGCGCTTCCTAATTGTGGCAGCTTTAATCTTAAAACCGTCTGGTATGGAACGGGAATTAAAAAACCGCATCCATCCCAGCTTAGGAAGATATATTTTATTGACTTGAAATTTCACACCCATTACGTAAGTAAATGATGTGAAGTTACTACGATTTTTAAATTTAGGGAATCCTTTTTTTGCAAAGAAATTTTTGTAAGCTACATCTAAGCGTTTAATATTTTGTTGCAACACTGTTGAATCAATTCCAGCATACCAGGGTCGAGCTTTTTTCAATTGTGGTAGTGCTGTAATTTGAATATCACCAGCAACACGACGAGGATTTTTTTGTTGAGAATCCTTCCAGGGTTCACCAGTGGCACCGTTCTTGCTAACAAAACAAGTTATAGGGCAAGCTTCAGATTTAGTCCTAAGGGAGCAATAGTCACCTTGTATGAATTGTTGAGCGTATTGGGTCAATCGGTCATTCAAACACCAGTTGTAATGACTTCTTAGCATATCAACCCAATTACTCATTTTTGTTGATTGTGTAGTATTTGGTCTGAGCTTGTATACATAGTTTGTTAGCAAGATTTAATCACCCCCTTGTTTATTTAACTAAATATATAGTAACATTATTGTATATCTATAGGGGTTTTCATCTAGCCGTCCTTATAAAATCATCAGAAATAGATATATGCAGTGGGTGAAAACACTCATATTTCCAAGGATCGTGATTGGGAATGCGATCAAAAGGTAGATGGAGTGATGGAGTGAAAGAATTAAACCATCAACTAACAACCATCAACCATCAACCATCAACTAACAACTAACAACTAACAACCATCAACTATCAAGCCTGGGAAATGTTAAAAGGTAAGAGGACAATTGTTTTATTCCCATTGCCGCTAGCTAAAATTTTGCCATCTGGACTAAATGCTAAACAATAAACTACACCGTTATTTTCGGTAAAGGTATTGATTTCTCTACCTGTATCTACTTCCCAGAACTTGATAGTCTTGTCATAACTACCACTAGCTAAAATTTTGCCATTGGGACTAAAGGCAACAGCAAAAACATCATCGGTATGACCCTTGAGGGTACAAATTTCCTTACCTCTTTCTGTTTGCCATAATTTGATGGTTTTATCTTGACTACCACTAGCTAAAATTTTGCCATTGGGACTAAAAGTAACGGTATCAATACCTGCTGAGGAATTACCATGTCCTTTGAGGGTGAGAAATTTACTTTGATTTAAATACCAAACTTTAATAGTGCGATCGCTATTACCACTACCACTAGCTATCATTTCACCATCTGGGCTAAAAGTCACACATAAAACTTCATCCATATGCCCTTTGAGGGTATTTGTTTCTTTGTAAGTATCTAAAGACCACAGTTTAATGGTTTCATCTTGACTACCACTAGCCAAGGTTTTGCCATCGGGGCTAAAGGCAAGGGAATAAATTGTGCCTCTATGGCCTGTAAATGTATAAATTTCTGTGCATGTAAGTGTATCCCACAATTTCACATTTTGATCATCACCACCGCTAGCCAAGGTTTTGCCATCGGGACTAAAAATCACAGCTTTTACCTTTCCAGGTGCTGTAATTGTCATTGGTTCTTGATTCAGCCTAGCTAGTTGCCAAATTTTGATAGTTCGGTCATCGCTCCCACTGGCTAGGGTTTCTCCATTCGGACTAAAAGCAACGGACATTACCCGTTCAGTATGTCCTCGTAATACTTGTATTGATTCAGTGTTTTTTGTAACTGGTGGCGTAGCGCTGCTAGGGGTAAGAGGTGGTGGAGGTGGTGGAGGTGGGGGAGTGGAGTTTGGTTTTCCTGGTACTGCTGTTTGTGGTTGGGGGATAACAGATAGTGGTTCTGGTGGCTGGGGCTGAGTTTTTGCAGGTGGTGGAGTTAGCTTTTGTTGGGTAGTTGGTTCTAGTGGCGGTACAGATGGAGTAATGCCCTGCATCTGATTTTGGAATTGAGCGATCGCAGCTTTAAATTCATTCAATTGTCTTTGCGTACTTGTACCTAATTGTTGGGTATAAGTATTCAGTTGTAATAGTCGCTGACTCAGGGGTTCTATTTGCTCCTGGATGCGGGCATCAATTTGGCTAATTTGTTCGTTACCACCCTGAGTATTAGTTTCTCTGGTTCCTTGTTGTAGTGCTTGAATTTGTTGCTGGGTACTAGTACTCAATTGTTGTATGCGGGCATCAAGTTGTGCCAACTGCTCATTAACAGCTTGCATATTCAAGCCTTGTTGTCCTTGATGTAGTGCTTGAATCTGTTGCTGGGTGCTAGTACTCAATTGTTGTATCCGGGCATCAAGTTGTCCTACTCGTTGATTGAAGGCTTCTAAATTGATATTTCTTTGCCCTTGCTGCATTGCTTGAATTTGTTGCTGGTTACTAGTACTCAACTGTTGTATGCGGGCATCAAGTTGTGCTATTCGTTGATTAAACCCTTCTAGATTAGGGGTTTGTCCCCCTGGTTTTTGAGTGCTGCTACTTAACTGTTGCCCCAGAGCATCAAATTTCTTTTGAGTATCAGCATTTAATTGGGCAAGTTGCTGTCTAATTGCTGTGATTTGCCCTTCTGTATTGCTAGAAATTTGTTGTTTGAGGGCATCAATATTAATCCCAGCAGGTTTAACAGTTTGTCCGCTAGATAATTGTTGCTGCTGTTGTAATTGTTCTAATTGTTGTAGTGTTTTTTGACTCAAATCTTGGGTTAAATTATCAAAATTATCTAAACGCTGTCTTAAGGGGTCAATCAACATATCGAATTGATAGATAGCTGCTTGCTGTTGTCGTTTTTGTACCTGTTTCCAGCGTTCTCGGTTAACTATATTTAACCCAATAGCCACAGTTAGGGGTGCGGCTGCATAAACAACCTGTTGAGTTGCGGCGGCTGCTAAAGTCCCTAGTGCGGCTGCATATAAAGATACATATTCACTAATTTCTAGCCAGTGGAGTTTGGTCATATGCTGTACTTGATGCTGGAAAAGAAATAGCTGAATCACGCAGCATGATTTTGAGGACTATTATTTATATTCCGCTGATAAACAACTGCAATCTGGACTGTAAATCCTATTAGCTTTAGTTCTTAGGGGTAACATATCCCCGACTTCTTTAAGAAGTCGGGGATCGCTCACACTCGCTATGATATGAATGGAAGAAACACGAGATATCCAATCCCTTTCCCCTTCCAGGCTATCCCTACTAGCAACTCCTATTTGTTAGTGCAGCACCTTACTTCAGTTCTGGATGAGCCTTAGTTGTCGCTGAGGGAGTACCCATCTGGTTAATAGCTGCAATTAACTGGTACAGACGACCTAAATCCCGTTGATTGAAGTATAAGAGTAGGCGGGGTAGTTCAAAAGTTTCATCTTGTCCCTCTTGGGGTAATGCCTTACTACTTTCAATCTGCCCTTGCACCAAGATATCGCTGAAATTGTCATTTAGTTGTGCAACTTCAGCAGCTGAGAGTTCTGTCTTCAGACGAATTACTAAGCGATCGCCCACATAGCGGCTGGAGTGGTACACTTGGAAAAATCCGGTAATGGCTTTACAAGCAACTTCCAGGTTATCTGTAATTGTATACAAACTGGGGTCTTCAGGGCTAACTAACCCTGTTTTGACCAATTTTTGATTAATATATTCGCTCCAGGAACGCCAGTAGTCTCCACCAGGACTATCAATTAATACCACTGGCACTGGACCAAATTTACCAGTTTGACTGAGAGTCATACATTCAAAGGCTTCATCTTGGGTGCCAAAACCACCAGGGAACAAGGCAACAGCATCACTCTCTTTGAGGAGAAACAACTTGCGAGTAAAGAAATATTTGAAGTGAATCAGCTTGGGATCGCCTTCTACAATTGGGTTTGCTTCTTGCTCAAAAGGTAGTTGAATATTCAAACCAAAGGATTTTTCTCGCCCCGCGCCTTCATTACCCGCCTGCATGATCCCACCACCACCACCAGTCATCACCATGAATCCCAATTGGGAGACACAACGAGCAAAATCAACTGCCATTTGATACTCTGGGGTTTCTGGAGATAGTCGTGCCGAGCCAAAAATAGTTACCTTACGCACATGGCGATAAGTATAAAATAGTTCAAACCCACGCTCCATATCTGCCAAGGAAGCAGATAGTATCTTCCAGTCCAGGCGATCGATGTTATTACCAGCCAGACGTACTATGGTGGCTAGTGCCTGTTGAATGAATTGTTGATGCTTTAAATTTGGTAAACAATCGATCAGTTTGCTAATATCCGCTTGCAAAGACTCCAATGTATCTAAAGAATCTGATGAGGTCATTTCAATTATCAATTATCAGTTATCAGCGAGCCAGTGAGGTCTACACTTATCAGTAGCAAAGACGCTACGCAAATGAGAACCCACCAAGGCATATATACCGCTTAGGGTATGGAATTACCCAATTTGATACCCTGTGCTAGGTGCGGCTTCTCGATTTCTCAGCTTGAGCCATGAAAAAATTAATTTTCAGTCACCCTCGACGCAGTTACAATGGCATTACGATATTGCCTATATTGTGTATTTTTGAATGTTTTAAATATTACCCTAATTTGACGTTCCCCAACCTGTAGAGAAATGGGCTATTACGGTGTGACGATCAAAATATAGCAGTAAGCATATCAATTAGGACATCAGATTTTATACCAATTTCAAAAAATAATGCGACAAATAGATTCTTGTTCGGTGACGTAGCAATGCTACGTCACCGAACAAGGGATGTGCTGCGATCATTTATAACGAATACCTCGCCCTTTAAGGGCGGGGTTTATCCCTATTAAATCGGTATTAGTTGCCCAAAGGTAAAAGGGGAAAGGGGAAAATGCTATAAAATGCAGAAAATGGTTATTCCCCACTTGGCGATCGCTACTGAGACAAAAAATCACCTCTGATTGCTAAACCAGAGGTGTAATATAACGAATACCTCGCCCTTTAAGGGCGGGGTTTATCCCTATTAATCTTCAAGTCCCTTTCCAGATTTTTATTTGGCAACTTACTGAGATTTGATCGCACCCCTTTAAGCTTTTCCCCATATTTCTTCAGAGTTCCATCTACCTGAGTAATAAAAATATTACGAGGCTGGAGTTGGTTGATCGATTTGTTGATTATCCTAGATACTTTTCAATGGTGTTAGCTAATGTGGTTTTGGGAACGGCTCCGACTACCATATCAACCTTTTGACCACCTTTAAAAATCATTAACGTAGGAATACTACGAATACCATACTGACTAGCGACATTGGGATTTTCATCAGTATTGACTTTTACTACCTTAATTTGCTCCTCATACTGAGAAGCAATTTCATCTACAACTGGACCTACCATGCGGCAGGGACCGCACCAGGGGGCCCAGAAGTCAACTAAAACAGGAAGTTCGCTGTCTAATACTTCCTGTTTAAAGGTAGAGTCGGTAACTTGTTCGGCTGCTGACATGCCTACAAACCTTTGCCTGTTATATTTCTAAGTTTGGTGAAAATTCTACCATAGCAAAAACCTTTGCTTGGAATGTAAAGGATTTAGTTTTGCAAAGAAGCTCTGCTATTGAGATAAAAGAACATAAGGAACCGCCCGAACAATAGTCCGGGCGGAGTGTGGTGTGAGGAGTGAACGGAAACATGCGTCTCCGCTATCTCTATTGTAGGCGACAGATGGGATTTTTCCAGTTATTCTTGAAGTCTCTAAGAAAAATTTATCAGTCTTGGGGATAAAACAAGGGACACAAGCCAGTTTCAACCAAAAAAATTAATCCCGTAGGTGCTTACCCGTGAGCCATTCCGGTGGACGGGTGAATCCTGCTGATACGCTGCGCCAACGGGGCGGGTGTGGGGTGTAGGGAAGAATTAACCCCTACACCCTATCCCCTACACCCCAATTGGGTCAGAATTAGCCCCTACACCCTACACCCTATCCCCTACGCCCTGTTGGGAATAGTTAATGTTTCATGATTCAAAACCTGGTTTAGCTTGCCACTGCGATAACCTTCTAAATCCAAAGTTACGTAGATAAATCCGAAATCTTGGAATGCTGCAACTATTGTTGGTAAATTTGTATTTAAAACGAAGTCTTTGATTTTTTCCGGTGGTAATTCTATACGTGCTGTATCTCCTGCAGAACGCACCCGCAAATTTTGCCAACCTAATTTACGCAAATAAATTTCTGCTCTCCCCACACGTTGTAATTTACTCACAGTAATTTCTTCTCCATAGGGGAAACGAGAACTAAGACAAGGCTGTGCGGGTTTATCCCACCAAGGTAAACCCAGTTGTTGGGATAGCTGGCGAACTTCGGCTTTAGTAACACCCACCTCTGCTAATGGCGATCGCGCACCTCGTTCTTTTGCTGCTTGAATTCCTGGACGATAATCATGTAAATCATCGGCATTTACTCCATCGATCACATAGGGATAGCCCAAACTGCTCCCCAAGGGTTTAAGGGTGTCATGGAGTTCGCTTTTACAAAAATAGCAGCGATTGACCGGGTTAGAGGTGTAATTGGGATTTTCCATTTCTTGGGTTTCTACTATTTGATGGCGAATCCCAATGGTTGCTGCTTGAATTTTGGCATCTTCCAATTCTTCTGGTAACAGGGATGGGGAAACAGCAGTTACAGCTAAAGCGCGATCGCCCAGCACATCATAGGCTATCTTGGCTACCAAAGTACTATCAACACCACCAGAATAAGCAATTAAAGCCTGTTGCATTTGTGCGAACAAAGCTTTGAGTTCCTCAAGTTTTTCTGTCACCGTCATCATTCAATTTTGCCCACAGCATACAGCAAGTTCCATTGTATAGCGGCCAATTATGATGGTTGTTAGTTGTTAGTTGTTAGTTGATAGTTGATGGTTGACGGTTTAATTCTTTCCCTCCATCACTCCCTCACTCCCTCACTCCGAACTCCTTCGTGAACTGTTTATCAATCATAATGATAAACTTTTTCAATAATTTTCATAATTTTTGTAACTCTCTTTCCTGGCTATATTACCCCTAATGCCTATTTACAGGGCTTTTGCAACTCCCACAACTATTAATTATTCAGCTTGACTAATTAATCAGGTTAAGGGAAACTTACAGATGGCAGATGTATTCACTGCTGAAAATAATAATTTTTGTAAACATTCTGAGATATATATTTTGATTAGTGGAACATTAGTTAACAACTAGAAATAGCAAATTTGTATTTCCATTATTTAAGCAATGTTCCGTTGGCTATACATTTAGCCTCCCTGCAAAAAAAGTCTAGTCCAAGCGTTGTATTGTGGTTTGCCAAAAGCATGGAGACATTGGAATTTATTATCTATCCAGACGGTCGCGTACAAGAGAAAGTGACAGGTATAGTCGGAAATTCTTGTGCTGAAGTCACAGCGGCTATAGAGGAGCAGTTGGGTGTGGTTTTACATCGACAACCGACCTCTGAGCAATTCGCCTCTCAGGTACGAGAACAATCTGGCATAGTTAACAGCCAAAATACTTACAGCGATTGGTAACTTTAATCAAATTTACTTGAGATTTATCTATTCACAACTACCATGTCACACTTTAGCCAAATCAAAACTCAAATCCGTAACCTAGAATCTTTACAGTCAGCACTTACTGACTTGGGCATAGACTGGAAATCAGGAGCCAGTGAAGTGCGGGGTTACCGGGGTCAAACCCATGCTGCGGAACTAGCCATTGAGCAGAACAATGGTTATGACATCGGCTTTAAATGGAATGGCAAGGAATATGAACTAGTTGCCGATTTACAATATTGGCAGCAAGATTTGACCGTAGAAGGTTTCTTACGTAAAATTACCCAGCGTTACGCTTATCGTACTGTTCTCAAAGAAACAGAGAAGGTGGGATTTCAAGTAGCTGAAGAGCAAAAAAATGCAGATGGTTCAATTCGCCTAGTAGTACAACGCTGGAGTTAGTCATGGCTGATTTTGCGCCGCCACAGGAGTCAGAAGATAATCGCTCTGGTTTTGAGCCAGAATTAGGCGGCTATTTACGGGATACTCCTGAACGCTCTGGTTTGGAACCAGAGTTAGGAGGTATATTACGTCAAACGGGTGTTTATGTCGATGAAATTACCTGTATTGGTTGTAAGCATTGCGCCCATGTGGCTCGTAATACTTTTTACATTGAGCCTGATTATGGGCGATCGCGGGTAGTACGTCAAGATGGCGATCCTGAAGAAGTAATCCAAGAAGCAATTGATACTTGTCCGGTGGACTGTATCCATTGGGTTGACTACACCGAACTGAAAAAGTTGGAAGAAGAACGTCAATATCAGGTGGTTCCTGTGGTTGGTTTCCCAGTGGAAGCTGCTCGAAGACGACGCAAGAAGCAGAAAATTAAACGCCACAAGTCACAGTAAGTGACAATTGAGCTATATGAGAAGGACTGGTTACACCCAGTCCTTTTTTGTGGGAATAGGTTTGTACTGGAGGCGTTACTATTAAATAATTTTCTTACCAAACCTTTTCAAATATTTCCAAATATTTACAAGAGAAGTGTTGAGGTTTGGAGAGGTTATTGACTAAAGCGTATGTCTCCCCAAAAGAAGCAGCAGAACATTATGGAGTCAGTATTACCACCCTTAGAAGATGGGATAAAGAAGCTAAA
>JAAUYI010037644.1_pt1 | contig 16546 bp, 19 predicted proteins | sample 7278041 | NCBI WGS metagenome assembly JAAUYI01 (sample SAMN14350216, study PRJNA611818) | marine sediment metagenome | isolation source: surface marine sediment (0.6m) | place: French Polynesia: Moorea | collected 2018-08
CAACAATGCCACCGGCGCGGCGATCCCCGCATTGCTCGACAACGGAGTGCGCCTGATCCTGTGCGGCCAGAGTGCCGCAGCCTATGGCATCACGGCGGACGATCTTGTTCCCGGTGTCGAAATGGCGCTCTCTGCCATGACTGCACATGCAGTCTTGCAGCGGCAGGGCTACACGGTGAACCCGTTCTGATGAAGCGCGTCGGGATCGCCTTCGCCTTGCTGACTTGCGAGGGATTGGGAGGAGCCTGGATCGATGACTGGTTGGATGTCGATCGCTGCCTAGATCGTGGCGGAATGTGGGATTACGAGCTAGAGACCTGTCGATACGAATGACCGAACCCGTCCCCCTCCATACGCCCGATCGGCAGCCCGACGATCCCGATATCGCATTGCGACCCAAGTCTCTCGCGGAATTCATCGGGCAGGAGGCAGCGCGCGACAATTTGCGAGTGTTCATCGAAAGTGCGAAATCGCGCGGTGAGGCGATGGACCATACGCTGTTCTTCGGCCCGCCGGGGCTGGGCAAGACCACGCTCGCGCAGATCGTTGCAGGCGAGCTTGGCGTCGGCTTTCGCGCCACATCGGGCCCGGTGATCGCCAAGGCCGGCGACCTTGCCGCGCTGCTTACCAACCTAGAGCCGCACGACGTGCTGTTCATCGACGAGATCCACCGCCTCAATCCCGTGGTCGAGGAAGTGCTCTATCCGGCGATGGAGGACCGCGCGCTCGATATCATTATCGGCGAGGGACCGTCCGCGCGGAGCGTGCGGATCGACCTGCCGCCGTTCACGCTGATCGGCGCAACCACGCGGCAGGGGCTGCTGACGACGCCCTTGCGCGATCGGTTCGGCATTCCAGTGCGGCTCAACTTCTACACTCATGACGAGCTCGACCAGGTCGTCTCGCGCGGCGCAAGGCTGCTGGGGCTCGATATCGACAAGGATGGCGCGCGCGAGATTGCTCGCCGTTCCCGAGGCACGCCACGTGTCGCTGGCCGGTTGCTGCGCCGCGTGCGCGACTTTGCGCATGTCGCGGGCGAGAGCCGGGTAACGCGCGCCATCGCGGATCAGGCGCTCAACCGGCTGGAGATCGACCGGCTCGGCCTCGACGCGATGGACCGCCGCTATCTCTCGATGATTGCCACCACTTACAGAGGCGGACCGGTCGGGATCGCCGCGCTGGCGGCAGGCCTCGCCGAACAGCGCGATACGGTTGAGGAAGTGGTCGAGCCCTATCTCATCCAGCTAGGATTGCTTGCCCGGACCGAGCGCGGGCGGATGCTCAACGATGCGGGGTGGGACCACCTCGAAATGACTCCGCCCAACCGGGGCGGCGATCAGGGTGGATTGTTCGTAGACGACGACTAACCAGTCTCCCCGCGCAGATGATCCAGCTGTCCCCAGCCGATTAGGGCGAGCTACCCCGGAGGTTGGAAGCCCCGGCGGCACTACCCTTAACGATTCGACTAACTTCACCCAATGGATCGGTATCAAAACGGGACAGCGACCCCGAAATCCCACGGAATTGCGACCTTTAGAGCGCTTCCGGCTCTGCATTCATGGTTAATCGCATTGCGGCAACGGGCCTTACATCATCATGAAAGGGTTGGATTAGGTGAAGGTGCGGGTGGGCCGCTTCTAACCACCAAAGGCAAGCAAGGTTCGATCTTATGTCGCTTAAACTGGCTGCAGCAAAGCTATCGGCAACCGCCGCCGGCGTCGCCCTGATGACGGGCGGTGCGGTGCGCGTGGCCGAGCCGATGAACACGGACGATCCGCAGTTCACGACCGACATTGACGGCAAGCTGGTCGAGAGCGATCCGGTGCTGGTCAAGCAGCCCAAGCTGATCAAGACCACGCCTCCCCCGGTCCTGCCAGAAATCGAAGATCGTCGCCGCCGCATTGTCGAGCGCACGATCGAATGTCAGCCGCTTCCGGCTGGCTATGACGTGGCCGCGCCGCTGCCCACCGGCGCGACAGAAGCCTATTTCGATGACGCTGAATGCCCGCCGATCGCACAAATTGCCTATGCGCCTGCACCGCTACCCCCGCTTCCACCCGTTCGCGGCGGTGGTGGCGGCGGTCCGATCGTCGTCGGCGGCGGCCTCGGTGGTTTCGGCGGTTTCGGTGGCTTCTTCGGCGGCTTCTTCGGCGGCGGCGGTTCGTCGTCCGGCGACGTTTCGGTTTCGACCACCACGTCGGGTGGCGGCACCTCGACCTCGGGCGATGTCAGCTCGACTTCGGGCGGCGAAGGCGGTTCGTCGGGCGACATCAATATCGATATCGATATCGACAATTCGACGACGTCAGGGACTGTCACCTCGACCACGTCGACCGGCAAGGTCTCGTCGACTTCGTCATCGGGCAAGGTGTCCTCGACCAGTTCGTCCGGCAAGGTTTCTTCGACCACCGGCGGCATTTCGAGCACGACCACGTCCGGCAATGTTTCGAGCTCTACAGGGGCAGTGAGCACTTCGACCGGCGGTAGCTCGTCGACGTCCTCGTCTTCCAGTTCGTCAAGCTCGTCTTCTTCGAGCAGCAGCTCGTCATCCTCGTCCAGCTCGGGCGGCGGTGGAACCAGCACCGGTGGTGGCTCCAGCGGCGGATCGTCGGGTTCCAGCTCGTCGTCTTCGTCGAGCGGCAGCAGCTCATCGTCCTCGGGCGGGTCGACCAGCGGCGGTGCGACCAGCACGGGTGGCTCTTCGAGTGGATCTTCCTCGTCCAGCTCGAGCTCGTCGTCTTCGTCGAGCAGTTCGAGTTCATCGGGCGGTTCCACAACCGGCGGCAGCAGCGGCCATCCCGGGACGACCACCACGTCGGGTGGAGGATCGAGCGGCGGCTCTTCTTCGAGCTCCTCGTCGGGCAGTTCGAGTTCTTCGTCTTCGAGCGGCAGCTCGGGCGGATCGAGCACGTCGGGCGGCACAACCACGGGCGGATCCACCAGCGGCGGAACCTCGTCCTCGTCGTCGAGCAGCGGTTCTTCCTCTTCGTCGAGCAGTTCGTCCAGCTCGGGCGGGGCGACCAGCGGCGGCAGCACGTCGGGCGACATGACCAGCAGCACCAGCTCCTCGACTTCGTCCAGCAGCTCGTCGAGCTCTTCGTCTTCGAGTTCCAGCGGTTCTTCGACCACGAGCGGTTCTTCGACTTCGGGTTCGTCGTCTTCGTCCTCGTCCTCGAGCAGTTCGAGCTCATCGTCGAGCAGCAGCAGCTCGACTTCGGGCGGCACCAGCTCGGGTACCGATGTTCCGGCACCGCCGATGATGGTCCTGTTCGGCCTCGCTGCGGCAGCCATTCTCGGTCGCCGCAAGATCAAGCCAGTAAAGACCCCGGACTCGTCCGAAGTCTGAGTCAGGCGAATCAGACCAAGCGGGAAGGGGCGGCCTCCACTGTCGAAGTGGAAGCCGCCCCTTCTCGTTATGCCGGATTGAAGCGTTCTATTCTGGTTCGGAAGAAACCCAGTTCACTTCGCTGATCGGCAATGTATCGCCCAACTCCCACACATTCACATAGCCATAGCCGACCAGGTTGATGAAGGTCGGGATGTTGAGAGCGAGCGGCGCTTTCTTGAGCGGTACGGGCGGAATGTTATCGCTGAAATTGTTGTTGCAATAAATGTAGATCGGGCGGTTCGGATCCTCGCCGATCACCTGGCGCAGCTTGTCTTCGGTGAAATCCGAAAAGGGAAGGTTTACCGCGCCCTTGATATGGCCCTCGGCAAAGGCGGCCGCAGACCGGGTATCGAGCAGCAATGATCCTTTGGCGGCGGCGCGCGCGAAGAATTCCTGCTGTTCGAGAAGCCGTTCGGAGCGGAGCTCCGCAACCTCGGTGGTGAGCGTTTCGAAGCCCGAATAGTCGACCTGCGGGGCTGGAGCCGTGGGCGCGGCAGGAGCGATCTCCTCAGCCGAGGCCGGGGCCGCGATCACCAGCAGCGCGGGCGCGAATGCAGCAAGACGGAACATGTTTTCTCTCCCCTCGATTGAGGAGAGGAGTGTCATCTTGGTGTTGAAGCCGCGCTGAACGCGGCATTAAGACAAAGTGCGGGCAGACTTAGATGCCCGGTACGTCGCCCGGCTCAAGGCCCTTGCCGCGGCGCTGCAGGCTGCGCGTGGTCTCTGACCCGCGATTGGAGAGTGTCTCCCACTGCTTCTTCGTGCCGCAGATCTTCTTCTTGAACTTCGAGCCGATCACCGCTGTTCGCCGACAGATGATCTTGTCCTCGTCGTCTGCCATCTTGTCTTCTTTCGCAATGGCGACCTGTTCCGTTTTCGGTTCGTCCACTGTCACTGGTTTGGCAGCGCCGTTTTCTTCCGCCGATTGAGGTTGGGTCGCTGCCAGGAGCGCTGCGAGAAGTCCGATTGTTTCCGTCATGATGAGAGGCCCTGCATATTCGCTGGAACCTCAAATATGCACCGATGCCGGAAACACGGCAAGATGGGAGCCTGGGAAGCCGACCTTAGTTGACCGGTTCGAGACCCTTGCCGCGCCGCTGAAGCTCGCGAGTGTCCTTGGAACCGCGATTGGCGAGCGTTTCCCATTCCTTCTTCGTACCGCAAATCTTCTTCTTGAACTTTGACCCGGTTATAGCGGTGCGACGACAGATGATTTTGTCATCGTCGGAAGCTTCGGTTTGGGCGACCTGCTCTGCAGTTTGCGGTTCCTCGACCGGATTGGCTTCTGAGGCCTCGGTTGTTGGAGTGGGCTGGGCCTGCATGGCGAGCAGGGTTGCAGCAAGTGTGATTGCCAGTTCCGTCATGACAGTGTTTCCCCTTGATAAACGAGACGAGCTTGCGCCCCAATCCATTAACCGGCGCTTATTGCAGCGAAAAATCTTGGCACTGGCAATTCACTTTGGCTACGAACGACCTACTCGCTTCGTTCGGCGTCATTCCAGGCGATGATACCGCCGTCGAGATGCTTGGCCGGCTTGCCAGTTTGCGCTGCCAGCTTTTCGCCCAAAATGCGCGAACGCCGGCCTGAACGACAGTATAGCACAATTTCACGGCCATCGGACAGGTCGAGCGTTGACGGGTCGAAATCGTCCATGGCGATATGTTCCGCGCCAAGGATCATTCCTTGAGCGACTTCTCCTTCGGAGCGCACATCGATCAAGCGGACATTCCCGGTTGCGAGCATTGCTTTCAATTCGTCTACGGAGAGATCGACGACTGCTTCCTGCGTGGTACCGGGCGCTGACCTGGCGGAGGCCAGCTCGAATCCGAGAGGCAGCGGTGTGCTGTCCTTGCTATCGTCTCCTTGTCGGGGAGCGCAGGCGGTAAGCGCCAGCACCGTTACGGCAAAGACGGACACACCGCGCATTGGTTTACGCCGCGAGCTTGCGCAGCACGTAATGGAGAATCCCGCCGTTGCGGTAATATTCCATCTCGTTCGCGGTATCGATCCGGCACAGCGCAGTGAAGCTGAAGCTGGTGCCATCGGCGCGGGTCACATCGATTTCGACATCCTGGCCCGGCGAGAGGTCCGCAAGGCCCTTGATCGAGAAGCTGACGTCCGCAGTCAGGCTCAGCGTTTCGCGGGTGTCGCCGTCCTTGAACTGCAATGGCAGCACGCCCATGCCGACAAGGTTCGAGCGGTGGATACGCTCAAAGCTTTCGACGATCACTGCGCGCACGCCGAGCAGGATCGTGCCCTTCGCCGCCCAGTCGCGCGAAGAGCCGGTGCCGTATTCCTTGCCGCCGACCACGATCAGTGGAGTGCCATCCGCCTTGTGCTTCATCGCCGCGTCGTAGATCGGCATCTGTTCGCCGCCATAGGTGGTGAAGCCGCCTTCGACGCCCGGAACCATTTCGTTCTTGATGCGAATATTGGCGAAGGTGCCGCGCATCATCACGTCGTGGTTACCGCGCCGCGAGCCGTAGGAGTTGAAGTCCTTCTTCGCGACCTGGTTGCTCTTGAGGTAGCTGCCGGCGGGCGAGTCTTCCTTGATCGCACCAGCCGGTGAGATGTGGTCGGTGGTGACGCTGTCGCCCAGGATCGCGAGCGGCTTGGCATCGACGATGTCGGTAACCGGTGCCGGGGTCATTTCCATGCCTTCGAAATAGGGCGGGTTGGCGACATAGGTCGATCCGGCGCGCCACTGATAGGTGTCGGACGGTTCGACCGTGATCGCCTGCCAATGTTCGTCGCCGTCATAGACGTTGGCGTAGCGGGTTTCGAACATCGAGCGGTCGATATTGGCTGCGCGGTGTTCTGCGATTTCGGCATTGGTCGGCCACAGATCGGCAAGCATCACGTCGTTGCCGTCCTGATCCTGGCCGAGCGGGGTTTCGGTAATATCCTCGGTCACCGTGCCCTTGAGAGCGTAGGCGACCACGAGCGGCGGCGATGCGAGGAAGTTGGCGCGCACGTCTTGCGAGACGCGGCCTTCGAAGTTGCGGTTGCCCGAGAGGACCGAGGCGGCGACGATGTCGTTGTTGTTGATCGCCGCACTGATCGGCGGCGCGAGCGGCCCGCTGTTGCCGATACAGGTAGTGCAGCCATAGCCGACAAGGTCGAAGCCGATGGCGTCGAGATCGTCCTGCAGGCCCGATTTCTCGAGATAGTCGGTCACAACCTGCGATCCCGGTGCGAGCGAGGTCTTCACCCACGGTTTTGGCTTGAGACCTTTCTCGACGGCCTTCTTTGCCACAAGACCGGCCGCAATCAGTACGTCGGGGTTAGACGTGTTGGTGCAGCTGGTGATCGCTGCAATGACAACGTCTCCGTCGCCGATATCGTGCTCTGTGTCAGCGACATCGACGCGAACCGGCGCGTCCTTCTTGTAGAGCTTGGCAAGGTCGCCGTTGAACAGCTCGTCTACCTCGGGAAGGATCACGCGGTCTTGAGGACGCTTCGGTCCTGCCAGGCTCGGGACGACGCTGGCAACGTCAAGTTCGAGCGTGTTCGAGAACACCGGCTCATGCGCCGGATCGAACCACATGCCCTGTTCCTTGGCGTAGGCTTCGACCAGCGCGAGGTTTTCTTCGCTGCGACCGGTCAGGCGCATGTAATCGATCGTCTTGTCGTCGATGCCGAAAAAGCCGCAGGTCGCGCCATATTCGGGTGCCATGTTGGCGATGGTCGCGCGGTCGGCGAGGGTCAGGTTGGCAACGCCTTCGCCGTAAAATTCGACGAAGCGGCCTACGACACCGACTTCGCGCAGCATCTGCACACAGGTCAGCACGAGGTCGGTTGCGGTCACACCTTCAGCCATGCGACCCGTCAGCTTGAAGCCGACGACCTCTGGGATCAGCATCGAAATCGGCTGGCCGAGCATCGCGGCTTCGGCCTCGATCCCGCCGACGCCCCATCCGAGCACGCCCAGGCCGTTGATCATCGTGGTGTGCGAGTCGGTGCCGACACAGGTGTCCGGGTAGGCGACCATTGCGCCGGTTTCATCCTGGCTCGACCACACGCCGCGGCCGATATACTCGAGGTTCACCTGGTGGCAGATTCCTGTGCCGGGAGGCACGGCGGTGAAGTTCTTGAAGCTTTTCGAGCCCCATTTGAGGAAGTCGTAGCGCTCGGCATTGCGCTCATATTCGAGCCGCATATTGGCTTCCATCGCCTGCGGGTGGCCGAATTCGTCGACCATCACCGAGTGGTCGATCACGAGGTCGACCGGGACCTGCGGGTTGATCTTCTGCGTATCGCCGCCGAGCTGCTTGATCGCGTCGCGCATCGCCGCGAGGTCGACGACGCAGGGCACGCCGGTGAAGTCCTGCAGCAGCACGCGCGCGGGGCGGTACTGGATTTCACTGCCGGTGACGGGGTTGTTCTGCCAATCGACGATCGCCTGGATATGCTCGCGCCCGACGGTGAAGCCCCCATCCTCGAAGCGCAGCAGGTTTTCGAGCAGCACTTTCATCGAATTCGGGAGCTTCGAAATGTCGCCCAGTTGCTCGGCCGCCTTGGCGAGCGAATAATAGGCGTATTCCTTGCCATTCACGTTCAGGGTCGAGCGGGTTGCGAGCGTGTCCTTGCCGATAGCTGTCATCGGGGCGTTCCATCCTTTTGGCTGTTCCCCCTTGGAGGGCGGGGGAAATGCATGATTTCCGGGTGATCCAGGCCCGGATGATTTTCTCGAATTGGCAAGTGCTAGACTGTGCCCGCGAGGTCAAGTGGCAGGCGCCCTGTTGCGAGTCGATTGCGACATTGGTGGCAGAATCCCGCCGATTTGCGGGTGCCGTTACAGATTTTACGATTGTTAACTCGGGGAATCGGGCGGCACGGGGTAAAGGGCTGGACATGGCATGAACCTCAAAGCGAGCGGGGGCGCTATGAGCGGAAGCAATGATTGGAACGCGCGCAGATCGAGCCTTCGGGCCGGTATAGCCGCTGCGGCCATCATGGTTTTCGCCTGCTTTGGGGCTGCCATCGCCTTTTCGGGCGAGTCGGCCGAGGCCGCTGGCTCCGAAAAGCTCTTGATCGCACGCTGAAGGCGACAAGGCGCACAGCCCACAAGGGTCGCTGGGGAAGGCGAAGCCTTGCCCGACATTGACCTCCGAGAAGGTTCTTGACCGGGGCGGCAACGCCCTGCTGTCCCGGTCATTTTTTCCTTTCCGGACGGTCGATGTCGGGCTCTTGCCGTGTGGCAATCCAGCATCCCGCGACGATCAGGATGGTTCCGGCAATGGTCGGCAGCGTCACGGCTTCGCGGAAGAACAACCAGCCGAACATGCTTGCCCAAAGAAATCCCGAATATTCGATCGGCACCAACGCCTGAGCTTCCGCCCGGGCATAGGCCCAGGCGATTGCCATCGCACCTGAAACCGTCAGCAGTGACGCGACGGATATCGTGCCGAGCGCCTCGACTTGCGGAGTCTCCCACAGCAAGGGTGCGAAAAGTAGCAGCACCAGGCCGCCGACACCGCTGTGGAAGGTCGCGATTTCCACTGGCCCGGCGAGTTGCGATTGCCGCCGGATGACCACGAAATTGTAGGCGTAGAGCACGGCGGAGAACATCAGTGCGGCGAGCCCGAACATCACCTCCCGGTCGAACTCGCCTTGGCCGATCTTGCCGCCGATGATCACGATGGTGCCGACAAACCCCAGGATGCTGGCGAAGATCGCGCTGCGTCGAATTACCTCGCCGAGAAGGAGATGCGCGAAATAGAGCGCGATCAGCGGCGCTATGAAGCTAATCGCGATGGCTTCGGCGAGCGGCAGCTTTGTCAGCGCGTAGAAGAAGCTCAGCGCCATGAAGGCAGAGATGATCCCACGTTCTATGTGCAATTTCAGTATCTTGCCTGTCGGCCAGCTCTTGCGCTGCCACAGCCAGAACGGGGCGATGATCGCCGCTCCGATCAGCGAGCGGAGGACGGTCGCGGTGTAGGTCCCAGCTGCGAGCGCGGCCTCTTTCATGAAGGCGTCCATCAACGACAGGAAGCCGACGCCCGCCAAGGCGGCCGCGAAGGGCATCAGGCGGTGGGCCGACAAGGCAGCGGAGGTGGAAACACCAGACATGGTGCAGTCGCCCTAGTCGGCGATTTCGCCGAGGTCACGCGCTTGTGGGGGATTCATCGAAGCGAAAGCAGCACTGGTTGAAAGAATAGAGGTGAGCGGCGTATATCCATCGCCAATGGGAAAGGCCGCTTTTTGCGCGGCGTAGGAGTAACTGGAAGAAACGATGCGGAGTTGGTTCAGCATTCTGGCAGGTGGCGCGGCGCTGGCCGCGATTGCGACGGGCAGCGCCCTGGCGCAGGACGAGACATCGCAAACCGAGCCCAGCGTAGAGACGACTGAGGTTGAAGAGCCGACCGTCGCCGAGGATGCGACATTCGACGAAGCCTTCCCGCAGATGGTCCCCGGCGAAGTGGTGCAAGGCGATCTCTCGCCGCCCGGTCCGCTGGTGCAGCCGTGGATGGTCGACGACGTACTGCAACTGATCGATGTCATCGAGAATATCGCTTTTGAGGGTCTCGACCCGCTGGATTACGACCTTCAGGCACTGAAGGTCTCGCTTTCGTCTGGTCCTTCGGACGAACTCAACGCGCTGGCTTCGAAGAATTTCGTGTGGCTCGTCGAAGATCTGCGCGACGGTCGCACTCCGCAGGATGCCCGCCAGCAGTGGTTTGTCGTCGATCCCGATCGTGACCGGTTTCGCACGGCAGATCTTCTGACCGAGGCTCTCCAGACGGGCGATATCGCGGGGACGCTTGCGCAGCTCAATCCAACCCATCCGGACTATGCTCGGCTCAAGGAAGAACTCGCCAACACGCCCGAAAGCGATACCGCCAAGCGCAAGCTGATCCGCGCCAATATGGACCGTTGGCGCTGGCTTGCTCGCGATCTCGGCACGCAGTACCTCATCACCAACGTGCCCGAATACCAGCTGCGACTGACGGTCGGCGACAAGATCATCAGCACCTACCGCACGATCGTCGGCAAGCCGGGCCGCACCGCGACACCGCAACTGGCCGAGACGGTTGAAGGCGTGGTGTTCAACCCGACCTGGACGGTGCCGCAGTCGATCGTGAAGGGCGAGGGGCTGGGCAACCGGGTGCTCAGCAACCCGGCATGGGCCAAGCGCAATGGCTACAAGGCGACCAAGGGTGCCAATGGCTGGATCACCGTGGTGCAGCAGCCGGGGCCGGGCAACTCGCTCGGGCGGATGAAGCTGGAAATGCCCAACCGCCACGCGATTTTCTTCCATGACACGCCTTCGCGCCACCTGTTCGCGAACGACAACCGCGCGCTGAGCCACGGCTGTATCCGCACCGAGCGCGCGCTGGAACTCGCGATCACGATGGCGATCCTCGGCAAAGGCGCGACCAAGGACGAAGCGGTCGAAATAGCGACCTCGGGCAAGTACACCAAGGTGATGATCGAGAAGGAAATGCCCGCCTACATCACCTATTTCACGATGGCGTCGGACATCAACGGCGAGATGAAGACCTTCAAGGACATCTACGGCCGCGACGCGCCGGTGCTGGCGAGCCTCGACAAGCCGCGCGTAAAGGATCGCAGTAATGTGATCGACGATGAGGTGATTGTGATCGAGGACGACCCGCGGGTTGGGGGCTAGATAGCCGTCTCAATTCAGGGAGTGTTCCAGGAGTATCTCACTGCGGTAGAAATACGCTGCGGGAAAGGCGAATGGGATGACGGCCAGTGCCACTCCGGCGTTTCCCAAGAGCAGCGCCAACGCGGCGCATGCGGCAAATGCGGTCGTGAATGCCACCACCAACCCCATCTTTCCCCGCAATACATGGCTGGTGATGGCGGCGATGGGCAATCCCACCAACATCAGGCAGAACGCCGTACAGATTGCGCCGAAAATGAAAGCAAAGATGTAACCGGCAATCGCTGCAGACACAGCGGAGCCTAGGGATGCGGTCCCCGCAATCAACCCGAAATTGAACGCGAGAACGGCCGAGACTATCAGCGCACCGATTGCAGAAGCTTTCAGGCTGGCGACGGCAATCGCATTCGCTTCGGTCAGCGAGGCCATGTGGGTCTAGAACGTTCCCGGCGCGTAGCGTTGCAGAGTGTTGGGGCGCTCCGGCTGGAGCGGCTTCAAGTTCGCCGGCTGCAGCGAACCGTCCTCCTGCAGGCCGAGGCTGTCGGCGAACAGCAGGCGCCCGCCCGACAACGTCAGCAGCGCCACCCGGAAATCGGCTTCGCCCATCGCGAAGCAACCGTTCGAGCGTCCGAGGCGGCCCCAGCGCTCGATATGCCTGGGTTCGGCGTAGTTGGCGCGGTGCATTACGATGTAGCGCCGCACAGCGGCATCGTTGGTCGGGTCGAGCCCGCCGAGCCGCACCGATGTACCATAGCGGCCCTGATACCATTCCCACGTCACATAGGCCCCGCGGCTGGTGGCGTTGGAGCCTTCGACATTGGAATAACGGTTGAGCCAACCGTCATGCTCGGGATCCGATCCGGCCCCGTGGCTGACATGGAAGCTTTGCACTTCCTCGCGACCGAGATTGACAAAGTGGAAGCGGCGATTGGCCGAATGCACTCCAAAATCCGCGATCCCGACAATATCGCGCTTCCAGATCGCGTCGCCCGCGCGATCAAGCTCGCGTTTGGCGATGTCGAATAAAACCCGGTCGCGCGGCGAGCCCTTGCGCGGTGTTGCAGCCACACTGGCTGGCAGCGACAACGCTGCGCCGGTGGCCAAGGTGCCCTTCAAGAGATCGCGACGGTTCATGGCTGGGTAACTAATATAGGAATTCTATCGTTCCCGTGAACCCGAAACTGCCGGAATTCCCGATTTGACGCAAGTTTGGGGCGTTTCGGCGCGCGGCAGCCGCTACTGCGCAGCGCCTTCGTGGATTGCCTTGGCCTTCATGCCCAGCTTGATGACGCCCGGCATGTTGTCGCGGATCACGTCACCGATCTTGCTCATGCTGGCGAGCCGAGGATCACCTTCGCGCATCATCTTGGCAATCGCCGGGCCGGTGGGGTGCAGGCGACTACGCGCATTGAATTCGTTGGTTTTCGGATTGTTCGAGAGGATACCCGTGCTCATCAGATTGGCCATCACGGCGTAAGGGTACGTATCGGTGGAGTCCGTCAGCGGGGCGGGCGGGCACAGCGCGTTCTTTTCTGCGTCGGTCTCGAAATTGGCTTCGAGGAAGGCCGCCAGTGCAGCGCTGTACGGCACGAAGGGCGTCTGCACGAGCTGCAGCGTGATCCGGTCGCCGTCGAAGAACGGCCTGGTGTCCTCGCGCACATCGAAGGGCACTGCGGTGGCGGTGCAATCGATGAAAAGGGTGTTTTCGGGCAATTCGACGACTTCGTCGCCAATATGCATCTTGCCCGGCTCGATCTTGGTGACGCGGCCCTGCCGGTAGACCTGCGTGATCCGCCGCATCAGGTCGATCTCCCCCGGGGAAATCACGGCGAAGTGGAACATCTTGGGCGTGACGCTCTCGTCGATCCGCAGCATCACACCGCGTTTGCCGAGATCGGCAAACATTTCGTCTCCGGTGTTCGAGGCATTGGCAGCCTCGACCAGCGCGATCTGGAAGTCCATCAGCCCTTCGATCCGGGCATGCGCGGGTTGCAGATAGGTGCGGTTGAACATCCAGGAATCGCGCGGACGGACCCAGCCGATTTGGTCGGCCGGAACTCCGGATTCGAGCAGCCACACCGCTGCATCCATTGCGGTCTTTCCGCCGCCGAGAATGATGTAGCGATCGGGCAGCTTGTCCGCTTCTTTCCACAATCCGGGCAAGTCACCCGGGATCATGAACCTGGTGCCATCGGCGATTTCGAATGACGGCTTGTGTGTCGAAGGTACGGAGGTCTGGAACCATGTCGCGTCGACCAGCTTGCGGCGGACCGCAACAGTGCTTCTGTCGCCCGACAAGATGCCCTTGATGCGGTGCACGCCATCCTCACCGGAGACATATTCCGTCAGCGGATGGTACGACACACGCCCGCTCGGGATCAGGCGTTCATTCATCAGCTTGCCGTAATAGGCGAGGATCTCGGCATGTTTCGCGAGTGGATACATGCCCTTGTTGTGGCCCTCGGTGTCGACCTTGTCGGGGCACATTTCCATCGAATTGACGCCGTAGGTCGCGCTCGGCTGGTGCAGGGCGACAAAGGAGTAGGCGTCGTTCCAGTGCCCACCGGGCTTTGCATGCTTGTCGACGATGGTGATGTGACAATCGGGGTCTTCGTCGAGCAGCGTATCGGCAAAGGCAAGCCCGACGGCTCCCGCGCCAACGATCAGGTAGTCGGTCTCGAAATCGGCCATGGGTGGGAGGCGTCCTTGTACAAGCGTCATGGGCAAAGCCGTGCTAGTCCGACTCGCCGGGAAGGGATCAGCCATGCCGTTAACACGCCAACAGACATTTTTCGCCTTGGTTTGCAGCGCCTCACTGGTGTTTGTGGGGGGTGGAGCCATTGCACGGGAAGTTCCCGCGGCCACTGAAGTCAGCAGCACCCGCGATGCGCAGCGGCTGCGCAGTGCGCAGGGGATCACGCTGCAATGGATCGACTGGGACAAGCGCGGCGATGTTTACGTGGCACGCGGGCCGGATGGCGTGTGGCGGATCAACGGGCTGCAACGCGGCGATGGCGGGCGGCTGGCGGTTGATGGCGCGATCACCGAAATCGGCGAGGATTACTTTCTCATGGATGGCCGGATTGTCATTTCGAACACGCCCGATCGCGGGCGCCTGTGCATCGCCGACAAGGTCTGGCGCTTCGAAGTAACCCAGAACCGCACCTACTACAGGTTGCGCGAATTCGAATGGTGCGACGGGCTGACCGACTATGTCGATATCTACTTTTCGCCGCGTCTGAGAGGGTGAAGTCTCGGCTTAGCTGCCGCTCATGATCATTCGATCGTCCGCGATTTCGACCGCGCCGATCTGCGACAGATAGGACTGGCCGAGCAGCGACACGCCCAGTCCTTGCGGGATGACGACTGCCGAGACATTGCGCCGGACCATGCCGCCGATTTCGACTTCGTCCAGAACCGTGTTGACGCCGTAGACCGCTCCATTGGCGCCCTGGCCGATGTGACGGACCTGCGAATCGTCCCAACGAATGCCGATTGCGCTGGCATCGCTCCCGGTCAGCGCGATCACGCTTGCACCGGTGTCGACCATCATATGCACGGGAACGCCATCCACCGTTGCCGAGGCGTAGAAGTGCCCGTCCGGCTGGCGGCTGAGCGTATGATCGCCGGCGTACCAGTCCGAGCCTGCTGACTTGCCGGAGGACTGGCTGCTCCCCTTGCTCCACGGCGACTTCGATTTTGTGGGCGCACTGATAACCTCGTCGTCCGAAGAAGAGGGTGCGACCAGAGCAGCGAAGCCCAGCACGGCGGCGGCAAAAAAGATGGTGCGTCCAAGCATCCGTCAACGTTAGGCGCGAATGCTTAAGACCCCTTAAAGCTCGGCGTTGATCTTTGAAAAACCGACGTTTTCCTCTGCCATGGCGAGCATCGACCGGGCATGACGCGCGGCGACCTCGTGCTGGTCGTCGCCGTATCCTCCGCCAAGCGCCGAAGCGATGGGTAAACCACGTTGGCGGGCGTGTGACACCACGAAGCGGTCGCGCTTGGCGAGGCCTCCGTCAGAGAGGGACAGTCGTCCCAGCTTGTCGTTGACATGCGGATCGACTCCGGCCTGATAGAAGACGAGGTCGGGAGCGAATTGATCGATGACACTGGGCAAATGCGCCTCGAGCGCCTCCATGAAGCCGTCATCGTCGATCCCGTCGGGCAGGCCGATGTCGAGGCTCGAGCGTGCCTTGCGCACCGGAAAGTTCTTCTCGGCATGGAGTGAGAGCGTAAAGATATCCTCGCGTCCGGCGGTGAGGCTGGCAGTGCCATCGCCCTGGTGGACGTCGCAATCGACGATCAGGATGCGTCTTGCTTCGCCCTCGGCAATCAACCGGTTTGAGGCCACCGCGAGGTCGTTGAACACGCAGTATCCCGCGCCGGTGTCGTGCAGCGCATGGTGGCTCCCGGCTGCGGAGTTGGCAGCGTAGCCATGCTGCATCGCAAGATGCGCGGCGAGCCAAGTGCCGCCATTGGTGTGCCGCACGCGGTCGCGGATGCGTTCCGTCACCGGAAAGCCGATCCTCCGCTCCTTGTCGCGGGGAACCTGGGCGCGAAACACTTCGTCGACATAGATTGGGCAATGCACCGCTTCGAGCCATTCGCGCGGCATCGGCTCGGGCGAATGCTCGGTCATCGCCGCGCCGCTTTCGCGCAGCGCTTCCATCACGAGATAGTACTTGTCGAACTTGAACGTCCCCCGCTCGGGGCGAGGGGCCATGTAATCGGCGTGATGAACGACGTGGAGCATTGGCAAAAGATGTGACCGGACGTCCCGCTGTTCAATCCTTGTGCGGGATCGCCTTCTCCAACCATTTGACCACCACCATCACCAGCAGGCCCAGTGCGGCGGCAATCACGGCGAGGATGTACTGGCCCGCGCCGCATGCGATCCCGATCACGGCGGTGAGCCAGACATGGGCGGCGGTGGTTAGGTTCCGGACGTCGCCCGCCTTGAAAATGATAAGGCCCGCGGCGAGGATTCCGGCGGCGGTCGCCATGCCTTCGAATACGCGGATCACGTCCATTCGCTGGCCTGCCGGATCAAGCTGCGCGGACAGCAGGATCGCCGAGACGGTCATCAGCGCGGCGCTCAGCGCAATGATCGCATGGGTGCGAATGCCTGCGGGGTGAGCACCCACTTCGCGTCCAAACCCAAGGATCATGCCGATCCCTGTGGCTACGCCGAGACGGGCCAGTAATTCCGGCCAGATTCCGGTGAGTAAAAGGCTCTCATTCAGCACGATCTCAGGATGATACGCCCGAAGTCGAAGATCGCCTAATGTGAGCCCGCTCTTCGGCGGGGTCTTCAATCCGCCAGCTGGGCCAATTCGGTGAAGATTTCTTCCTCGGTCCGGCTCGCCGCATTCCGCCATGTTGTCGCCGTGTCTGAGTTCACCAACTCGCCCTCTGCGGTCAGCACCAGCAGGTTGGGTGTGCCGGGCAGTTCTTCCAGCCCAAACCGCCGCGCGATGCTGAGATTATGTCCATCGCCGCGCTGCGGCATGCCGATATTGACGAA